>Ga0247821_10001472_pt1 | contig 13191 bp, 14 predicted proteins | sample 13C_Glycerol_Day_FD_192481 | JGI IMG/M metagenome (GOLD analysis project Ga0247821, IMG submission 192481) | Soil microbial communities from agricultural site in Penn Yan, New York, United States - 13C_Glycerol_Day14 | ecosystem: Environmental > Terrestrial > Soil > Agricultural land | place... | reverse complement strand
ACGACGAAGGCGAAGGTGGCGTAGAGCCGCGCGTCGACCTTGCCCACGGTCTTGCCGACCACCGGCGAGAGCACCATGGCCAGCAGGCCCACCGGCGCCATCACCATGCCCGCGTCGGTGGACGTGTAGCCCATGAACTGCTGCAGCCAGAGCGGCAGCAGCACCACGTTGCCGAAGAAGAGGCCGTAGGCGACCGAGGTGGTGAGCGTGCCCGCCCAGAAGTTGCGCCGCGCGAAGAGGCGCAGATCCACCACCGGATGATCGTCGGTCAGCTCCCAGATCAGGAAGAAGGCGAAGCCGACCAGCGCGATGACGCCCAGCGCCACGATCAGCTGCGAATCGAACCAGTCGTGTTCCTTGCCCAGGTCCAGCATCATCTGCAGCGCGGCGATCCACACGACCAGCAGCGCGAGGCCGACCTTGTCGATCGGCAACCGGCGAATGACGCTCTCGCGCTTGTGGAACAGCGCCCACGACGCCGCGGCGGCGACGATGCCCACCGGCACGTTGATGTAGAAGATCCAGGGCCAGCTGATGTTGTCGGTGATCCAGCCGCCCAGCAGCGGACCCAGCACCGGCGCGACCAGCGTCGTCATCGCCCACATCGCCATCGCCAGGCCCGCGAGCGCTCGCGGATAGCTGGCCAGCAGCAGCGACTGCGACAGCGGGATCATCGGCCCGGCCACGAAGCCCTGCAGCGCGCGGAAGGCGATCAGCATCGGCATGCTGGGCGCCAGGCCGCACAGCCAGGACGCGAGCACGAACAGGATCACGCTGGCGACGAACAATCGGACCTGGCCGAAGCGCTGCGACAGCCAGCCGGTCAGCGGCACCGCGATGGCGTTGGCCACCGCGAAGCTGGTGATGACCCAGGTGCCCTGGTTCGGACTCACGCCCAGGTCGCCGGCGATGGCCGGCAGCGACACGTTGGCGATCGACGTGTCCAGCACGTTCATGAAGGTCGCGGCGGACAGGGCGATCGTGCCCCACACCCGCGCCGCGCCTTCCAGCGGCGGCGGCGCGACGTGCGCGCCGGCGGGGGCCGACATCAGTGCACCCCGCTCGTGGCCGCGATCGAAGCAGGCGCCGGCACCGCGGACTTGTTCGCGGGCTGGGCGACGCGGTCAGGCGCGCGGCCCAGGTTGGCGGCGACGATGCGGCGCACCGCTTCGTCCGCGCCCGCGTCCTGGGTGGCGAACACGGGCGTGGTCGCGACCGCGTTGGCGCGCGGCGCATCGGCCAGCGTCTTGCCGCTTTGCTCGCGCACGTCCACGGTGGCCGTCATCGACAGGCCCACGCGCAGCGGATGGCGCGCCAGCTGCTCGGGATCGAGCGCGACGCGCACGGGCACGCGCTGCACCACCTTGATCCAGTTGCCGGTGGCGTTCTGCGCCGGCAGCAGCGCGAACGCCGCGCCGGTGCCCACGCCCAGGCCCGCCACGCTGCCCTGGTATTCCACCTTCTCGCCGTACACGTCGGCGGTGAGCTTGACCGGCTGGCCGATGCGGATGCTGCGCAGCTGCACTTCCTTGAAGTTGGCGTCCACCCACACCTGCTGCAGCGGCACGATGGACATCAGCGGCGTGCCGGCGGCGACGCGCTGGCCCAGTTGCACGGTGCGCTTGGCGACGTAGCCGTCGACCGGCGCGGGCAGCGCGGCGCGCTGCGTGGCCAGCCACGCTTCACGCACCTTGGCCGCGGCGGCCTGCACGCTCGGGTGCTGCTCCACCGACGTGCCCTCGGTCTGGGCCTGGTTGCTGGCGAGCTGCTCGCGCGCGGCGGAGACGCCGGCCTGCGCCGCGGCGAGCGCGCTGCGCGCATTGGCGAGCTGCGCCTGCGCGTGGTTCAGTTCTTCCCTGGACACCGCGCCGTTGCCGGTGAGGGACTGGCGGCGTTCGAGGTCGTCGGTCGCGCGGCGCACTTCCGATTCGGCCTTGGCGATGTCGGCCTGGCGCAGTTGCACCTGCGCGGCCAGCGAGCCGTTGTTGGCGAACAGCGTGCGCACCTGGCGCACGGTCTGCGCCAGGTTGGCTTCGGCCTGCTGCAGCGTGACCTGCGCGTCGGCCGGGTCGAGGCGCACCAGCGGCTGGCCCGCCTTGACGAAGTCGGTGTCGTCGGCGAGCAGCGACAGCACGGTGCCGCCGATCTGCGGCGTGATCTGCACGACGTTGCCCTGCACGTAGGCGTTGTCGGTGCTCTCGTAGTGGCTGGCGACCAGCCACTCGTAGCCGCCCCAGGCGAGGCCGCCCACGGCGACGACGGCGGTCAGGGCCAGCAGGCCCTTCTTGCGCTGCGCGCGGCGGTCGGGCACGGCGGGGGTGTTGTCGGGGGTGTTGCTCATGGCGATGTTCTTTCGGAGATCAGGAGTTGCGGGCGGCCAGGCGGGCGGTGCCGGCATCGGGCTCGAAGCCCCCGCCGAGGGCGCGCATCAGCTGCACTTGCGTATCGAGGGCGCGGCCGGCCAGGTCGACGGCCAGGCGGCGCTGGTTCAGGACGGCGGTCTCGGCCGAGAGCACGTTCAGGTAGGTGCCCAGGCCGGCGCGGTAGCGCTGCACCGCGATCTCGTAGGCGCTCTCGGCGGCCTGCTGCGCCTGCTTCTGTTCGGCCTGCTGGCGCACGATGGACCGCGACGAGGCGACCTGGTCGGCGGCATCGCGCACCGCGTCGAGCAGCGCGCCGTTGTAGCTCTCGACCGCGAGGTCGAGGTCGGCGGCCTTGCCGCGCAGGTTGGCGCGCAGCCGGCCGGCATCGAAGATCGGCAGGTGCAGCGCGGGACCGACGCCCCACTGCAGGCTGCCCGAGTCCAGCAGGTTCGACAGGCCGATGCTCGAGAGGCCGATGAACGCGGACAGGTTCACGTTGGGATAGAACTGCGCCTTCGCGCTCGCGACGTCGTGCGTGGCCGCCTCGACGCGCCAGCGGGCGGCGGTGATGTCGGCGCGGCGGGCCAGCAGGTCGGCGGGGAGCACGTCGGGCACGGCGACGGGCCGGGCCTGTGCCAGCGATCGCGGCTCGATGCGCAGGTCGGGCTTGCCCACCAGGGCGGCGAGCGCGTTGCGCGTGAGTTCGGCCTGCTCCTTCAGCGCTTCGATCTGCTGGCGCGCCTCGGGCAGAGCGCCTTCGCTCTGGCGCAGTTCCAGCGTGGTGTCGAGGCCGGCACGGACGCGGTCGCGCACCAGTCCCAGCTGCTCGTCGCGCTGGGCCAGGCTGCGTTCGGCGACCTGCAGTTGATCGTTCACGCGCGCCAGCTGGAAATAGCCGCGCGCCACCTGGCTGGCCAGCAGCACGCGGGCCGCGTCCACCTCGGCCTGCGAAGCGCGAGCGCCGCCAAGCGCGGCTTCCAGCGCCTGCGCGTACTTGCCGAAGAAGTCGATCTCCCAGCTGGCGCCCAGCTGCAGCGTGCCCGAGTCGCGGATGGAGCCGGCCAGGGGCGGCGGCACGGCGCCGGTTTCGGTGTAGCGCTGGCGACGCACGTCGAGCGAGCCTTCCACTTGCGGCAGCGTGGCGGCATTCGCCACTTCCAGCACGGCGCGGGCGCGGTTCAGGCGGGCTTGCGCCACCTTCAGCGTGGGGCTGCCGGCGAGGGCCTGGTCGACGAGCGTGTCGAGTTGGGCGTCGCCGAAAGCTTTCCACCATTGCGGCGCGACGGCGGGCACCGTCGACGCGGCGCCGGCGGGCGTCATCGTTGCGGGATCGCTCAGCTGCGCCTGAGGTTCGATGCCGGAGAAGCTGGCGCAGCCGGCCAGCGCGAGGGCGGCCACCAGCGCGGCCAATGAGGGTGCGCGGCGCATCAGGCTTCCTTTCGCAGTTCTTGTTCGTACTCGGCGCCGTTGGCCAGCATGCGGCCCAGCATGTCCTTGAGCAGCAGCCATTCCTGGCGGGTGAAGCCGCGCAGGTAGCCGTTGACCACCTTGCACAGCGCTTCAGGCACATGGCTCACCGCTTCGCTGCCGGCCTCGGTGAGCTCCAGCTTCACGACGCGGCGGTCCTCCAGCGATCGTGCGCGGCGCACCAGGCCCTTGGCTTCCAGCCGGTCGAGCGTGCGCGTCATCGCGCCCGCGTCCAGCTGGCATTCGCGCGCCAGTTCAGCGGCGGTGGTGGCGTGGCCCAGGTGCAGCTTGTAGAGCGGAATCCACTGCGCATTGGTCAGGCCACGGGGGTCCAGTTCGTGCTGGACGTGCGTGCCGACGCTGCCGAGCAGGCGGCGCATGAGGTAGACGACGTTGTCTTCGGGACGGTATTGCTCGGGCGTGTAGAACGCGGCGTCGCGCGGAGACGGCCTGCGGGCCGGCGAGCGGGGGGAGGATTCGGCGGCTGACATGAGGGCGCGATATTAGTTGCCTAGACAATCATTGTCAAGGCGATGATCGGCTGGGCAACCAGGCTGAGCGCCGGCTTAGACTGAGCCGATGTCGGACGCTTTGATCAGGCTCGTGCAGGTGCAGATGCCCTACGGAAAGTACAAGGGCACGCTGATCGCCGACCTGCCGGGGAATTACCTGAACTGGTTCGCGCGCGAGGGCTTCCCCTCGGGCGAACTGGGGCGCCTGCTGGCGCTCATGCATGAAATCGACCACAACGGCCTGAAGCATCTGCTCGGGCCGCTGCGGGAGAAAAGCACTGGATCCCCGCCTCCGCGGGGATGACGGGACCGCGCGCTAGCAGCGCACCTCGACTTCACCCACGCCGTCGAACGCCACGTGCACGCGATCGCCCGCGTTGGCCGGCAGCATGCCGCACCAGCTGCCGGTGGTGACGACCGTTCCCTTGGGCACCGCACGCTTCTCGAGCGAGGTGACGTGCCGCAGCCAGATCGGCAGCAGCCACGCCGGATCGGCCAGCGTGTGCGTGCCGACGAACTCGCGGGCAGGCGCGTCGCCGATCTTCACGCGGCAGGTCTGGCGGTCCCACGCGCGCGGCGCGAACGGGATCCACTCGCCCAGCACCAGCGCGCCGTGCGATTGCTGGTCGGCCAGCTTCAGCAGCGGCGAGGCCTGCTGCGGATCGCGCCAGCGCGAATCGACCAGTTCGATGGAGACGGTCATCGCGTCCACCAGGCCGGGCGCGTCGTGGTGCGTGAGCCTCGCCGCTTCATCGGGCGTGACGTCGCGCGCGAGCCGCAGGGCGATCTCCGCTTCGACGACGCGCATGTTGAAGTGGCTCTTGCGCGCGTCCGCCGGCGTGGTGGTCCACACCATCGCGGGCGGCAGCGGCGCGTGCGTGAGCGCGCCATCGCGCTTCGGTCCGCCCGATTTCCAGAAGCGGGGCACGCCCGCGTCGAACCATTTCAGTTCCTGCGCGACACGCGCCTGCACGGCATAGGCCGCCTCGGGGGTCTGCAGCTGCGAGGCCAGGGGCGCGGCATCCGCGGGAACGTTGTTCCGGCGGGCCTCGGCGAGGGCGCGCGCGACGGTCGTGATGGAGTCGGACATGCGATGGATCAGGGATGAGGAGCCCGTAGTCTGCCGTGAATCCAGCCGAGTTGCTTTCGCGGCGAAACGAGCTCGACGCTCACGCCTTGCGCGGCAACAGCATCATTCGCGTCCTACACCGATATAGGAGACGGGCCACTCGATGCATGGATCGCTCGCGGTTTTTACTGCGATGCGTTTCAACTCACTGGAGGTCAACATGAGAATCCTGTCCGTCTTCGTTCCCGTCCTCGCCGTAGCCGCGCTCACCACGGGCTGCGCAGGCATGCGCTCGGGAAGTACCACCACCGCGATGGGCGCCGGCCCCGCGCAGCAGACCGTGATGTGCCGCGACGGCGCCTGGACGGTCACCACCGCCGAATGCGGAAACCACGGCGGTGTCGAGCGCGCGATGGGAACCCCGCCCGCCGCGAAGTAAGCAAAAACCTGCTCGTCGTTTACATCCGCTCGCGAACTTTGCTCGCGAGCCATGCCGCGGCCGCCCTGAAAGAGGACGATCGCGGCATGAACGCGAGACGCATCACGACAGGAGCAGCAGTGCTCGCCATGGCGGGCCTGCTGGGCGGGTGCGCCGTCTATCCGGCCTACCCCGCCTACACGAGCTATCCCAGCGCGCCGGTCGTCTACAGCAACGGTGCACCGGCAGCGACCACCGTGGCACCCGCGCCCGTCGTCGTGGCGCCCGCGCCGGTCTACGTGGCCCCGCCGCCGCCCGTGTACTACGGCCCGGCGTTCTATCCGTCGGTCAGCCTCGGATTCTTCGGGCGCTTTGGCGGCGGCCACCGCCACCGCCACTGATTCAGCGCGCCTTCGGCCCGAACAGGATCATCAGGCCGTCGTCGACCACGGCCAGTTTCTCCGGCACGAATCCCATCGTGTCGGCGAGCGCGAGTTCCTTCTCGGTGAACTGGTACAGCACGATGTCGCCGAGGGCGTCCTTCGCCGTTCCCGCCAGCACCTTCTGCAGCGCGCCGACCGCGCCGGGCTGCATCCCCGGCAACTGCACGTCCAGGATCTCGGGCTCGTAGGCCCGCACGGTCCGGTCTTTCGCCTCGTAGCGAACGTTGAAGGAAACGTCGACCTCACCGCTGGGAAGCGCCTCGCGCAGCACCGGCCCGCTGGCCTGCGCGGTGAGTCCCGCGCCGAGCCGGTTGCGCGCCGGCAGCAGCAGCAGGCGCGGCGAACCGACCTGCAGCGCGAACAGGTCCTCGATGCCGAACTTCACGGGGAAGCGCTCCGACAGCGCGCGATGCAATTGCGCGGCGGAGACCTTGTGGCGCGGCGTGCCCTCCATCTCCTGCGCGAGCAGGCGGCCGATCGGCGCGAGGGCCAGGGCGCTGAGCATCCATCGGCGGTTCATGCGCCGATTGTGACGCTCGCGCCCGCGCGACGTCAGAGAACGACCACCACCAGCAGGGCGACCAGCAGGATCAGGATGATGTCGCGGTCGCTCAGCGCGCCGCCGGCCGGCATGGCGTCGATGCGCTCGGCGAGCGCATGCACTTCCTCGTGCGACATCGCGTCCACGCGCGCGCTCGCATTGAGGCCGTCCACGCCCAGCGTGCGCAGGCGGTCCTGGAGCTTGTTGCTCTCCAGGAACTGCTTGACCTTCTCGCGGTCGCGGTCCGCCTGCGTGGACCCGGACGACTCGAGGACCGCCTCCGGCCCCAGCATCTCGGCTTGCGCGGCGGTGGTCTGCAGCGCGAACACGGCAGCCAGGCCGCAGCAGGCCAGACGGGTGCGATGCGACAGTTTCTTCATTGGACGTCTCTCACCGTGGAAAAGGGGAGAACGACTATATCGACTGCCTCTCGCGAATGGGGCCCGCCGGCGCTGATGAGTTGGTCCGAGGCTACTCGCCGCCGAGCTTGTCGATCAGTGCGGCCAGTTGCGCGACCTCATCCGCCTTCAGGTCGGTGAGCGGCGGGCGCACGGGGCCGGCGTCGTGGCCCACGATCTTCGCGCCCGCCTTGACGATGCTGACCGCATAGCCGGGCATGCGGTTGCGGATCTCCAGGTAGGGCATGAAGAAGTCCTTCAGCAGGCGGTGCTGGGTGCCCATGTCGTCGTCGCGCACGGCTTCGTAGAACCTCATCGCGGTCTTGGGGATGAAGTTGAAGACCGCGGACGAGTACACGGGCGTGCCCATCGCCTTGTACGCGGCGGCATAGACCTCGGCCGTGGGCAGGCCACCCAGGTAGCTGAAGCGGTCGCCCATCTTCTGGTAGATCGCGACCATCGCCTCGATGTCGCCGACGCCGTCCTTGAAGCCGACCAGGTTGGGGCAGCGCTCGGCCAGGCGCGCCAGCGTCTCGGGCTTGTAGCGGGCTTGCGCGCGGTTGTAGACGATGACGCCGAAGTCCACGCTCTTGCACACCTCTTCCACGTGCGCGGCCAGGCCGTCCTGGCCCGCTTCGGTCAGGTAGTGCGGCAGCAGCAGGATGCCGTGCGCGCCGGCCTTTTCGGCGGCTTGCGCGTAGGCGATGGTCTGGCGCGTCGGGCCGCCGGCGCCCGCGATGATGGGCACCGTGCCGCGGCACACGTCCACGGCGGTCTTGATGATCTCCGGATATTCCTCGGGCGTGAGCGAGAAGAATTCGCCGGTGCCGCCCGCCGCGAACAGCGCGCTGGCGCCGTAGGGCGCCAGCCATTCCAGGCGCTTGACGTAGCCGGTGCGGTGGAAGTTGCCTTGCGCGTCGAAGTCCGTCACGGGGAAGGACAGCAGGCCGGAGCCCATGATGGTCTTGAGTTCTTGGGGCGTGAAGCTCATGAGGATTCGAGAAAGAAAGGAGGGAGGGAAAAGGAGGAGATCAGCGGACCAGGCAGGGCTTCTTGGGATCGAACTTCCAGCCCGGCACCAGGAACTGCATGGCGATGGCATCGTCGCGCGCGCCCAGGCCGTGCTTCAGATACAGCTGGTGCGCTTTCTCCAGTTCGGCCATGTCGAGTTCGACGCCCAGGCCCGGCTTCTTCGGCACCTGCACGTAGCCGCCCTCGATGCGCAGCGGCTCCCTGGTCAGGCGCTGGCCGTCCTGCCAGATCCAGTGCGTGTCGATGGCCGTCACGCGGCCCGGCGCGGCCGCGCCCACGTGGGTGAACATGGCCAGCGAAATGTCGAAGTGGTTGTTGGAGTGCGAGCCCCAGGTCAGGCCGAACGCCTGGCAGGTCTGGGCCACGCGCACCGAGCCGGCCATGGTCCAGAAGTGCGGATCGGCCAGCGGGATGTCCACCGACTGCAGCGAGAGCGCATGCGCCATCTCGCGCCAGTCGGTGGCCACCATGTTGGTGGCGGTGGGCAGGCCGGTGGCGCGGCGGAACTCCGCCATCACCTCGCGGCCGCTGAACGCGCCCTCGGCACCGCACGGGTCCTCCGCATAGGCCATCACGCCGTGCAGGTCACGGGTGATGCGCACCGCGTCCTTGAGCAGCCAGCCGCCGTTGGGGTCCAGCGTGCAGCGCGCCTGCGGGAAGCGCTCGTGCAGCGCGCGGATGGCCTCGACCTCCTCCTCGCCGCGCAGCACGCCGCCCTTGAGCTTGAAGTCCTGGAAGCCGTACTTGGCGTGGGCCGCTTCAGCGAGCTTGACGATGGCCTCGGGCGTGAGAGCAACCTCGTGGCGCAGGCGGCTCCAGTCGTCGGCCGCGTCGGGCTCGCCGCGGTACGGCAGGTCGGTCTTGCGGCGGTCGCCGACGTAGAACAGGTAGCCGAGCATCTGCACCGCTTCGCGCTGCTGGCCTTCGCCGAGCAGCGCCGCCACGGGCACGCCCAGGAACTGGCCGAGCAGGTCGAGCAGCGCCGACTCGACGGCCGTGACCGCGTGGATGGCCACGCGCAGGTCGAACGTCTGCTGGCCGCGGCCGCCGGCGTCGCGGTCGGCGAAGCGCCGGCGCATCGCATTGAGCACGGCGTTGTGGTTGCCGATCGGCTGGCCGACCACCAGCGCCGTGGCGTCCTCCAGCGTCTGGCGGATCTTCTCGCCGCCGGGGACTTCGCCCACGCCCGTGCGACCGCTGCTGTCGGTCAGGATGACCACGTTGCGGGTGAAGAACGGCGCGTGCGCGCCGCTGAGGTTGAGCAGCATGTCGTCGTGTCCCGCGACGGGGACGACACGCAAGGCGGTGATGACGGGCGTGGAACTCATGCGATGGCTGGTGCTGGAGGTGATGTCAGTCCGCGGTGATCTTGCGCGCCTTGATCAGGTCGCGCCAGCGGACGAATTCGCGCTGCTGGAAGGCGGTGAACTCGGCCGGCTTGCTGGCCACGACTTCCAGGCCCTGGTCCAGCATGCGCTTCTTCACCGCGGGCTCGTTGATGGCGGCGATGGCGGCATTGGCGATCTTGTCGCGCACGGCCGGCGGCAGGTTCTTCGGCGCGGCCAGGCCTTGCCACGAATAGACCTCGGCGCCCTTGACGCCGGCTTCGGCGAGCGTGGGCACGTCGGGCAGCACGGGCGAGCGCTTGTCGCCGGTGACGGCGATGGCGTGCAGCTTGCCGGCGCGGATGTGCGGCAGCACGGCGTTGACGTTCTGGAACGAGTACTGGACCTGGTTGCCCAGCAGGTCGTTGATGGCGGGGGCGCCGCCCTTGTAGGGGATGTGCAGACCTTCGGTGCCGGTCTGCTGCCAGAAGAGTTCGGCCGACAGGTGGTCGGACGACCCGTTGCCGGAGCTGGCGAAGCTGACCTTGCCCGGCTTGGCCTTGAGCTCGGCGATGACGTCGGCGACCTTGCGCGCCTTCTGGTCGGAGCTGGCCACCAGCACGTTGGGCGCCTGCACCGGCACGCTCAGGTAGTCGAAGTCCTTGGTGGCGTCGTACGGGACGTTCTGGAAGAGGTGCGGTGCGACCACGAAGGCCCCGAGCGAAGACACCAGCAGTGTGTAGCCGTCCGGTGCCGCGCGCTTGACCGCGCCGGCGCCGATGGTGCCGGTCGCGCCGGGGCGGTTCTCCACCACGAAGGTCTGGCCCAGCTTGGTCTGCATTTCCTGCGCGATGGCGCGGGCGACCATGTCGGTCGAGCCGCCGGCCGGGAACGGCACGACGATGGTGACGGGCTTCTCGGGCCAAGCGGTCTGGGCGCTGGCGGCGAAACCGAGCGCGAGCGCGCAAGCGGCGAGGATCCTCTTCATGGGCTGTCTCCTTCCAAGGTGGCAAAGACGATTTGTTAACGATAACATCGATATTGTTATCGCAAACATACGTGGATGTCTACGGGTTTGTCCGTAACAATCGAGCCCATGCCGCCACCCTCCTCCGCCCTCGCCACCGCCGCCGTAGACCACGGCCGGGGCTCCGTGACCCTGCGCGAAGTCGCGCGGGTGGCGGGCGTTTCGGCGATGACGGTGTCGCGCGTGCTGAATACGCCGGAGCGCGTCAACGGCGAGACGCGGCAACGGGTGGACGAAGCGATCCGGCAGCTGGGCTACGTGCCCAACCTGGCCGCGAACAGCCTGCGTTCATCCCGCAGCTACCTGGTGACGGCGCTGGTGCCCACCATGACGGGCTCGCTCTTCAGCGGGATGGTGCGGTCGTTGACCGAGGCGCTGGAAGAGCGCGGCTTCCAGCTGATGGTGGGCCAGAGCGGCTACGGGCGCTCGCGCGAGGACGACCTGCTGCGCGCGATCATCGGCCGCCGGCCGGACGGCATCGTGCTCACCGGGATCATGCATTCGCCCCAGGGGCGGGCGATGCTGCTGTCTTCGGGCATCCCGGTGGTCGAGACCTGGGACACCACGCCCGATCCGATCGACATGCTGCTGCGGCTGTCGCACGAGCAGATCGGCCGCAGTGTGTGCAGTTGGCTGTACGAACGCGGGCGCCGCCGGCTCGCCGTGCTGAGCGGAGACGACGAGCGCGCGGTCCGGCGCCTGGCCGGGTTCCGGGAGGAGGCCGCGGCGCGCGGGCTGCCGGAGCCCCGGGTCGCCTTCGTGCCCGCACCGACCACCCACGTGCATGGACGGCAGGCCCTGGGCGAAGTGCTCGCCGCCGACGCCACGATCGACGCCGTCTTCTGCAGCTCCGACATGATGGCCGCGGGCGTGATCACCGAGGCGCAGCAGCGCGGCATCGACGTGCCCGACCGGCTGGCGGTGGTCGGCTTCGGCGACCTGGACTACGCGGCCAGCATGCTGCCGAGCATCACCACCGTGCGCGTGGACGGCGGCGCCATCGGCACCCGCGCCGCCGCGATGATCGCGGCGCGCGCCAACGGCGAGCCGGTTCGCGAGCGGGTCGTGGACGTCGAGTTCTCGATCGTGGAGCGCGACAGCGCCTAGGCCCCCTTGCCCAGGTGCTGGGCAAGGTACTCCACGAACGCCTTCACCCGCGCCGCGCCCTGCACCTGCACCGGATACACCGCGTAGATGTCGGCCGGCGGCGTCTGCCAGTTGGGCAGCACCTCGCGCAGCCGGCCGCTCTTGAGATACCGCGCCACGTCCCACTCGGCCCGCAGCACGATGCCGTGCCCGGCCAGCGCCCACTGCACGGCGATCTCGCCGTCGTTGCTGCTGAGCGGCCCGTGCACCTTCACCGTCTCGGTGCGCTTGCCCGATCGCAGCCGCCACACGCCGTAGGCCTCGTCGCCCTGGCGGATGGCGATGGTGTCGTGCCGCGCCAGGTCGGCCGGCGTCTTCGGCGTGCCGCGCCGCGCCAGGTAGCCGGCCGAGGCGCACAGCAGTCGCCGGTTGGGTGCGAGCAGGCGGGCGATGACGCGGGCGTCCGGCGGCTCGCCGAAGCGCACGCAGACGTCGAAGCTGTCCTGCGTCAGCGGCGGCGGACTCGCCGACAGCTGCAGCTGCACCTGCACGCCGGGGTGCTCGCGCACGAAGCCGGAGATCAGTGGCGCGATGTGCATGCGGCCGAAGCCGAGCGTGGCATTCACGCGCAGCAGGCCCGCGGGCTGTTCGGTGATGCCGCGCAGGCGCCCTTCCAGCGCCTCGATGTCCGCCAGGATGCGGCGCGCTTCGGCGAGATAGGCCTCGCCTTCCTCGGTGAGCGCCATGCGGCGCGTCGTGCGCCGCAGCAGGCGCACGCCCAGGTGCTGCTCGAGCAGCGCCAGCCGCTTGCTCACGGCGGGCGTGGTCACCTGCAGTTCGCGCGCGGCGGCGGACAGGCTGCCGCTGCGCACCAGCAGGCTGAAGAACTGCATCTCGGCGGAGGCGGCGGGTGTGGTCATTTCCCTGCATTCTGCTCAACCGGAAGGATTAAAGTCGGGTTCCCCGCAGCACGCAGCCATCGCATGTCCAACGGCAACCCCTCCTCGCGCAACCCAGGCGGCGCCGACGCCGAAGCCGCCATCGAGCGTCTGGAGCGGCTCGCGCAGGAAGCCCGGCGCTTCGACCTGTCCGGCCTGCAGGACCGCTGGGACCCGCGCATCGAGGGGCTGCAGAAGCGCATCAACGACGTGCTGGCTGAGGTGCTCGGCGGCGGCACGCCCGAGTACAAGGAACACAAGGTCGGCGCGCTCGACGCTTCGATCGACACCAGCTTCGGCGACCGCTACACGGACGAGGAGCTGCGCGAAGGCATCAAGGCCGGCATCACCAAGGCCATCGTCAACATCAACTCGGCGATGCGGGTGCTGGCCAAACGGGCAGAGGGCGGCGCGAAGGCGCCGGCTCCGGGCAACAACCACAAGGACAAGGGCAGGAATTCGCAGGCACCCGCGCCGAAGCCGACGCCTGCTCCTACGCCGGCCCCGACTCCCGCACCCACTCCGGCTCCGACTCCCGCGCCGACACCGGCCCCTACGCCCGCGCCGACCCC
>Ga0247821_10001470_pt1 | contig 13194 bp, 27 predicted proteins | sample 13C_Glycerol_Day_FD_192481 | JGI IMG/M metagenome (GOLD analysis project Ga0247821, IMG submission 192481) | Soil microbial communities from agricultural site in Penn Yan, New York, United States - 13C_Glycerol_Day14 | ecosystem: Environmental > Terrestrial > Soil > Agricultural land | place... | reverse complement strand
ACCCACGGGCGATCGCCCCGACCGGGGGGTGGGTGCGGGGCGATCGCCCGTGGGTGGCCGCGGAGTTGGGGGAAGCTCGACGCGACCGGTCTTCGGTTGTGAATCAGACGGTCAGGCGGAGGTCTCGGCCGTGAGCGGTTCCGGCTCCGGGTGTTCCTCGCGCAGACCGGCGAAGTGGTAGCGGCGCACCGTCGCTACGAGTGCCTTGCGCGACTTCTCCGTGAACTGGTCCGGGTCCGCGGACATCCAGTCGATGTAGGGCACCACCCGTGCGATCGCCGCGGCTGCGCGCGCTGCATCGTCGCGGGACCACCAGCCCTTCGCGAGGCGCCATTCGGAGCCGGTGACGATCGCCCACTCCTCGCCGAGGAACCCGTTGGCGGTGGCCCGGAGGAAGAGTCCGTCGACGTCGGTCTTGTAGGCGAGTTGCCAGAACTGGCGGGGCTCGGGGTCGTCGCCGTTGTGGCTGAACATGAGGATCGGGACGGCGCCCTGCGTGTCCGCATCGAAGGTGGTGCGGAGCAGGCAGGCGATGGCCACGTAGGTGACGTTGGCCTGCTCGGTGTCGTCGAGCTCCTCGAACGGCTTGCGGAACATGGCGTGAGCGAGCGGCTCGTGGAGGGGCTCATGCGGCAGGAGCCGGTCGGTGGTGGCGTTCGGGGAGTGGATGTAGGGCCGATAGCCGGCGGGCAGGTCCGCGTCGTCCTTGGGCTGCTGGGAGTCCTGCCAGGCGTGGTAGCCGTTGAGGAGGTCGCGGTACTCGGTGTCGCTGAGGATGACGGCGATGCCGTTGTCCTTGGCGTCGTAGATGTGGCGGCTGTAGCGGTTGCCGTGGCTGTCGACGGCGTCCTTGCCGGTGAGGAACTCGTCGAGCGCCTGGTGCGCCTTGTCGAGCGGGAAGCTGATCTGCGGCATGTGTCCCTCCGTGGGATCGTTGGTGGTGGACCCCCGCTCGCTGTCATCGGGCGGGGTTTCTTCTTGGGGCGCCGGCCGCGGCGGGAGGGTGCACCGCCGGGCCGGCGGGTCAGGCGGTCGGCTCGGCCTGGTCCTTGACCCAGCCGGGCACGTGGTCCGGGCGACGTCGGGCCATGGGTGTCTGGTTGAGGGCGACGACGGGGCCTTCGGCGAACCGTTCGCGCAGGTCGGCGGGGATTTCCATCTCCTGCGTCTGGGCGATGACGTGCTCGGCGTTCACGCCGACGTCGAGCTTGTGCTTGAGGTCGTCGATGGTTCGGTTGCGGAGCCGGATGGCGTTCTCGGCCTGCACGAGCGCCTTCTCGGCGTTCTCCCGTCGGGTCCGCTCCCCTACCCAGGCGGCGTTGGCGGTGACGACGTCGTGCTTGAGGATTGCGAAGAAGTCGTCGGATGCGGCCTGCCGGTTGAGGAGTGTCGCAACGTCCTGGCGGAGCTGGTCGGCGTCGGCGTTCAGGCGGGCGACTTCGGCGGCGTGCTTCGCCTTCAGTTCGGCGATCTTGTCGTCGGCCCGACGGATGCCGGTGCCTCGGAGGCGGGGAAGGATGCTGGTCACCTGTCGCCTCCTTTCAGGCGCTGGTTCAGGGCGGTTGCGGTGGCGATCCGGTCCTGGAGGTCGTGTTCGCGGGCGGCCAGGACGCGCAGTTCGTGGCGGGCGATCAGGTAGTGGAGGGGTTCGATCGCGCCGAGCAGGAACATCGCGGCGACGGCGGTCAGCAGGCCGGGGAGCAGGTCGGTGGTCACGCCGCCTCCAGGACTTGCCGGTACATGGCCGCGGTCGTGGGTTCCGGGTGCGGAGTGAGGGCGCCGTGCCAGCGGACGACGTAGTCCAGCGGCTGCACGCCCTGCCCGAACGCGTCGAGGCGGAGCATCAGCGGCTGCCCGGCGTCGTCGATGTCGCAGTTCCACAGCCAGCGGGAGCCGTCCAGGGCGACCTGTACGCGGTCGAGGTCTATGGCCGTGCCGTCGAGGTTCGTCGTCATCTCACGCCACCGCCTTCAACAGCTGCGCGTCGGCGGGGACGGGCCCGGAGTAGCCGACCAGCGCTACCAGGACGCCGGCGAACTCGGTGTCGGCGCGCATCGTCACACCGGAGGGGCGGACGTGGAACGACACCTCGACGGTCGGGATGCCGAGGGCTTCCCGCCAGGCTTCGAAGTCGGCGAGGCCGCCATACAGGTGGATGCTGACGCCGTCCTTCGAGGGGACGACCTCCTCGGCGGGGAGCAGTGGGTGCTTGGCGATGAGTGCGTTCACGGCGGCTACAGAGGTGGCCAGGTCGAGCAGCATCACTGCGCCCCCTTCTTCTTGGCGTGGTGGTAGGTGGGTTGGGCGGCCAGTCGGGCTGCCCACTCGGGGTAGTCCCGGTCGGTGGCGACGGCGGCGCGGGTTTCGATCAGCCGGGCGTCGAGGGCGTAGGCGATCCGGTCTCTCGGCTCCCCCGACCGCACCCGGGCCGTCCACAGGACCGCGATGGCCTTCTGCTCGGCCATGTGGGCCTCAACGTCGGCGAGCTGCACGTCCAGCTGCTCGATCGGGCGGGTCATGACGCCGCCCCCTCTTCGCGTACCGTCATCGCCTGCCGGGCTTCCGCAACTGCGGTGTGCGCGTCCGGCCAGCAGTAGACGTCTGAGTCGGCGAGGACTGCGGCGATGCGCCAGCCCCGCTTCGTCCACGCCTTGCGACGGCCGCGGGCCTCCGACTCGATGGCCGCCCATGTCCCGCTCAGGGATCGGCGGATGACGAGCACAGCGCCGTCGGCGCCTTCGACGCGGAACTGCGTCGCCTGCTCGGTCAGCGTCTCCAGCTCGGCGACCTGAGCCTGCATCCGCCAGATTTCGCCGGTCAGCCGGTCCCGCATGCGGGCCACCACGGCGGCAGCATCCGCATCCATCAGCTCGGCGAAGTCCAGCGCGGCGTAGTCGGCGAGCTCGGCATCCGACAGCGGGGCCGGGCCGGCAGGCATCGGCAGGGCGCCTTGGTCGGCGACCGCATCGGGGAGCGAGGTGATCGGCTCGGTCATCTCGTCACCCGCCTCCATGGCGTCCTGGCAGTCGGGGCACAAACCGGTGATCTGCCACTCGGCCTCATACCGGCTCTGCTCGGACTCGTCCCAGAACACGCGGGCCGTGCCGTCCTCGTCGACCAGCGGCTTACCGCAGCCGATCGGGGCCTTGATGCAGCGCTCTTCGCGCACCGCGTCGGCAGGCAGGTCACCGCCCGAGAGAGCGGCCAGGAAGTCGGGGATGCTCACGACGCCACCTCCTCGGCGGGGAGGGGCTCGTAGGAGATGCGGCCGTCGCCGTGGATCGTCACCGACGCCACCGCACCCGTCAGCGGCTCCGGCATCCCGGTGTTGCTGTGGAACACCACCTGCAGGCGGTTACCGAACCCCGGCAGGACGTGGATCTCGGTGACGTCGGAGGACAGCTGCTCCGTCAGCGGGGAAGGCGTCGGGGCGCTCATCGGGCACCGTCCTTCACCTCAGCCTCGATCACGGGAAGGACGGAGGTGCGGAACCAGGCGCTCGCCTCGAAGCCGCCGGACGCCAGCTGGATCAGCTCGGAGTAGCCGGTGTGGATCTCGCCGGTGAACTCGTTCATCCACTCCCAACGGACGCCCTTCGCGTCCAGCCACTGGCCGAGCTTCGCCACGTACTCGGCGTGCAGATCCCCGCAGCCGTAGCCGCGCTCGTCGCTGTAGCCGTAGGCGGTGTCGAAGGAGACGGTCAGCCAGCAGGCGCGCGTCCAGGCGTGGATGCCATCGCACGGTCCGGCCGCGGCGTCGTACCACTCGCGTTCGGGGAGGTTGCAGATGTCCTCGTCGTGCTCGGCGGCCTGCTCCGGAGTGCGCAGCGGCGCGTCGGGGCGGTAGTGCAGCATCAGCCAGGCGGACAGGCCCTGCCCCGGGTTGTTGCTGATCGTCCACGGATTCGTGGGCTCGACGAACGACTCGCCCTTGAGCCAGGTCGAGTCCTGCTCGTCGGAGAAGGTGTGCTGGTCGGTGGCGCCAACCAGGTCGCGGCAGAAGCGGAAGACCTCGTGGGGGTCGACCTTGTCCAAGACGTAGATGCGGGTGTCGAGCGTCATGCCGCACCGCCCTGGGAGTTGAGAGAGAATCGAGGCACGTGAAGCCCCTTTCGTTTCGTGAGGTTCGTGAGGGGTGGAGCGTGTGAGGTCGCGCCCGGGCTTGGCGGTTACGGGGGCGGCCTCTTTGCCGCTCAGGCGGCGGCGCGGGCCGGCTTGCGCGACATGCGCGGCTCCGGCGGGCGGGACTCGTGAATGCGCTCGTCGTCGGGCTCGCTGTCCAGCTCGGTCTGCAGGAACTCGTCCAGTTCGCTGATCTTGTAGGCGAGCTTGCGGCCGATGCGTCGGGGCTTGGGCCCCTTACCGAGGTGCGAGTAGTTCCACAGCGTCTTGACGCTGAGGCCGATCCGGCGGGCGGCGTCGGGAGTCCAGAGGTAGCCAGCGGGCGGAGGCGTGGGGACCTTGGCGGGCCTGGGCACGTCCTCTCCTTCCTATGTGGGGGTCATGCCACTGTCGATTCGTCCCTGGTCTGGGGACGAAGGGGGCATGAAAAGCACCAGCACGGCGACACCGAGAGCCTCCGCTACCGCATGAGCGTCGGTGACTTCAAGAGAGCTGCGTTCACCGCTGACGAGGTGGCCTACCTGAGAGCGGGATACACCGCTTGCTTCCGCAAGGGAGCGGACGGTATATGGGACCCCCCGACCTGGGCTTTTCATTATCTTTCTGAAGGTGTCCAGGTCTCTCAGGGCGTAGCGCACACTCATGGATCTCCCCGTTGCAGAGGTGCCTTTCACTGCCCTTGACTTAACCAGATCAGGGACGACTCGTCAATGTTCCAGGGACGACGCATCGACTGGTACAGGCAAAGTTCGTGGCTGGATAGCGTGCTCGTGTAGACGATCCGTCCCCAATGCCGGATGGTTGTAGGGAGTGACCTGCTATTTTTCCGGCGCACACTCCTACTCACAGAGACAGCCGGTGCGAAGGTGACGCGAGAGGAAGAGGGAAACAACATGGATGCTGCGGCCACCGCCCCTGACCAAGGCGCGGCCGAGAGCACGCGGTTGGGTGCACTCTCCCAGCTCATCCAGGACGCCAACGACCGTGGCCTCTCCTACGGAGAGATGGCTGCACGCGCAGTCGACCCCGAGACCGGTACACGACTGGTGAAGCAGGCCCTGCAGAAACTGGTCAAGGCTCCGACCGTCAACCCCCCCTCCATCGAGCAGATGCGCGCCATCGCCAACGCCATCGGCCGTCCCCTGCGGCATGTGCAGGAAGCCGTGGCGCGACAGTGGCTGCAGTACGAGGCGACAGAACTGGCCGGCTACGACTCCGAGATCCGCATCATCGTCGCCCACCTCGCCGGCAAGTCCCCAGAGGACTTGCGCCGATGGCGCTACATGATCGAGGCCGAGGAGCGCGCCCGGCGCGAGGCGGGCGAGTAACGACAGTCGCGTGCAACTCCTGCCGACTGATCAAGATTGTCCCTTTGTAGATATTTCTACGACGGGTTGTTGACCACTCCCTGTAGACGTACAGTTCACCAACCGTGCACTTCTAGCCGTTCTGGCGCAGAGTGCACCGCTGGCACGCGGGGAGGATGCATGCTGGACGTCGCCTATAGGGCTGTGGAAGATCTGCCGGCGGGCAGGCTCGCGCGCATCGACGAGGACCGCGGACGGATACGAGTTCGCCTCGACAAGAACGAACCCCTCGTCGATGTGGTGCGGCAACTCAACATCGAGATCGAGCAGTTCATGGCAAGCAGCAATTGGTTCCAGCTGTACGGCGATGAGATCATCTCGCGGGCAACACCCGGCTGCTCGCTCCGGGTTCAGTACATCCTCAAGGACTGGCCCCTCGAGGAACCGGTCGTTACGGAGAGCAGGGGTGTCGTCAGGGTCTACATCAACGAGGGCCTGACCACCGAGCAGTTCGCGGCCTCCATGAACCCCGCCACCAAGCGGCAACTCGACGCGGGACATTGGTTCCAGCTGTACGCCGGTGAGATCATCGACAACAGCCCGGAGCCCATGAACCAGGTGTAAGAACGGGGGCTGCCTTGCCCGGATACATCGAAGACCGCTGGTACAAGAAGGGGCCGGACGGCAAGCGCAACGTCCCGACGGAACGGCACGGCCAGGGCAAGCGGTACAAGGTCACCGGCATCTCCGGCGTGCGGGCCCGCTCATTCCCTAACGGCCAGAAGGCTCTTGCCGAGAAGTGGCTGGCCGAAGCACAGACCGACAGCGGACGCGGCGAGTTCTATGATCCGCGGGACGGGTCCATCACCCTCGACGACTACGTGCGCCAGCACTGGTGGCCCACGACGCGGTATCCGCCCAACACCAGACCCACCGTGCGGTCGCGCGTCTTCAATCACATCCTTCCGCACACGGGATCGCTGCCGCTGAACCGGATCGGGTTCGATGAGATCCGCGCCTGGCAGGCCCGGGCTGAACAGAACATCGACGTCACCACACTCGTCGCAACCTGGGCACACTTCTCGTCCATCCTGCAAGCGGCACACAAGGCCAAGCGGATCCCAACCAACCCGTTCCGGGATCCCGACCTCAGGGCACCCCGCGTGCCTAAGTCGAAAGCACTGGCCTGGACTCAGGACATCGTGCCCGCTGTACGGCTGGCCCTCCCCGAGAGGTACCAGATCCTCGTCGACCTGGCAGTTGGCGCCGGCTTGCGACAGGGCGAGGCGTTCGCCTTCTCTCCTGACGACGTGGACGGCGAGGACATTCACGTAGTGCGTCAGATCGTCAAGGTGAACGGCAAGTTCGGCTTCGCGCCACCCAAGGGCAACAAGGAGCGTGTGGCACCCTACGCCCCCGAGTTGGCCGAGGCCGTCAAGGAACACGCGAACCGCTTCCCCGCCATCGAGGTAACACTTCCCTGGGTAGACCCTGACCGACCAAACCTCGTATGGGAAGACCGCCCCAAGAAGACTGTGCGCCTGCTTGTCACCACCCAGTTCACCAAAGGGCTCAACGGCGGGGCCATCAACAAGGACACCTTCAACGACAAGCACTGGAAGCCAGCGCTCGCCGCCGCGGGTCTTATCCCGCACGCTGAGGTGACCTGGGTGGAGCCCAAGGCCGGGAAAAGCCCGTGGCGCAAGGAGACGTGGGAGATGCCCCGGGAGTTCGGCTTTCACGTCCTGCGGCACACCTTCGCTAGCGTCGTCCTGGCTGCGGGTGAGACCATCACTCAACTGGCCGCATGGCTCGGGCACGCCGACCCAGCGTTCACGCTACGGACCTACGTGCACTTCATGCCGAAGTCCGGCAGCCGCGGGCGCACTGCCATTGGGCGGTTCATGGCTGGCGAACTCGCCGACGTCGATGAGGGTCTACCCGGTGAGCGTGGAAATGGATCTCCCCAGATTCTCCCCGGTCGAAGCGGATCATGATTTCGGCGACCTTCCGGATCTCCGAAGGCCGCCGCTCATCATTGTCACCTGTGGGTCTTTTCGCAGCTCAGGACAGCTGCTTTATCGGCCGTGGCGCTGTGATCGGTCACGAGCGGAAGAGGTGGACAGGGTCAACGCTGGCTGAACACCCCGTTCAGCCAGCCCTGCACCTTGCGATCAGGGCGGTTGGTTCAGACTGCGCCCCATTCCCCCCTGACCTGCCGCCTTTCAGTTCCCTTGAGGTCCCGCAAGTTCCTTTGAGTTGAACTTCTGGCCCTCCCCGCTCGCTCCCCAGAGGCCTTCGCTCCCCAGATCCTCCCCAGAATCCGAGTGCGCCCAAGGCCCTGGGCCTGCGGAATCGCTCTACTCCAGGCACTCGCCGACGCGCCCCGGCTCGTACTCGCTTTCCGACCGTGCGGCGGCTTCACGCCTTATGCCTTCCATGGCGATGACGCAGTCGCGGCAGGCGCGAACCTCGCGCTCGCCGTCATCGCGGGGGTGGAGCTTCTTGACGACGATGGTGTCGACGATGCCCGCGCCGGGATGACGGAAGCAGACACCGTCGCTCCACTCATAGAGGTCGAGGATCTGTTCCCGGTCCATGTCCTTCTCCTGTTGGTTGGCCGGCCTGCTGCTGTCTGGGGCGTTGCGCTGGTTCCCGCCCTGTTCAACGCGAAGCGCTGGCCAGTGGTAGTTCACCCTTTCGGGTGAACATACGTTCGATTTCTGCACAGTACCTCTAGCCCTGCGGCATATGCCAGAACGCCGCAGGGCTGCCATTGGGGGGTGGCAGGTGGCGCCATGCGGGCGCCCGCTTGCTCTACGTCCGGGGGCAGCGTGTCCGTCGCTCCCTTTTCAAGATCCTTAAAAGCCTGGTGTCACCAGGCTGACTAATGATCACGAGGGTCAGAGCGTTTGTCGAGTGCTCCGCGACCCCCCTGACGACGGCTGGCTGCTACGCGAACGGCAGCGCATCGGCAAGCACATCCGGGATGCCCGCGTCGACCGCAACCTGACCCAGGAAGCCGTCTTCCTGGCCGTCCCGCTGAACCGGGCCTACTACCAGCAGGTCGAGGCCGGCGCGGCTAACCCGACACTCGACATGCTGCTGCGGATCGCGCGGGTCATTGGAGTACCCATCGACGTCCTCCTCGGCGGGTGAGGAACGGGTGCGCGGCTGCTGTGTCGAACCGCGGTGCTGACCGAGTTTTCATACCTGAGAACCAGGTGCCGAAACGGCTACCGAAGACGCTGTTGACGCGGATTCAGTGCGCCCCGTGTGAACTTGTCGCCGTTCGTGATTCTTTGGCCTGGGGCTACGCGCCGCCGCCGAGCTGTCGGTAGGCTGCCGCGCTTATCTCCTCGTACACCTGCCACAGCTGTGCAGCGACGCCGCATCGGTCGTGGTCGATGTCGCGGCACCAGTCGCAGCCGAGGGAGTGGGTGGCGGCGGCACTGTAGGCCTCTTGGAGGGGGCTGAGCCGGGTGCCAGCGGCTATGGCTGCGCGCCGGGTTCCCTGCTCGGGCGGTGATTCTCTACCCTCTTCCATGCCTGCGCTCCTGTCAGCGTGGGCCACGCCCCCGGGCCGCGGTGCAGCGGTCGCGGGGGTCTTGACTGCTCCATTGGACCTTACTACCCCATACCACCCCCGGGGGTAGCTATGGCAGGGCGGGGGTAGCGGGCTAGCTTCCGAAGCATGATCATCGACCGGGAAGGGCCCGTACCTCCGTACCGCCAGATCGCCGAAGACATCCGACGGCAGATCGAGGACGGCACGATCCCCCCAGGTCGCCGCATCCCCTCCACCGTCGAGATGGAGCAGAAATACAACGTCGCCCGTGACACCCTCCGCAAGGCAACCAAAGTGTTGAAGGACGAGGGCCTCGTCGAGTCCGTCCGGGGCATGGGCCTCTACGTCGTTGACCGAAGCGCCAACGCATAGCCCACTGTCCGACCCGGCCGATACGATCAGGGCATGCCCCCCACGTCTCCGTCTCGTGGCCCGCTGCGCCCGTCTGCCGTGGTGAACGCGGCGATCCGGGCGCTGCTGGAGCGCACCGGGGGCTGGCTGTACGGGGACACACGCAGCGAGTACGAGCAGCTCGTCGCCGAGTGGACGGTTGCCGTCGCGGCGGAGCAGCTGCGCGGGGACGTCGTGAAGGCGGCTTAGGGGCGCCACTCGTCGCAGTAGTCCGGGTGGTCGGCGTAGGGCAGCGCGAGCAGGCGGACGACCGGGCAAGACGTGAACATGATCCCGCCTGCGCAGCCGAGGCACGCTTGATCGGGCTCCGGCACGTATGGGCGGTGGACGGCGAGGATGCGCCGCTTGGCTTCGACCTCGGCGAGGACGCGGGCCGGATTCTGGCGGGCAATGTGCTCGGCGACCAGCCAGTTGAGCCCGTCGGCAACGAGGCGGACACTCGGGAATGTATGGACGCTGCACGGCTGCGTCGGATCGACCGCGTTCCCGATATACCACGGCCCGGCCGGGGCTTCGCGCGCCAGTGCCTCATCCTCATCAAGCCGCGCCCGCAGGAACTCCACCAGGTCGTCCACGGGCTCCTCCAAGTCGAGCGCCCCGCCTCGGCGCTGTACGAGACGGGGCGAGCGCGTGCAGCCATGCAGCGCGGATAGATAGCCCAACTGTACGGGCGGCCACTGACAACGCGGCCGATCAGTCGGGCCAGGACGCGAGGACCCGCTGCTCCTGCTCGTCGACGAGGGTGATGCGGGCGTCCACGACTCCGCTGCCAACCCACTCCCGGAACTTGCCGCGCGCCGTGGCCTCGCTCCCCCACCAGCCCTGCTGAACGGTGCGGCCGGCGGAGGTGAGGGTGAGGTGGAAGCGCTCGGGATGCATACCCCCAGGATGTCAGCCGCCCCAGCCACCCCTAGACTCGAACACATGTCCGACCTATCGCCGTCCGAGCGCCTCGCCAAACTCCGCGCCGTCGAAGCCTGGCTCAACTGGCAGCTGCAAGACACCCGGCGGCGAATCGAGCAGGTCGGAAAGCAGGTGCGAGCCATCGACGGATACGTCAGCGAGCAGGAACGGCACGCAGGGAAGCCAGTCGGGGTCACCATCCACGCCGCCGACTGCGCCAAGATCGGACAAGCGGTCGCCAGCCTCACCGCCACCGACGCGCAGTACGCGCTAATGAAAGACCCCAGCTTCACCCACGCCTGCCAGCACTGCCGGCCCGACCAGATCCTCGGGATCAAAAAGGACTAGGCCGAACGCGGCTTCCTGCCCGTCGCCTTCTTGGCCGGCTGCTTCTTCTTTGCCGCGGTCTTCTTCTTCGTCGGCATCTCGTGCACGTCGGCGTCCTCCCCGCGGGAAGCCTTCGCCTTCTGCACGGACTCCTGCAAGGCCGCCATCAGGTCGACCAGCTGGCCCGGCTTCTCCGCCTCCGGCGCCTCAGGCAGGGGCTTGTCCTCCCGTTTCGCTTCGATGATCGCCGCCAGCGCGTCTGTGTACGCGTCCTGGAACTCCGGGCCCTCCAGGCTGGCGCGGGTCATCGTCTCCATCAGTGCGAGCGCGCCGTCGATCTCCTCGTCCGTCAGCTCCACCGGCTCGGGCAGCAGCTCGGCAGGGTCACGGATCTCGTCCGGCCAGCGCATCGCATGCAACACCAGCACGTCATCCCGGACACGAACAAGGCCCAGCCGCTCCCGGCCCGACCACGCGTAGCGGGCGACCGCCACCTTCGACGACCGGCCGAGCGCCTGCACGAGCAGCTTGTAGGGCTTCGCCGCGACCTGCCCGGCCGGCGCCAGGTAGTAGCCCTCCCCGATACGGATCGGATCGATCGACTCCAGCGGAACGAACCCTGCGATCTCGATCGCCTTCGCCGTCGGCAACGGCAGATTCGACAGATCCTCATCCGTCACCGCGACGACCTGGTCCCGGGCGTACTCGTAGCCCTTGCCGATCTCCGACTGAGAGACCTCCCGGTCCTCGATCTCGCACACCTTCCGCACCCGCACCCGGCCCATATCCACCAGGTGGTACTGGTGGAAATTGATGTTGTGGCTCTCGGTGGCACTCACCACGTTGCACGGCACGGTGACCAGGCCGAACGAGATAGCGCCGTTCCAGATAGTTCGGGGCATGGGGTACCTCCGCTACAGCCCCGAGCATGGCCAGCCTACGAGCAGCGCACCCACCTTGCACGCTGCTACGTTGTCGCCCTCACAAGCGCGCCCTGGGGGGACCGTGAAACTCGTCTGGCTACTCGCCGCCCTACTCCTCACCGCACTCACCATCGGCGGCATCATGAGCGCCACCAAGGGCGGCGACACGCCGTCCGTCATCGGCGACCTCGCCCTCAGCGCACTCCTCGGAGCCGGCGCAATCGTCTGCTGGAAACGCACCAGCAGCTGACGCGGAAGCCCCACCGGACGGGGGAGACCGGTGGGGCATGACGCCAGTGTTGCACGGGGCGGGGTTACTCAGTTCGGTAGAGCGGAGAGTCGAGGCAGCGGAAGTTCGTGCAGACGACCTTCTCCTCCTGACTTCCGGGCTCGACGTACAGGCGTAGCGCGTAGGTCCCGCATCCTGCGCACGGTTCCGCCGGGCCTGGCTTCGTGTACTTGAGGAACTCACGGAACGGCGACGAGGTCATGCAGCGTCCCCCTCTGAGCGCTTCGCGTCGTGCGCACGGAGGGCCTGGGAGATGGCGCCGACGCTGGGGTTCTTACCCTTGTCCTTGCCTTCAGTGATACGGAGGTGCGGTTGGATTTGCCGGATCGTGAAGCCCCTGTCCCGCAGGGCCACGGCCTGGATAACGAGAGGCTCCGTCATGACGGGCCGGCGACCACCAACGCGCCCGCGGGCGCGGGCAGCGGCGAGGCCATCCTTCGTCTTCTTCACGATGTCGCGCCGGCGGTCTTCGGCAAGGGCAAGCGCGAGGTCGAGAATGAGCGACCGCTCCCGATGCTCGCCCGCGGCGATCCCGTCGAGGACCTTGACGGCGACGCCTCGCTCGAAGAGGTCATTGAGGACGATCAGCCCGTCCAGGAGGTTGCGGCCGAGGCGGTCGACTTCCTGCACGCAGAGCATGTCGCCGTCACGAATGTACTCAAGGGCAGCACTGAGGCCGGGACGCTCCTCCACCGTGAGCTTGCCGGACACCTTCTCCTCGAAGACCTTGAGGCAGATCGGAGCGAGGGCGTCGTGCTGCCGTTCGGTGTTCTGCTTGTCAGTGCTAACTCGGACGAGGCCGATCAGGGCCATCCAACCTCCCAGTTGCTCATCAAACGCCACGTCGGTATTTCTGAACACTAGCGCATAGATGAACTGATTGATGAACAACGGCGCTATCGCTGGGGCGAGTTGAGGAGTGATCCGGTTCAGATTCACGTCCTGACCGATTGATGAACAACACATCGCAGCGGCAAGGCACGCGGGGCGCGCCGTTTGACAGCCTGCTTAGCCTGAGCAACATGGAAGATGACTCCAGCGCACCATCGCGCTTCACCCTCCCCATGAAGGCTTCCTTCCGGGCGAAGGCCAGCAAGGAGCAGACCATCGGTACACCGATCCGGTGGCGCCTTGCTGATGACGTAATGATGCAGGGCATCGTCGTCGACTGGAAGGACGAGCCCGACGGCAGCATCACGCTGACAGTCGAGGCTTCGGCGCCAACCTCCTGACAATGACGAAGCGCCCCGCTCCCCTGCCGAAGCAGGAGGGCGGGGCGTTGTCGTTCACGCGGGTTCGTCTTCCGGCGGCCAGTCCGGCTCGAGGAAGACGGCGGCCGGTATGG
>Ga0247821_10001469_pt1 | contig 13199 bp, 9 predicted proteins | sample 13C_Glycerol_Day_FD_192481 | JGI IMG/M metagenome (GOLD analysis project Ga0247821, IMG submission 192481) | Soil microbial communities from agricultural site in Penn Yan, New York, United States - 13C_Glycerol_Day14 | ecosystem: Environmental > Terrestrial > Soil > Agricultural land | place... | reverse complement strand
GCGTGCCGCGCAACAGTGCCGAGCAGACCGAACAGGAAAAGCACTGGTACCAGCAGATCGTCGACCAGACCCTCGACAGCAGCCTGATGCACCGCTACGGCAGCATCGACGAGCAGGTGGGCGCGATTCTGTTCCTCGCCTCCGACGAAGCCTCGTACATCACCGGCGTGACCTTGCCGGTAGGGGGCGGTGACCTCGGCTGAGCGACACCCCAAAGGCAAGAGCTTTCTTTCACAACAAAAACAAGAGCGACAGATGCCATGCGAACCCTTGACGTACACCCGATCATCGATAACGCGCGCTTTACCCCGTTCCACTGGATGGTCATGGCCTGGTGCGGCCTGCTGCTGATCTTCGACGGCTATGACCTGTTCATCTACGGCGTGGTACTGCCGGTCATCATGAAAGAGTGGGGCCTGACCCCGCTGCAGGCCGGTGCGCTGGGCAGCTATGCGCTGTTCGGCATGATGTTCGGCGCCCTGGCATTCGGTAGCCTGGCCGACCGCATCGGGCGCAAGAAGGGCATCGCCATCTGTTTCGCCTTGTTCTCCGGGGCGACCATCCTCAACGGGTTTGCCAGCAGCCCGAGCGAGTTCGGCATCTACCGCTTCATCGCCGGCCTGGGCTGCGGCGGCCTGATGCCCAATGCCGTGGCATTGATGAACGAGTACGCGCCCAAGCGCCTGCGCAGCACGCTGGTAGCGATCATGTTCAGTGGCTACTCGCTCGGCGGCATGCTCTCGGCGGGCGTCGGCATCTTCATGCTGCCGCGTTTCGGCTGGGAATCGATGTTCTTCGCCGCAGCGGTACCACTGCTGCTGTTGCCGGTGATCCTCTACCACCTCCCGGAATCGATCGGTTTCCTGGTGCGCAAGGGCCGGACCGACGAGGCCCGCAAGCTGCTCAAGCGGCTGGACCCGGATTGCGACGTGCAGGCGGATGATGTGCTGCAGGCAGCCGACCGCAAAGGCAGCGGGGCGTCGGTGCTGGAACTGTTCCGCAACGGCCTGGCCATTCGTACCCTGGCGCTGTGGCTGGCGTTCTTCTGCTGCCTGCTGATGGTCTACGCGCTCAGCTCCTGGCTACCAAAGCTGATGGCCAACGCCGGCTACAGCCTGGGCTCGAGCCTGTCGTTCCTGCTGGCGCTGAACTTCGGTGGCATGGCTGGGGCGATCCTCGGCGGCTGGCTGGGCGACCGCTACAACCTGGTCAAGGTCAAGGTCGCGTTCTTCATGGCTGCCGCGCTGTCGATCAGCCTGCTGGGTGTCAATAGCCCGATGCCGGTGCTGTACCTGCTGATCTTCATTGCCGGCGCCACCACCATCGGCACCCAGATCCTGCTGTATGCCGGCGCTGCGCAAATGTACGGGTTGTCGGTGCGCTCCACCGGGCTGGGCTGGGCCTCGGGCATCGGCCGCAACGGTGCCATCGTCGGCCCGCTGCTGGGTGGTGCACTGATGGGCATCAACTTGCCCCTGCAACTCAATTTCATCGCCTTCGCCATACCTGGCGCGATCGCCGCGCTGGCCATGGCCGTGCACTTGGCCAGCGGCCGTCGGCATGCCCAGGCCATTGCAGCGCAGGCGTAATTCCAGAACAACAACATGAGGTGATCCACCATGACCGTGAAAATTTCCCACACTGCCGAGGTGCAGCAGTTCTTCGAAGAGGCCGCAGGCTTCGGCAACGATGCCGGCAGCCCACGCCTGAAGCGCATCGTGCAGCGCGTGCTGCAGGACACCGCGCGGCTGATCGAAGACCTGGAAATCAGCGAGGACGAGTTCTGGCATGCCGTCGACTACCTCAACCGCCTGGGCGGGCGCGGCGAGGCCGGGCTGCTGGTGGCAGGGCTGGGCATCGAGCACTTTCTCGACCTGCTGCAGGATGCCAAGGACGCCGAGGCTGGGCTGGGCGGCGGTACCCCGCGCACCATCGAAGGCCCGCTGTACGTGGCCGGTGCGCCCATCGCCGAAGGTGAAGTACGCATGGACGACGGCAGCGAGGAGGGCGTGGCCACGCTCATGTACCTGGAGGGCCAGGTGCTCGACCCGGAGGGCCGGCCGCTGCCAGGTGCCACGGTGGACCTGTGGCATGCCAATACCCGCGGCACCTATTCGTTCTTCGACCAGAGCCAGTCCGAGTACAACCTGCGCCGGCGCATCGTCACCGATGCCGAAGGGCGCTATCGCGCGCGCTCCATCGTGCCATCGGGCTATGGCTGCGACCCGCAGGGGCCGACCCAGGAGTGCCTGGACCTGCTGGGCCGCCATGGCCAGCGCCCGGCGCATGTGCACTTCTTCATCTCGGCGCCGGGGCACCGGCACCTGACCACGCAGATCAACCTGGCCGGGGACAAGTACCTGTGGGACGACTTTGCCTATGCCACGCGGGATGGGCTGGTGGGCGAGGTGGTGTTCGTCGAGGGTGAGGCGGGGCGGCATGCCGAGCTGAAGTTCGACTTCCAGTTGCAACGGGCCCAGGGCAGCGCCGATGAGCAGCGCAGCAGCCGGCCACGGGCTTTGCAGGAGGCCTGATCCACCAGGTTGGTTTCTTCGCGGGCGCGCCCGCTCCCACAGGTACGGCGCAAATGCTGAAACCTGCGCAGTCCCTGTGGGAGCGGGTTCACCCGCGAAAAAGCCAACACCAGAACAAGAGCCAGCCACAAAGGCCGGCCGCTGCCTTGCGAGAAGCGTCATGAAAACCCTGATCAAGGACTGCTCCCTGTCGGCCATCGTCGCTGGCTGCATCGCCACGATGATCTCCTACGCCGGCCCACTGGTGATCATCTTTCACGCCGCCGAAGCCGCCGGCCTGTCTCATCGGCAACTGTCCTCCTGGGTCTGGGCAGTGTCCATGGGCAGCGCCGTGCTCGGCGCGCTGCTCAGCCTGCGCTACCGGGTGCCGGTGGTAATCGCCTGGTCGATCCCTGGCTCGGCGCTGCTGGTCACCGCCTTGCCGCTACTGGGCCTGGAGCAGGCCGTGGGTGCCTACCTGGTGGCCAACCTGGTCCTGTTGCTGATCGGCATCAGCGGGGCCTTCGACCGCATCATCGCGCGCCTGCCGGGCTCCATCGCCGCCGGCATGCAGGCCGGCATCCTGTTCAGCTTCGGCATCGAGGTGTTCCGCGCCTTGCCGGTGCAACCACTGCTGGTACTGGCAATGTTCGTCACCTACCTGCTGATGCGCCGGGTGCAGCCGCGCTACGCCGTGGCGGCGGTGCTGTGCGTGGGCACGGTGATGACCGTGGCCAGCGGGGCGTTTCGCAGCGAGGCGTTGGTGCTGGAGCTGGCGTCACCGCAGTGGGTCACCCCGCAGTTCAGCCTGGCAGCGGTATTCAGCCTGGCACTACCGCTGGTGCTGGTGGCCCTGACCGGGCAGTTCATGCCGGGCATGGCGGTACTGCGCAACGCCGGCTACCCCACGTCGGCCAGCCCGATCATCGGTGCCAGTGCCCTGGCCGGTGCCGCGCTGGCGCCGTTCGGTTGCCACGGGCTGAACCTGGCGGCAGTCACCGCCAGCCTGTGTACCGGCCATGAAGCCCATGAAAACCCACGGCGGCGCTATGTCGCGGCGGTGGCTGGCAGTGCGCTGTACCTGTTGCTGGGCGTCGCCGGAGCAACGCTGATGTCGCTGTTCGCGGCTTTTCCCGCCGCCCTGATCGCCGCCCTGGCCGGGCTGGCCCTGTATGGCGCCATCAGCGAGGCCCTGGCCCGCAGCCTGGCGGACCCGGCCGAGCGCGATGCCGGGTTGTTCACCTTCCTGGTCACCGCTTCGGGGGTGGCCTTCCTGGGCCTTTCGGCGGCGTTCTGGGGCTTGCTGTTCGGCCTGCTGGCCCATGCGCTGCTGAGGCTGGGCCAGCCACGTGCCCGGGAGGTGCTGCCCCGTACCCCCTGAACCGCTGTGTTTCCAACGCTTAACCCATAAAAACAAGATCAAGAGAGCTTCGGAATGAACCACACCCCTTGCGTCGCCCTGGGCCTGACTTTGCTCAGCCAACCGTTGCTGGCCGCCGAAGGCGGCCTCTTCGAGGATTCGAAGGCTACCCTGAGTGCCCGTAACTACTACTTCAGCCGCGACTTCTCCGACATTGTCGGGGCCAACCGGCAATCCAGGGCCGAGGAGTGGGCCCAGGGTTTCATCCTCGACTTCAAGTCCGGCTACACCCCGGGCACGGTCGGCTTTGGCTTGGATGCGCTGGGCCTGCTGGGCATCAAGCTCGACAGCAGCCCCGACCGCACCAACACCGGGTTGCTGCCGGTGCACGGCGACGGCCGCGCCGCCGACGAATACAGCCGCCTGGCACCCACTTTCAAGGCCCGCTTGTCGAAGACCGAACTGCGCGTCGGCGAACTGCAACCCAACCTGCCGGTGCTGACTTTCAGCGACATCCGCCTGCTGCCACCGACCTATCAAGGCGTCAGCCTGAGCTCTGCGGAAATTGACGGCCTGACCGTGCAGACCGGGCACCTGAAGAGTACCCACCTGCGCAACGAAGGCGGCGACGGCAAGATGAACGCCATGCTCGGCCATGTGCCGGTGCGCCAGGTAGAAAGCGATGCCTTCAACTACCTGGGCGGGGACTATGCATTCAATGCCAACCAGAGCAGTGTCAGCCTGTGGTACGGGCAGCTGGAGGACATCTACGAACAGGGCTTTGTCGGCCTCAAGCACAGCAAGCCCGTAGGCAACTGGGTGCTCAGTGCCAACCTGGGGTATTTCACCGCGCGTGAGGATGGCGATGCGTTGCTCGGCAACATCGACAACCAGGCGTTCTTCTCGATGTTTACCGCCCGGCATGGCGGGCACAGCTTGCATGCCGGCTACCAGGGCATTTATGGCGACACCCCGTTCCCACGGGTGTTCGCCAACATCTCGCCGCTGGGTAACGAAGTGCCCACTTATGAGTTCGCCTATACCGACGAACGCTCATACCAGGTGCGCTACGACTACAACTTTGCGGCCATGGGCGTGCCGGGGCTGACCGCGACGGTGCGCTACATCACGGGTAACAATGTCGATACCGGGCTGGGTTATGAAGGGCGTGACCGCGAGCGTGACCTGGACATTGGTTACGCGGTGCAGGGCGGGGTGCTGAAGGGGCTGGGGATCCGGGTACGCAATGCCATGGCCCGGTCCAATTACCGCAGCGACATCGACGAGAACCGCTTGACGCTGGTGTACACCTGGCAGTTGTTCTGAGATGAGGGTAGTTTCCTGAAACCACCTTTTCAGGATCGCCACCCTTGGACTCCATCACCCAAGCCGTTCTCGGCGCTGCCCTTCAAGGTACCGTACTCGGCCGTATCCAGGGCCGCCGCTCGCTGCTGTATGGCGCGGCGCTGGGCACGCTGCCCGACCTTGACGTGATCATCCGCTACGCCGATCCGGTGTCGCAGATGACCTACCACCGCGGTTTTTCTCATTCCCTGTTCGTGCTCACCGGGCTGGCCTTGCTGCTGGCCTGGCTGGTCCACAAGTGCTGGCCAGGCAAAGGCTATACCTTGCCCAGGCTGTTCCTGGCGTTCTGGCTGGTGCTGGTCACCCACCCGTTGCTCGACGCCTTCACGGTCTACGGCACGCAGTTGTTCTGGCCCTTGCAGGCCACCCCGGAAAGCTGGGCAGCGGTGTTCATCATCGACCCGGTGTACACCGTGCCGCTGCTGGCGGCGGTGACCTACGCAATCATCAAAGGGCTGACGAGCCGGGCCACGCAGTTTCTGACCTTGGCCTTGGTGTTCAGCGCAGCCTACCTGGGTTTCGGCCTGGCCGGACGCATGGCGGCCGAGCAGCGTTTCCAGGCGGCCCTCGACCAGCAAGGTATTGCCGTCAGCCAGGTACGTGCCGTGCCGATCGCCTTCAACAGCCTGGTCTGGCGGGTGCTGGCCAAGACCCCGGACGGCGATTACTACGAAGGCATCAGCAGCGGGTTTGACCAGCAGGCGCCAGAAATGCAGCGTTTGCCGCGTAATCTGCAGCTGGCGCAAGCGCTGGCCGGGCACCCGTTGCACCAGCGCTTGCGCTGGTTTACCGATGACTGGCTGCGCTACGACCAGGTAGGTGATGCGCTGGTGGTCAGCGACCTGCGTATGGGCATACCGGGAAACTACACGTTCCGCTTCAGCATGGCCCACCGTGACAGCCAGGGGCACTGGATTGCCGATGTGCCATCAATGTGGAAGGGCGCCGGGCCAGGTTCGGCGTTCAATGGCGACGACCTGGTGCTGATCTGGCGACGGATCGTCGAGCAGCAGCCACCATTGCCACTGGCTGCCTGGACCGATCGCCACCTGGGGGCCGGCCCAGTCGAGCGCGGGCACTGAGGCATGCGCTCAGCCGGGCTGGACCTGGTCAAGTGGACGGCGATGCTGACCATGGTCGCCGACCACCTACGCTTCCTTTGGCCTGATGCCGATGGCCTGTTCGTACTTGGCCGGTTGGCATTTCCGCTGTTTTGCCTGGCGATTGCGGTGAATGTGGGGCGCGGCAGGGCAGAGGCGCTGTACACCCGTGGCAACCTGCGTTATGTGGTGCTGATGCTGGTGTTCGCGGGGCTGTCGGAGCCTGTGTATCGTTGGCTGGACAGTGGTTCGCCAACGTTCAGCGTGATGCCGACCCTGGTGTTGGGGTTGCTGGTCGCCTGGGGTGTGCATCACTCATTGAGATCGGCGCGAGTGATTGGCCTTGCCAGTCTGCTTGCGGGGTGGCTGTTCAGTGAACAGTTGATGTACGGGCTGGCGGGGGTGATGCTGCCGGGCGCCTGGTTGATGGCGCGCAGCAAGGGAGGTGCGGCCTGGTTGTTGCCTTGCCTGTTGGCCATGGGCGGGAACCTGACCAACAGCTGGTTAAGGGAGCATCTGCTAGCGCCAATTACCGTGCTGACGCTGATGGCCGCAGCCTCGGCGATTCCGCTCGGGTGGTCGCTGCTGCGCCATGAGGGTTGGCGGGTGCCTGCGGTGGGACGTTGGGGTTACCTGTTTTATCCGGTGCATCTGCTGGTCATCAAAGGATTATCCTGAACCAGTAATCGGGGCCGCGAAGGGCTGCAAAGCAGCCCCCGCTTGTATTTCACAGATTCATACCCATCTAGGCCGGCCGCACCGGACTCAGGAACCGCCCATGGAACCCAACCGCTTCGGCGACATCGCCGCCTTCGTCAGTGCGGTGAAGGCCGGCAGTTTTACCGCCGCCGCTGCCACCCTTGGCCTGACGCGCTCGGCGGTGGGCAAGAGCATCGCCCGTCTGGAAGCGCGCATGGCCGTACGCCTGCTCAATCGCACCACGCGCAAGTTGAGCCTGACCGACGAGGGCCTGGTGGCCTACGAGCGCTGGCGGCAGATTCTGGATGACCTGGACGAAGTGGAAAGCACCATGGCCCAGCGCCGTGGCAAGCCCACCGGCACCCTGCGCCTGACAGCCCCCCTGTCATTCGGCCAGCGCCATGTGTTGCCGATGCTTGACCGCTACCTGAAGCAGTGGCCCGAGCTGCGCGCCGACATCCGCTTCACCGACCGTTTCGTCGACCTGGTCGAGGAGGGTATCGACGTTGCGGTGCGTATCGGTGCACCGAAGGAAGACTCGCAACTGTTGACCCGCACAGTGGCCTGGCAGCAGTTTGTCACCTGCGCCTCGCCCGCTTACCTGGACGCGCGCGGCGTACCGCAGGTGCCCGGCGACCTCTATGGCCACGACAAGATCGCCTTCCTGGCCGGCGAAAAGACCATGCCGTGGCGCTTCCATACCGAAGCGGGGCTGCACCTGTGCGAAGACCCCGGGCGGCTGAACATCGACAGCTCCGAGGCGATGCTCGATGGCGCGCGGGCGGGTTTCGGGCTTATTCACCTGCCTACCTACATCACCGGCGACGACTTGCGCGCCGGCACCCTGGTGGAGGTGCTGCAAGCCTATCGGCCGCCAGCGGACCCGATTCGCATCGTCTATCCAAGCAAGCGCCATCTGTCGCCACGGGTACGCGGCTTCATCGACCTGCTGGTAGCCAGCTGGGAACCGGGCGTGCCCTGGGAATACTGATTGGGGACTGGCAGGCCCCTGTGCCGGGCCTGAAGCCGGGTTTATCACTGGCTGCGCAGCAGGGAAACTGGCAGTCACCGAGAATCCCCGTGGAGACCCCATGACTGCACTGTCCGTACTGGACCTGGTCATGATCGGCGAAGGCAAGACCTTCGCCGACGCGATCGAAGAGTCCCGCCAACTGGCGCGCCATGTCGAGCAACAGCAATACAGCCGCTACTGGATCGCCGAACACCACGACATGCCGGGCATCGGCTCGGCCGCCACGTCACTGGTCATCAACGAAATCGCAAACGCCACCCGGCATATCCGCGTCGGCGCCGGTGGCATCATGCTGCCCAACCATGCGCCACTGGTGGTGGCCGAGCAGTTCGGCACGCTAGACACCCTGCACCCAGGCCGTATCGACCTAGGGCTGGGCCGTGCGCCAGGCACCTCAGGGCCAACCGTGCGTGCCTTGCGTGGTGCCGCACCAGAGCGTGATTTCAGCCAGGACATCGCCGAGCTGCGCGATTATCTGGCCGACAACGGCAAGCGCCGGGTGCGTGGCGTACCTGGCAGCCACGATGTGCCGGTATGGATCCTCGGCTCCAGCCTGTTCGGCGCCGACCTGGCGGCGAAACTGGGCTTGCCCTATGCCTTTGCCTCGCACTTTGCCCCGCGCTACCTGCTGCAGGCCATCGCCCATTACCGGGCCAACTTCCAGCCTTCGGCACAACTGGCCAAGCCTTATGTGATGGTGGGCATGAACCTGTTCGCCGCCGACAGCGATGCCGAGGCGGACTACCTGGCCAGCTCCCATCGCAAGTGGATGCTGGACTTGCATGTGGGGCGCTTCGGCCTGTTGCCCAAGCCACAGGAAGGTTATGTCGAGAGCCTGCCGGACCATGAGCGCGCGGTACTTGAGCAAGTCATGGCCTGCACCGTGGCCGGTGGGCCGGAGCGGGTAAGGGAAGGGTTGCGCTCGCTGATCGAGCAGACCGCCGCAGATGAACTGATGATTGACTGCCGCATCCACGACCCGCTGTCGCGGCAGCGTTCGCATGCCTATGCCGCGCGAGCCTTGGCTGAACTGAGCTAAACCCTGCCGGCCTCTTCGCGGGTAAACCCGCTCCCACAGGGATTGCACAGGCCCTGAGGCCTAGGTAATCCTGTGGGAGCGGGTTTACCCGCGAAGAGGCCGGAACAGGAGGGTGATCAGCTGCGGGCCAACCGCCCAGTCACATAATGAGCCACATCATTGAACCCCGGCGTCGACGCATGCCCCGGCGTCACCAATGAATCGATGAACGCCTCATCCTCTGCCGTGATCTTCACCGCCAGCGCACCGCCATAGGTATCCCACTGTTCTTCCGTACGCGGCCCGACAATCGCCGAACTGACCAGCTGGTTGTTCAGCACCCAGGCGATAGCGAACTCGACGATACCCACGCCCTTGGCTTCAACATAGGCCTGGATCTGCCGGGCGGTGGCCAGCGACTCCTGGCGCCATTCCACCTCCATGATGCGTTTGTCCTGGCGCCCGGCACGGCTACCGGCATCTGGCACTGCACCTGGCGCATACTTGCCACTGAGCACGCCCCGCGCGAGCGGGCTGTATGGCACTACACCAAGGCCGTGGGCAGCCGCAGCGGTGAGCTGCTCCGGTTCGGCCTGGCGGTTGACGATGTTGTACAGCGGTTGGCTCACCACCGGCCTCGGCACGCCCAGCCGCTCGGCAATGTGGCAGGCCTCGGCGATGCGCCAGCCACGGAAGTTGGACAGGCCCCAGTAGCGGATCTTGCCCTGGCGCAGCAGGTCGCCGATGGCCTGCACGCTCTCTTCCAGCGGTACTTTGTGGTCTTCGCGGTGCAGGTAGTAGATGTCCAGGTAGTCCATGTCCATGCGCGTCAGCGTGGCATCGAGGGCATTGAAGATGTGTTTGCGCGACAGCCCGCTGCGGTTGGGCAGGCCATCGGCCGGGCCGAAGCCGACCTTGCTGGCCACGATCCAGTCCTGCCGATGGCGGGCCACCGCTTCGCCGACGATTTCCTCTGCGCGCCCGGCGTTGTACACGTCAGCAGTGTCGATGAAGTTGATGCCCTGGTCCCAGGCCTTGTCGATGATGCGCAGGGCGTCCTCGGTGCTGGTCTGCTCGCCGAACATCATGCTGCCCAGGGTAAGGGCGGAAACCTGCAGGCCACTGTGGCCGAGGGGGCGGTAGATCATGCGCGTGGGTCCTTTGACAGTTGGCTGATCTACCTGTTTTACACACAACCGGGGCGCAATGAAAGGCGGCCTCAACCGATCAGCGCCAAGGCCTCTTGCAGGCTCAACGGGCGCTTCAGGCGTTGTGACAGTGTCGCCATGGCATCGGAATAGCCCTTGGCGATGACCGCCTCGACCCGCTCATCCACGCATTGCAGGGCGATGAAGTCGCCTTTTTCCGGCTCGCCGACGAATTCGATACGGTTCCAGTCCCGTGCGTGACCCAGTACTTCGTAGGTGCGGCCGTGCTGGTAGGTCCAGAAGAACGGCACGTCGGCATAGCGGCGTTGCTCGCCGAGCATGTTGGCGGCGGCGATCACCCCGTGTTGCTGGGCCAGGCGCCAGTGTTCGATACGCACCGGGCGCCCGCTGAGCGGAAAGGTGGCGATATCCCCCGCAGCCCATAGGCCATCTGCCGCGCGCATTTCGGCATCGACTTGCACCGACTTGTCTTCGGTCAGCAGCACGCCCTGGATGAAAGTGGTCGCCGGTTCTACCCCGGTGCCCAACAGCACCAATGGTGTCTGTAGCCGCTCACCGTTGGCCAGCAGCACGGCTTCGACCTTGCCCAGGCCCTCGATCCGTTCGACCTCGGTGGGGCCGTGGAAGGTGACCCCCTTGCGTTCGTGCAGCTCGCGGATGCTACGGCCGATGCGCTCACCCAACTGCCGGGCCAGGGGGACTTCGTGGCGAGTGACCAGGTGCACCTGCAGGCCGTACTTGCGCAAGGCAGAGGCGGCTTCCAGGCCGATGAACCCGTCGCCGACGATCACGACCGGCTGGCCGGGCTCGGCAGCGTCCAGCAGGTGCGCGGCATCCTCCCGTGAACGCAGGGTAAATACCCCGGGCAGATCGACTCCCGGGATATCGGGCCGCAGTGCCTTGCCGCCGGTGGCCAGCAGGCAGGCGTCATAGTCGATCTGCTGGCCGTCGGCCAGAGTGACCTGGCGCTTCTGAGCGTTCAGGGTGCGCACCTTGCCATGCTTGCGCTGCAGTTGGCCCTTGCGCAGGGCGTCGGCGTCGAGCAGGGCTGGCACTTCATCGGGCGGCATCTGCCCGGCGATCACGAACTTGCTGAGGGAAGTACGATCGTAGGCCGGCTGGCGCTCCTGATCGACCCAGACCAGGTGGCCGGCGAAGCCATGGTCCAGCAGGGTGGCGACTGCGGCACTGCCGGCGGCACCGGCGCCGACCACCACGAAACAGCGGGCATCGCTGTGGCGGGGCGGCTCGGTTCTGGGCAGGGGTTGGTCGTCGACCCAGACCTCGTCGCCTTTTACCCAGGTGCTGTAGCGGCGCAGGTCGGCCAGCGCCGGCGGCTCGCAGACCGCGCCCTCGTCCACGGCGAACGCGGCCTTGTGCCAGGGGCAGACCAGCAGACCGCCACAGACCACGCCCTCATTGAGTGGTGCGCCTTCGTGGGGGCAGTTGCCCTGGTAGGCGTGCACCTGGTCGCCCTGGCGGATGAGGATGATCTCCTCGCTGCCGGCCTGGACGCGCAGGGGGCGGTGTTCGTCGAGCTGGGCCAGGCGGGCCACGGCGTACTGGGTCATGGAGGTTCTCCAAAGGGGGCTTTGGAACCATTTGACGCCTGGGCTGGGGAGGGGATGCGTTGAGCTGACGACCGGTGGAGGGTGTGGATTGTGTGTGGCCTGGTCGGGCCTCTTCGCGGGTGAACCCGCTCCCACATGGATCCCACAATCTTCCAGTTGGTGGTGATCCTGTGGGAGCGGGTTTACCCGCGAATGCCTCAACTGGCCCGTGCAGTACTCAGCGCACCGGCCCGGGTTACCCGCAAGGCCACCAGGCTACCCAGCACGATCAACGCCGCCAGCGAATACAGCGCGGCATCGGTCGAGCCTGTCTGGTCCTTGATGAAGCCGACCAGATACGGGCTGAGGAAGCCGGCCATCTGGCCCACCGAGTTGATGATCGCAAGGCCGGCGACAGCTGCGCCGGCGCTGAGCAGCGCGGTGGGCATCGGCCAGAACATCGGCAGGCCGGTGAGGGCGCCCATGGTGGCAATCGACAGGCCGAGGATGGCGATGGCCGGGTTGCTGGCGAAATTCACCGCGATCAGCAGACCGATGGCGCCCATCAGCATCGGTACCACAAGGTGCCAGCGGCGCTCGTTGCGCAGGTCGGCCGAGCGCCCGCAGAGGATCATGAACACACCGGCCAGCAGGTACGGGATGGCGCTGAGCCAGCCGATCAGCAGCGGGTTGTCGAAGCCCATGTTCTTGATGATCGACGGCAGCCAGAAGTTGATTGCGTACACACCGCTCTGGATGCAGAAGTAGACAAAGCCGAAGGTCCAGATCAACGGGTTGGTCAACACGGCGAGCACGCTGTCGCCGGTGGTGCTCGGCTTGCTGGCGGCATCGGCGTCGAGGTCGGCGGCAATCAGCTGGCGTTCGGCCGGGCTTAGCCAGGCGGCTTTCTGGTAGCCGTCACTGAGCAGGAACACTGCCAGTACCCCCAAGGCAACGGTCGGCAGGCCCTGGATCAGGAACATCCATTGCCAGCCGGCCAGGCCGTGCTGGCCGGCGGCGAAGTGCTGCAGGATCCAGCCGGAGAACGGCCCGCCGAGCAGGCCCGACACCGGGATCGCCGACATGAACAGGGCCATGATGCGGCCGCGGCGGGCCGCCGGGAACCAGCGCGAAAGGTACAGCACCACGCCGGGGAAAAAGCCGGCTTCGGCGGCGCCGGTCAGCAGGCGCAGGGCGTAGAATTCGGTGGGTGTGGTGACGAACAGCAGACAGGTGGAGAGGCTGCCCCAGGCGATCATCATCAACGCGATCCAGCGCCGCGGGCCGAAGCGGTTGAGCGCCAGGTTGCTCGGCAGGCCGCAGAGCACGTAGCCGATGAAGAAGATGCCGGCGCCAAGGCCGTACACCGTTTCGCTGAACTTCAGGGCGTCG
>Ga0247821_10001464_pt1 | contig 13222 bp, 10 predicted proteins | sample 13C_Glycerol_Day_FD_192481 | JGI IMG/M metagenome (GOLD analysis project Ga0247821, IMG submission 192481) | Soil microbial communities from agricultural site in Penn Yan, New York, United States - 13C_Glycerol_Day14 | ecosystem: Environmental > Terrestrial > Soil > Agricultural land | place... | reverse complement strand
GGACCACGTCGAGGCGATCGAGTTCGTCAAGAAGCGCTGGGCCGCGGTCGGGATCGAGCTGCGCACGCAGGCGGTCAGTGAAGACCTCTACAAGGAGCGGGTCAAGGCCAACGACCACGACGCCGGCACCTGGACCTGCGGCACGTTCGTGCTGCCGACCGGGACCGGCGGCGACCACTACTGGGTGCCGACCAACGACGGCAGCGCGCGGTACGGCATCGGCTGGGCGCAGTGGTACCAGTCGAAGGGCGAGGAAGGCGTGCAGCCGCCGGCCGAGATCAAGAAGCAGATGGAGCTGTTTACCCAGGCACGGCAGGAGCCGGACCCGGCGAAGACGCTCGACCTGGGCAAGCAGATCCTGCAGATCGCGGCCGACCAGTTCTACTACATCGGCATCAGCTCGGTCCCGAACACGTACGGCGTGGTCAAGAACGACTTCCACAACGTGCCGGCCAAGATGAGCGAGTCGGTCGCCCCAGGCATCGTGCACCCTGAGCAGTTCGCGATCGGCCAGTAATGCTGCGCTTCGTGGCCCGGCGACTGGTCTGGATGGGCATCACGCTGGCGGCGATCTCGTTCGTCACCTTCGTGGTCATCAAACTGCCGCCGGGCGACTACACCACTACGGTGATCGCGAACGCGGAGGCCCGCGGCCAGGACATCCCGGACTCGCAGATCGCCGAGCTGAAGCGCCACTACGGGCTCGACAAGCCGTTCATCGTGCAGTACCTCACCTGGATCAAGGGCGTCGTACTGCACGGTGACCTCGGCCAGTCGTTCGCCTGGAACCAGTCGGTGGCCAGCCTGATCGGCAACCGGGTGCTGCTGTCGATGGTGCTGTCGATCGCGAGCCTGCTGTTCGTCTGGGCGATCGCGTTCCCGATCGGCATCTACAGCGCGCTGCGGCAGTACTCCGGCGGCGACTACCTGGCCTCGTTCCTCGGCTTCATCGGGATGGCCGTCCCGGAGTTCATGCTCGCGCTGGTGATGATGTACATCGGGTTCCGGTACTTCGGCCAGAGCGTCGGCGGGCTGTTCTCACCGGAGTACGCCGACGCGGCCTGGAACCTGGGCAAGCTGCTCGACCTGTTGTCGCACCTGTGGATCCCGATCGTGGTGGTCGGCGTCGCCGGGACGGCCGGCCTGATCCGGATCACCCGGGCGAACCTGCTCGACGAGTTGCACAAGCCGTACGTCGCGACCGCGCGGGCGAAGGGCCTGCCGGAGTGGAAGTTGCTGCTCAAGTACCCGGTCCGGATGTCGCTCAGCCCGTTCTTCAGCACGGTCGGCTGGCTGCTGCCCGGTCTGATCAGCGGCGAGACGATCGTGTCGGTCGTGATGAGCCTGCCGACCAGCGGCCCGCTGCTGCTCGGGGCGGTGAAGAGCCAGGACATGTACCTGGTCGGCAGCTTCGTGCTGATCCTCAGCACGCTGACGGTGATCGGCACGATGCTCAGCGACCTCGCACTGGCCTGGTGGGATCCGCGGATCCGCACCCGGTTCCAGAAGGGATAGATCTGAATGGTCCAGCAGACCGAGGCGATCGCTCCTGACACCTCGCACGAAGTGCCGGTGGAGGTCGTGAAGAGCCTTCGCGACCACGGCGCGCTGCCGCAGTGGCGGCTGATGTGGCGGCAGTTCCGCCGGCACCGGCTGGCGCTGATCGGGCTGATCGTGCTGGTCCCGATCTACTTCGTCGCGATCTTCGCGGGCTTCTTCGCCCCGTCCAGTGCCGACACCGCGCACACCTCGCTGCCGTACGCCCCACCGCAGCGGATCCATGTCGACGCCGAGCACGGGATGTTCGTGTACGGGTACTCGTCGACGCGCAACCAGGAGACGTTCGAGCAGACCTTCACCGTCGACAAGTCGAAGATCGTCGACATCGGGTGGTTCGTGCGCGGCGACGAGTACTCGATCCTGGGCCCGATCAAGTCGAGCATCCACCTGATCGGGCCGACGACGGCCGGCGAGCCGTTCTTCCTGGTCGGCGCCGACCAGTCCGGCCGCGACCTGCTGTCCCGGCTGATCCACGGCGCCCGGGTGTCGTTGTCGATCGGACTCGTCGGCGTGTTCGCGAGCTTCGTGCTCGGCATGCTGATCGGCGGTATCTCCGGCTACCTGGGCGGCACGGTCGACAACATCATCCAGCGGATCATCGAGTTCATCATGTCGGTCCCGACGCTGCCGCTGTGGATGGCGCTGTCGGCCGCGCTGCCGGGCAGTTGGGGACCGCTGACGAGGTACTTCGCGATCACCGTGATCCTCTCGCTGATCGGCTGGACCGGGCTGGCGCGGGACGTCCGCGGCCGGTTCCTCAGCCTGCGCGAGGAGGACTTCGTGATGGCGGCCCGGCTGGACGGCGTCGGCCGGACCGGGATCATCTTCGGCCACATGGTGCCGTCGTTCGCCAGTCACATCATCGCGTCGATCTCGATGGCGGTGCCGCGGATGATCCTCGCCGAGACCAGCCTGTCGTTCCTCGGCCTCGGTCTGCAGCCGCCCGCGGTGAGCTGGGGCGTGCTGCTCGAGGGCGCGCAGAACATCCGCGCGGTCGCCACGGCGCCGTGGCTGCTGACACCCGGCCTCGCGGTCGTGGTGGTCGTCCTGGCCATGAACTTCGTCGGCGACGGTCTGCGCGACGCCGCGGATCCCTACAAGTGAGGACCCTCTGATGCAACCTCTACTGGAAGTGCGCTCGTTGAGGACTCACTTCGAGCTCGGCGACGGGGTGGTGAAGGCCGTCGACGGCGTCAGCCTGTCGGTGCCGCGCGGCCGGACGCTGGCCGTGGTCGGCGAGTCCGGGTGCGGCAAGAGCGTCACCGCCCGGTCGATCCTGCGGCTGGTGGAGAAGCCGGCCCGGATCGTCGGCGGCGAGATCCTGCTGTACGACGACGCGCCGGACAGCGAGCCGCTCGACCTGCTGGCCGCGAAGGACAAGCGGCTGCGGCAGGTCCGGTGGGCCGACATCGCGATGGTGTTCCAGGAGCCGATGGCGTCGCTCAGCCTGGTGCACACGATCGGCGACCAGATCGTCGAGGCGATCCGGCTGCACGAGCACGTCGGCAAGCAGGCCGCCCGCGAGCGCGCGATCGAGATGCTCGGCCGGGTCGGCATCCCGAACCCGCAGCGCCGCGTGGACTCGTACCCGTTCCAGCTCAGCGGCGGCATGCGGCAGCGCGCGATGATCGCGATGGCGCTGTCGTGCCGGCCGCGGCTGCTGATCGCGGACGAGCCGACGACCGCGCTCGACGTCACCACCCAGGCGCAGATCCTGGACCTGCTGCAGGACCTGCAGCAGGAGTTCGGGATGGCGATCATGCTGATCACGCACGACCTCGGCGTCGCGGCTCAGGTCGCCGACGAGGTCGCGGTGATGTACCTCGGCGAAGTCGTCGAGCAGGGGCCGGCATCCGCCGTTCTCAGCCGACCCAAACACCCCTACACACAAGCACTTGTGCGTTCGGTGCCCAGACTCGGTGCGCGCGGACAGGATCGGCTGCTCGCGGTCCGCGGGACCGTACCGCCGCCGTACGAGCGGCCGTCGGGGTGCCGGTTCCACCCGCGATGCGACGCGTTCATGGCCGGGAAGTGCGACACGACCGTGCCGCTCCGGGTGCGCAGCGACGAGATCGACGTCGCCTGTCTGCTGTACGGCGAGGAGAAGTCATGACGTTGCTGGAGACACGTGGGCTGACCATGCACTTCCCGCTGCACGGCGGGTTCCTCGGGCGGAACCGGGGCTTCGTGAAGGCGGTCGACGGTGTCGACCTGTCGATCCAGGCCGGCCGGACGCTCGGGCTCGTGGGCGAGTCGGGCTGCGGGAAGACGACCCTCGGCCGCTGCATCGTCCGCGCCTACGAGCCGACCTCGGGCAGCATCATGTTCGACGGTGTCGACCTGGCGCCGCTGAGCGAGAAGCAGCTGAAGCCGTACCGCGGCCAGGTCCGCCTGATCTTCCAGGACCCGCACTCCTCGCTCGACCCGCGCAAGACGCTGCGCGACATCATCGCCGAGCCGCTCCGGGTGCAGGGGGCGGGGTCGCGCGACGAGATCGACGACAAGGTCGCCGCGCTGCTGCGTCGCGTCGGGCTGCGGGCCGAGTACGCGCACCGCTACCCGCACGCGTTCAGCGGCGGCGAGCGGCAGCGGGTCGTGATCGCGCGGGCGCTCGCCACCGAGCCGCGGCTGGTGGTCGCGGACGAGGCGGTCAGCGCGCTCGACGTGTCGGTCCGGGCCCAGATCCTCAACCTGCTGCGGGATCTGCAGGAGGAGTCGGGCCTCACCTACCTGTTCGTGTCCCACGACCTCGGCATCGTTGAGCACGTCGCCGACGACGTCGCGGTGATGTACGTCGGCAAGCTCGTCGAGAGCGCGTCGACCGAGGAGCTCTACACCAGACCCCTGCACCCGTACACCGAGGCGCTGCTGAGCGCCGTACCGGATCCCGATCCCGCCTCCCGCGGGCTCCGCGAGCGCATCAAGTTGCGCGGCGAGATCGCGGACCCGTCGAAGGTGCCGTCCGGCTGCCCGTTCCACCCGCGGTGCGGGTACGCCGAGGCGCGGTGCAAGACCGAAGTCCCGCAGCTGCGCGAGATCGGCGGCCGCAAAGTCGCGTGCCACCTGGCCGAGCAGCTCGACCTGAAGGGTGTCCTCACGGCCACCACCGCCCCGTAGGAAAGGTCATTCCATGTCTGAAGCTCAGAACGCCGAGCGTCCTTCCGCTTCGTCCGACGGCCCCGGCCTGTCGCGTCGCGGCTTCGTCCGCAACAGCGCGCTGCTCGGCGGCCTGGCCGCCCTGGGCGGCGTGCTCCCGGCCGGGACCGCTGCCGCTGCCACCACCAGCTCCACCACCGCCACGTCACGCGGCAGCGTGAGTTCCGCGGCCGGTGTCGTGGACATCCCGAACAAGTACAACGTGCCGTTCTCGGTCGCCGACGACGAGCTGTTCGTCTTCGCCGCCAACTTCAAGCCGTTCGAGCTCGGCGGCAACGACCAGGGCCGCGAGGCCACCCGATACTTCGACACCGTCTTCGGTGACGCGATCCGGGCCAAGTTCCCGAACATCAAGCTGAAGTACGCCACCTGGGACTACCCGATCCGGTACGAGGACATGGCCAAGGCCGGCCGGGTGCCGGACCTGATCCTGGAGGACCCGCGGCTGCGGATCGACCGGGACCTCGAGCCGCTGGGCTGGACCCAGGACATCACCGGACTGGTGCAGCAGGCCGGCATCGACCTGACCGCGCTGAACGCCGGCTCGGTCGAGCAGATCAAGTCCCGCTCCGACGGCGGCCTGTACGGCGTCCCGCTGTGGATCGACGAGAGCCTGCTGTTCTACAACAAGCTGATCTTCGACAAGTTCGGCGTCCGGTATCCGACGGCCGGGTCGACGTACGACGACGTCTACAAGCTCGCGCAGAAGCTCACCCGGCAGGACGGGATCCACCACTACAAGGGCTACATGCAGCACCCGGACAACTATCTCGCGATGAACCAGCTCGGGCTCTACCCGTTCGTGCCCGGTTCGAGCGAGCAGCCGGCGCCGGAGGACGTGAAGGTCAACCTGACCAGCGCGGAGTGGAAGACCGTCGCGAACAACATGTACCGGTTCCTGATGATCCCGCGGAACAACTTCACCACGGTGGACGACTTCTTCAAGGGCGACATGAGCTTCCCCGGCCACCTCGCGATGGCGGTGAACAACCTGTCGAAGCTGAACGCGTACGCGCTCAGCCCGTACTACGTCGAGGAGGACGACGCGGCGCAGTTCGCCGAGTGGGCCAAGAGCGTGAAGATCGGCGTCACCTCGATGCCGGTGCTGTCGCGCGGGTCGAAGACGATCTACCAGCCGGACACCCGGGCCGCGTTCATCCCGCCGCAGTCGCAGCACAAGGACCAGGCGCTGGACGTGATCAAGTACCTGGTGTCGGAGGAGATGCAGACGCGGATCTCGTCGTACGGCATGAAGGCGGTGCTGAAGACCGACGCGGTCGTGAACGCGTTCGGTACGGCGATCCCGGAGCTCGCGGCGGTCGACACCTCGGCCGTGTACTGGGGCGACAACGCGGTGATCAAGAACTACCAGAACACCGAGTACTGGGACATCCCGCTGTACAAGGTGTTCCGGCAGCACGTGCTCAAGGACGGCATGGACGTCGACTCGTCGCTGCTGGTCACCGAGACGCAGGACATCCCCGACTACATCAAGGCGCAGGTCGCCCGCGGGCTCACATGGTGATCGATCCCAGGTTCGACGGCCGCATCCGCGAGGGTGCGGCCCTCCTGCCCACCATCCACCCCGGCGACAGCCACGCCGCCACCCTCGTCGAGACCGAGGCCGGCGACCTGCTCTGCGCCTGGTTCAACGGGCCGGGGGAGGGCGAGCCGGACACGAACATCGTGCTCTCCCGCCTCCCGGCCGGCTCCGACACCTGGCTGCCGCCCGTACAGCTGTCCTCCGACCCGCGCAGGTCGGAACAGAATCCGCTGCTGTTCGTCGCCCCGCCGGCGGGTGAGGTCTGGCTGCTGCACACCTCGAACGAACCGCATGACCAGTCGAGCTCGCGGGTGATCCGGCGGGTCTCACCCGACGGCGGGGTCACCTGGGAGCGGAGTGAGGTGCTGTTCGACCACCTCGGTTCGTTCATCCGGAACCCGATTGTTGTGCTGAGCAACGGCGACTGGCTGCTGCCGGCGTACGACTGCGACAAGACCGCCGAGCGCACGGTGCTGAAACTGAGCACCGACCAAGGCTCGACTTGGTCCACCGTGGAGGTGCCGGATGCGGTCGGCCAGGTGCAGATGAGTATCGCCGAGCTGTCACCGGGCGAACTCGTCGGCTACTACCGCAGCCGCGCCGCCGACCGCATCCACCGGTCGGTGTCGAAGGACAACGGCCGCACCTGGACTGCTCCGGAGAAGACCACTCTGCCGAACAACAACTCGGCGATCCAGGTGCTCCGGCTCAGCGACGGTCGGCTCGTCATGGTGTTCAACGACTCGTGCGCCGACCGCGACCAGTTCCGCTGGGTCGACGACGGCGAGGGCGGCGTCCGCCGGAAGACGCTGCGGACCCCGCTGACGCTGGCGCTGTCCGAGGACGACGGCGCCACCTGGCCGTACTGGCGCAACCTCCAGGTGCAGGACGAGGAGTACCGCGACAACGAGTTCGGCTACTCGTACCCGACGCTGCTGCAGACCCGCGACGGCCGGCTGCACGTCGCGTACTCGTACCTGCGCAAGACCATCAAGCACGTGATCCTGGCGCCCGAGTGGATCCAGGCAGGAGACCGATTGCCATGAGTATCGAGAAGTGGGGCCTGCACGAGCTCACCCTGACCGGGCCGTCCGGCGGCAACCCGTTCGTCGATGTGGAGTTCCAGGTCACCTACCAGTTCCGGAACCGGATGGTGACCGTCGACGGCTTCTACGACGGCGACGGGGACTACCGCGCGCGGTTCTCACCGGACCGCGAGGGGGAGTGGTCGTACATCACCTCCAGCTCCGCCCCCGAACTGGACGGCCACCAGGGCACCTTCACCTGCGTCCCACCGGGCCAGGGCAATCACGGCCCGGTCGACGTGCTCGGCAGGCACCACTTCTCGTACGCCGACGGCAGTCGCTACGACTGCATCGGCACCACCTGCTACCACTGGACGTACGAGACGAAGGAGCTCCAGGAGCTCACGCTCGAGTCGTTGCGCGAGGCACCCTTCGACAAGGTCCGGATGTGCCTGCTGCCCACGGACGGGATGCGCCCCGAGCGCACCCCGTTCGCGGGCTCGACGCCCGGCGCCGTCGACGTTGACCGGTACGACCCGGTGTTCTTCCAGCACTTCGAGAGCCGCGTCGTCGATCTGCTGGCTCTCGGCATCCAGGCGGACCTGATCCTGTTCCACCCGTACGACCGCGGCGTGTGGGGTTTCGACCGGATGACGCCGGCCCAGGACGCGGCGTACCTGCGGTACGTCGTCGCGCGGCTGGCGGCGTACCGCAACGTCTGGTGGTCGCTGTCGAACGAGTACGACTTCAACCACGAGAAGACGATCGCGGACTGGGACCGGCTGCTCCAGCTGGTGCAGCGCTACGACCCGTACCAGCGGCTGCGATCGATCCACAACGGCACCAAGATGTACGAGGTCTTCACGCCGTACGACTTCGGCAAGCCGTGGATCACCCACCAGAGCGTGCAGCACTGGGACGGCGCCGAGGTCGCCGCGTGGCGGGAGTGCCCGAAGCCGGTGGTGATCGACGAGATCGGCTACGAGGGCAACGCCGGCCGCCGCTGGGGCAACCTGACCGCGGACGAGATGGTGCACCGGTTCTGGCAGGGCATGTCGCTCGGCGGGTACGTCGGTCACGGCGAGTCCTTCGTCGACCGCGAGACCCGGGCGTGGATCTCGATCGGCGGCCGGCTGTACGGCGACAGCCCGGAGCGGATCGACTTCCTGCGGGCCGTGTTCGCCGGACTGCCGCGGCAGTCGGACGGCGAGGTCGACACCGACCGCTGCGTCCTGCACTACCTCGGCGACCGGCAGCCGTCGGCCGTGGAGCTCGACCTGCCGGACGGATCGCCGTTCCACTTCGACCTGATCGACACCCGCGCGATGACCATCACCCCGCTGGCCGAGTACACCGGCCCGAGCCGCATCCCGCTGCCCGCCACCCCGTACCTCGCCCTGAGAGGCACCCGATGACGTCAGTAGCACGCTGGGACGTGCTCGAACTACCCGTTGCCGGACCGACCGGCGTGCATTTCCGGCACGCGTCCGGCGCCACCGCCTACGCGGAGTCGTTCCAGTCCGAGGACGGCTGGCTCGTCCGGTTCAGCCCGGACCTGGAAGGCGAGTGGTCGGGGTCTTCCGGCATTGAGTTCACCTGCACGCCGGGGACCTCGCGTGGTCCGGTCCGGCGTTTCGGGACGGCGCTGCGATGGGCGGACGGTACGCCGTACCACCCGCTGACGACGTCGTGGTTCGGCCGCCCCGACCAATGGGCCGCGGCGCGTCCCGCGATCGCGGCGTCGCCGTTCAACCGCGTCCGGCTCGCATTCTCGGAGACCATCGAGGACCAGGTCCGCGACCTCCTGACGCCCGGCATCGTCGCCGACGTGATCCTCCCGCTGGACGAGGCCACCATCCGCGCCGCGGTGAACCGCCTGTCCGCGTACCGCAACGTCACCTGGTGCCTGTCGCCGACCAGCACACCGCAGGCCACGGACGTCCGCCGGCTGGCCGAGCTCATCGCCGAACTCGATCCCAGCCACCACCTGATCTCGATGCACGAGGCAACCGATCCCGGACCGCCCTGGCTGACCCACCTCAGCGTCCGCCTCGAGAACCTGCGTGGTGTCTCGGCCCTCCGCCGCGACTACGCCAAACCCGTCTTCGTCGACGCCTGCGGCCACGAAGGCAACGGCACCACCCCCGACACCAGCCTCCGTCCCGAGGAGATGCTCACCCGCATCTGGGAGGGAACGGTCCGCGGGGCGTACGTAACCCACGGCGAGTGGTACGTCGACACGCCTTGGTCAGCTGGGGGTAGTCGGCCGACCGGGGTTGTTGCGCAGCGGCTTCGGTTGTTGCGTGAGGTCCTCGACGAGCTCCCGGACGGCGTTGAGCCCATCGACGACTATCGGGACGCCCCGACTCTCGCTGTGCCCGGCTCGTACTACCTGCAGTACCTCGGCGAGCACCAGTTCCCCGACCGCACGTTCTCGCTCCCCGAGGGTGTGTACGACGTCGACGTGCTGGACGTGTGGAACCACTCGGTACGCCGTACCCGTGAGAACGTCACCGACACACTGACCGTCCGGCTGCCCGGCACGCAGTACCAGGCCATCCAGATCCGCCGGACGTCCTGATGCCACCGCTCACCTCGGGACCCCGTCAAGCCGAACTCCGCCGTACCCCTGACGGTGTGGTCCTGCAGCTCGGCCTGGCCGACGGCCCGGTCTACCTCGAACGCCCGCTGGCCGGTCTGCTGACCTGCTCGGCCGGCCGGCCGTGGCAGCCGAGTCTGCTCCAGGCGGCCGGGACACCGTCACCCGACGGCTGGTGGATCTCGCGGCGACCGGGCGAGCACCGCGCCGGCTGCCGCACCGGACCGCTCGCGGTCGAGGTGCAGCTGGCGTTCGACGACGGCGACCGGTTGAACCTCGAGCTCCGGTGGCGCAACACGAGCAAGCGCCGGCTCGCGGACCTTGCTGTCGGGCTGCTGCTCGACCTGGGCCGGGTGAAGGACAGCCAGCTCACCGTCCCCGGCGTGATCTACAACGACAACCCGTCCGCCGACCCGGCGCGCGCCGTACCGCGAATCGGTCCGGCGCCCGGCGGCGGATTCGTCGCCGAGGAGGACCGGCTGCCGATCCCCGGGGTGAACCTCGAATGGCGCGAGGGCCGCGAACGGCGTTGGCTGTCCGTCCTCTCGCGCCCGCAGGCACGCCGCTCGGGGGACGGCCAGGTCCGCTACGGTTCGCTCGGCGCGATCCGGCAGGAGGGGCCGGTGATCGCGGCGCTCAGCGGCGTCCTGATGTTCGACGGCAAGCAGGACATCCGGTATGTCAGCAAGGCCGAGACCGAGGTCACCGACGACGGCTACCTCACGCTGCGGCCGGGGGAGAGCTACACGCAGCGGCTGGTCCTCGACTGGGGGCCGCAGGACATTCGTGGTCACGCCTTCCGGCAGCTGGTCCACACGGCGCGCACGGTCTTCACTGGTGCCGGTGCTGACGGTCTGGCGCTGGACGAGTTGATCCGGCTGAAGACCGTTGCTCTGGACAACCGGTGGTACCAGTCCGGGACGGTGGCCGGGTACACGAAGTTCAGTGACATCCCGGGCAACGGTCCGCGGAAGACGCGGCACTTCATGTACGGGTGGACCGGCCAGGCGCTCAAGCTCGCCTGGTGCGACGCGCAGCTCGGCTTCAACACCCGGGACCGCCTGCGCATCGATCGCTGCCGCGCGGCCGTCGAGTTCTACCTGTCGGGCAGCCCGACGCCGACTCCCGGCCTGCGCCACAACGCCTACCAGGCCATCACCCGTCGCTGGACCAGCTTCCGGACCGGCAACCGTCCGATGGTCTCCAGCCGTGCGTATGGCGAGACGATCGCCGACCTGGCCGACATCATCACGCTGTTTCGAGCGCACGAGGAACCCGTTCCGCCGTCCTGGTTGCATGCTCTCACTGAATCCATGACCTTTCTCCGCAGCTCGGCGGGCGCTCAGTTGGCCGACGGCACGTTCCCGGTGGGGTGGCGGCTGGACGGCTCTCCGGCGGCGACGACCGTCTCGTCCGCCGGGATCCCGTGCGTACTCGCTGCGCTGAAGGCCTCGGAGGTTCTTGACGACGCCGAGCTGTTGTCGGAGGCGACCGTCTGGCTGTCCCGGTACCACGATCAGCACGCGCGGACCTTCGACCGCCCGTTCTCGCGGTCCACACTCGACGCGGCCTGCGAGGACAAAGAAGCCGGCATGTACTACTTCATGGCCGCCTACGAGCTCTTCCGCCGTACCGGCGATCCCGTCTACGAGAGCTGGTGCGAGGTGGCCGCCGACTGGCTCCTGACCTGGGTCTACGTGTGGTCCCCGGAACAGGACGAGGATTCGCCCCTGCACGCGGCCGGCTTCAACGCGATCGGCTGGCCGACCGTCAGTGTCCAGAACCACCACCTCGATGCCTTCTTCCCGACGTACGAACTGCTGTCCTTCGGTCTCACCACCAACCGCCGGTCGTACGTCGACGCGGCCCGAACGACCCTCCAGGCCCTCACCCAGACCGTCGCCATCAGCCCTCACGACTGGAACTTTCCCCTGCCCGGCGAACAAGGCGAAGCCGTCTTCCAAACCCACTGGCAACGCCGCGGCCACGCCAACACCTGGAACCCCAGCTGGGTCATCGCCGTACCGCTCGCCAACGCCCTCCGCACCCAAGCCCTACCCCTCGATGACTGACTACCTGATCACCAACTTCGGCGCCGCTGCTGACGCGGACTGTACGGCGGCGATCGCGAGGGCGATCGACGCGTGCGCGCTCACCGGCGGGCGCGTCGTCGTACCCGCCGGTGAATTCCACACCGGCGCGATCCGGCTGCGTAGCAATGTCGAGCTGCACGTGTCTGCCGGCGCGACGCTGCGGTTCAGCACCGACCCGGCGGCGTACCCGATCGTCCGCACCCGGTGGCAGGGGATCGAGTGCTTCAGTCACTCACCTCTCATCTATGCCTACGACGAAACGGACGTCGCGATCACCGGCACCGGAACCTTCGACGGCGGCGCGAGCACGGATAACTGGTGGCACAACACCCGCCCGCGCACGGACTGGGAACGTCTTCTGCGCATGGTCGACGACGGCGTCCCGGTGGCGGACCGTGTCTTCGAACCCGGTCACGGTTTCCGCCCCAGCTTCGTCCAGCCGCACAGCTGCCGTCGCGTCCGCATCGAAGACGTTCGCATCGTCAACGCCCCGATGTGGGTGGTGCACCCGGTCTTCTGCAGCGACGTCCTGGTGCACGGCGTCACCGTCGACTCGCACGGCCCGAACAACGACGGCTGCAATCCCGACTCCTGCACGGACGTCGTCATCACCGGCTGCTCGTTCGACACCGGTGACGACTGCATCGCGATCAAGTCCGGCCGCGACAACGACGGCCGCCGCGTCGGCCGCCCGTCCCGGAACATCCTCATCGAGTCGTGCCGATTCGTCGCCGGCCACGGCGCCCTGACGATCGGGAGCGAAGTATCTGGCGGAGTCCACAACGTCCACGCCCGCGACCTGCACGTCACCGGCCCGGCCGTCGACCATGCCGTACGGATCAAGACGAACTCCTCACGTGGCGGCCTGATCGAGCAGGTGCATGTCGAGAACCTCGCAGTCGAGTCAGTCACCTCCTCCGCCGTACTCATCACCACCCGTCACGCGGAACCCGAACACTTCGGCGGCCACGCCCCCGTCGTACGCGACATCACCATCACGAACCTGACCGTCGCCTCCGCGCCACGCACCGTCGAAATCCTCGACAGCCCACAGGCGCCAGTCGAATCCTTCACCCTGACCACCCCCGAAACCGCGTAAACAGATCGACTTCCCCCAACTGCCCCGGCTTCAACAACAACTCCAACCCATCAAGCTCCACCTCGCCCGACGCCGCCCGGCACAAATGCACCCCAGGCGCGATGGACTCCGACGCATCAACCAGCTCAAGCGCACTGATCCCAAGCT
>Ga0247821_10001463_pt1 | contig 13224 bp, 10 predicted proteins | sample 13C_Glycerol_Day_FD_192481 | JGI IMG/M metagenome (GOLD analysis project Ga0247821, IMG submission 192481) | Soil microbial communities from agricultural site in Penn Yan, New York, United States - 13C_Glycerol_Day14 | ecosystem: Environmental > Terrestrial > Soil > Agricultural land | place... | reverse complement strand
GCTGTACCCGCGGCCCGCCTGGACGATGGTCTTCACGCCGTACTGCCGCGCCAGGTCCCCGAGCCACGCGCCGGTCGCCATCACGACCGCGTCGAACGGGTCGGTCTCGCCGTCGCCCGTGACGAGGCGGACACCGCGGATCTCGTCGACGATGTCGCGCACGTCGACGCCGCTGATGATCTGCCCGCCGCGGGCGCGCACCGCGTCGGCGAGCAGGCCGACGTACTCGCCGGGGTTGATGAAGCGCTGCCCGTGCAGCCGGATCGCGGCGCCGATCTGGTCGGACAGCGACGGCTCGATCTCGCGGGCGTCGTCACCGCTGATCGCCTCGAACTCGATGCCCTGGCCGGCGGCGTGGATCTGCTCGATCTCCTCGAGCAGCACCTTGCGCTCCTCGACGGTCCGGTACGCGGCCAGGAACGACTTGGCCTCGTACGTCTGCGCCTCGACGCCGGCCTCGGCCAGCAAGTCGAAGGCGGTCAGGGCCTGCCGGTTGATCGGGACCAGCGCGTCCATCGCGGTCTTCCAGCGGCCGGCGGTGCTGTTGCGGGCGAAGCGGGTGAGGAACGTGAGGAGCCGCGGGCTCGCGGTCGGCGGGACGTACACCGGCGAGGAGGGGCTCAGCACCGCACGGACGCCGTACTTGAGGACCGCTGGTTCCGGCAGCGGGGTGGCCAGGCCGGGGGTCAGCCAGCCGGCGTTGCCCCAGGACGCGCCCGCGGCGACACCCTCACGGTCGAGCACGGTCACCTCGACGCCCGCCTCCTGGAGGAACCAGGCGGTGGCCAGGCCGACCATGCCCGCGCCGACGACGGCGACGCGATCGGGGACGAGGTGAGTGGATCCAGCTGTGGTCATGTATCGATGGTGGGGCCGCCACGAGCGGCTGTCATGGTGCGATCACACCATATCGGCGACAAATGACTGTGCTCAGCGCACAATAACCTCATGGCCTCCTCCTCCGATCTGATCGTGGCTGTCGGTCCTGCGCTGTTCGAGGTCGTGGTGCCCGGCAAAGGCGACAGCGAGGTCCGGGACGTGTTCCTGGCCGACCCACAGGAGCCCGCGACCGGTCAGCCGGGCGATCTGGTGCTCGGACTCGGCCTGCGCGACGCAGAGGACGCTGTGGAGCTTGTGGAGCGCTGCGCCGCCGGCAACGCGTCCGGAGTGGTTCTGCGTACGGCGTTGGCGCACGAGCCGACTGTTGTCGCCGCGGCGGAGCGGGAAGTCATAACATTGGTCGCACTGCAGCCGAGCGTCACCTGGGCGCACGTGGTCTGGCTGCTCCGCGGCGTACTCGACCGGGCGGCCGCACCGGACTCTCCCGCCGCCGGAGACGCCGGTGTCCATCAAGAGCTCTTCGCGCTGGCAGATGCCGCCGCTGCGATCGTCGACGCACCTGTGACGATCGAGGACAACCAGTCCAGGGTCCTGGCGTACTCCTCCGGTCAGGACTTCACCGACCCGGCCCGGGTGTCGACCATCGTCGGACGCCGGGTGCCGCCCGAGGTGATTGCGCATTTCCGGGCCCGTGGCATCTTCCGACGGCTCGCACGGTCCAGTGAGCCGTTCCTGGTGCCGGACGGACCGAACGGCATCCGCCCGCGCCTCGTCGTACCGGTCCGGGCTGGTGGTGAGTGGCTTGGTTCTATCTGGGCCGTTGTCGACGGTCCGGTCAGTGATGCGGTCACGAGCGAGCTCAGCAACGCCGCGTCCGTCCTCGCGTTGCACTTGTTGCGGCTGCGCGCACAGGCCGACGTGGCGCGGCGGAGTGCGATCGACCGACTGCGGACGATCCTGCGGCAGTTCTCGCCGGACAACCCGATCGACGTACGGCTCCCGCCGCAGCCGTGGCGGGTTGTCGCGCTGGGGTCGCCCGACGGGTACGACGTACCGCAGCAGCTGGACCTGTGGGAGTCGACCGGTCGTCGGCACGGGTGGAGCGAGCCGCAGCTGGCTGACCTCGACGGGACCGTGCTCGCCGTCGTCACGGACTCCGACGGGCCAGGGTCCTGGAACTGGCTGCAGAAACTCGTGCTGGAGCAAGCACCCGGCACGTACGCCGCGGCGGGCGGTCCCGCGCGCGGTCCGGCCGATCTGCCGAGCTCACGGGCCGAGGCTGTCGAGCTGCTGGGACTGGTACGGCGGGGTGTCGCACCGGGGCCGGCGTTGCGGGTCGAGGAGGCGTGGCACGTGCTGACGGTGCACCGCGCGGTGACGTCGCTTGATACCACCAAGATGGATGGTCCGCTCGCCACGCTGCTGCGGCACGACATCGAGCACGACACGGGCTACGTGGAAACGTTGCAGGCGTGGCTGGACTTTCCGGGGCAGCCGCAGCGGGCGGCGCGGGAACTGCACCTGCACACCAACACGTTGCGGCACCGGATGAAACGAATCGGAGAGATCGCCGCGCTGGACCTGTCGGATCCGCGTGAGCGGTTGGCGTTGCAGTTGCAGATCGCCGCAGTGCGTACAGAACACTGAGATCTACGCCACAGGTCCATGTAACAAGGCTTCATATTCCGGCAACTGCTGGGCAACATCCGCCTGACAGAGTCTTCCTTGTCAGCAGGTCCGACCTTTCACCAGGAGGCCGGAAAGGCTGCGGGTCCGAGCTTTTCACCAGGAAGCTCGGGCCACCCGTGGGCCCGGCGGTTGTCTGAGCGATCGCCGGGCCCCGCGGCATTTCCGGACGTTGCCTAGGACAACCTGTTCACGATGGTGCGGTAGACACCCGGCAGGGCGGCCGCGGCGGGGACGATGCGCGGCGCGAGGAGCGGGCGGTTGCGGGCCCACAGCAACGACGCGGTGAGCAGGCGGCACTCCCAGGAGACACGGCGCCAGGCGGCCTCGTAGTCCTGCGGGCGGTCGGCGCGGAGGCAGTCGACGAGTTCGGCGGAGGTCCGGAGCGCGACGGCGATACCTTCGCCGGTCAGCGCGTCGACGTACCCGGCGGCGTCACCGACGAGCAGGACCCGGCCGGCGGTGCGGGCGCGGACGCGTTGGCGGAGCGGGCCGGCACCCATCACAGCATTTGCCGCCGGGGCGTCACCCAGGCGACCCTTCAGGGCCGGGAAGGCGTCGAGGTGCGAGTCGAAGGTGCCGCGGGCCGACGTCAGGATCGCGACCCCGACGAGATCGTCGGCCACAGGTGTCACGTAGGCCTCGCCCAGCTTTGACCAGTAGACCTCGACGAGATCGGTCCAGGGCGAGACCTGGAAGTGCTGCCGCAGACCGCGGCGTACCTCTCCCGAACTGTCACCACACAACTCGAGCTGGCGGCGGATGGGTGAGTGCAGGCCGTCCGCAGCTGCCAAGTAGCGGGCGGTCAGGCCGCCGGCGGTTACCAAGTCCGGCGTTTGGGTGATCGGGCCCACCCGGGTGGGGATGACGGGGATGTTCAGAGATGCCAACCGGGACATGAGGGCGGCGTGGAGGGTGGTACGGCGTACTCCGAGGCCGGGTCCCGCGGTGAACAGCGCGTCGACGGAGTGGGCGTCGTCGAGGTAGCGGATTCCGTGGAACGGGCGGCCGGTGAGTTCCACGCCCAGGCGGGACAGGTACGAGACCGCGCTGTGGGCGATGCCTTCGCCGCAGGCCTTGTCGATCGGGGCAGAGCGGGGCTCGACGACGACAACCGACAGACCCGCGAGGGCCGCGCGGATGGCGACAGCAGCGCCGGCCGGCCCGGCGCCGGCAACCAGCAGATCGACATCGGGCCGCAGTCGGTTCACGGCACGAGGGCGGATTTCAGGGCCGCGTTCTCGGTCCGGATCCGCACGGCCAGCAGCGGGATGTTCAGCACCGTGAACACCAGCGCCGTCAGCCAGGCCGTGTGGACCAGCGGGAGCGCGATGCCCTCCAGCACGACCGCCACGTAGTTCGGGTGCCGCAGCCAGCGGTACGGGCCGCGGGCCACCAGGTGGAGACCGGGTACGACGATCACGCGCGTGTTCCACTGATGCCCGAGCACCGCGATGCACCACCACCGCAGCCCCTGCGCCAGCAGCACCACCACGAACATCGTCCAGCCGAGCCACGGAATGAACGGCCGGTGCAACGCCTCCACCATGCACGCCGCCAGCAACAACGTGTGCAAGGCGACCATGAACGGGTAATGCCCGCGCCCCGACTCCACACCGCCCCGCGCGAAGCTCCACCGCGCGTTGCGCAGCGACACCACCAGCTCCGCGACACGCTCGGCGGCGACCAGCAGCACCAGACCCAAGTACCAGCCGTACATCACCACTCCAGCAGGACGAGTTCCGAACAGAAACCCGGCCCCATCGCCAGCAACAGTCCGGGACCAGCAGGATCCAGCTTCATGGTGTCACCGAGGACGTGCAGCACCGAGGACGACGACAGGTTGCCGACCGCATCGAGCGACTTCCACGTCACGTCCAGCGCCCCCGGCCGTAACGACAGTGTCTCCGCGACCGCCTCGAGCACCTTCGGGCCGCCCGGATGGCTCACCCACGTCCCGATCTCCGGCACCGTCAGCCCGGCCGAGCCGAGGAACTCCCGCACGTCGCCGCCGAGGTAGGTCCGGACCACTTCGGGCACGTCCGCCCCGAGCACGATCCGGAACCCACCCGCTCCGACATCCCACCCCATCACCCGCTCCGAGTCCGGGTACAACCGCGAACGCGTCGCCACCACCGACGGACCTGAGGCCGCCGGATGCTCCGATCCCGTCATCACGACCGCCGCCGCGCCGTCCCCGAACAACGCCCCGCCGACGAGGTTCGGCAACGACGCGTCGTCGCGCTGCAACGTCAGCGAACACAACTCGACCGACAACAGGACGGCGACATGCGAAGGCCACGCCGTCAGGTAGTCGTGCAGTCGCGCGATGCCGGCCGCTCCCCCGACGCACCCGAGCCCGAACAACGGCAGTCGTTTCACGTCCTCACGCAAGCCCAGCCGCACCGCCACCCGTGCGTCGATCGACGGCGCCGCCACGCCGGTCACCGTGGTGAACATCAGCAGGTCGACGTCGTCGAGTGTCAGCCCGGCGTCCTTGACCGCTCCCGCGACCGCTTCGGCGCCGAGGTCGACCGCGGCCGCGATCCACGCGTCGTTCGCCGCGCCGAAGTCGTCGAGCGCGGCGTACTGCTCCAGCGGCAGCGCGAGATACCGGTGCGACACCCCGGCGTTCGCGTGCAGCCGGCGGAGCAGCGCCGTACCGCGGCCGTCGGACAGGCACATCGAGGCGAACGCGTCGGTCAGCGCCGACTGCGGATAGCGGTACGGCGGAAGCGCGGGCCGGACCGCTGCGATCCGCGTCATCGTGGCATCGTTACATCGGTGAGAGCACTGCGGACCGCCGAGGGTCTGGCTCTCGCCTGCCATCCGGGGCCGACCGTCGCCGTCACCGCCCTGGTCACGGCCGTCGCGTGGTCGGCCGGGCGAAGTCCGGCCGGGTGTCTCCTCGTCGCAGCAACGATCCTCACCGGCCACCTCTCGATCGGCTGGAGCAATGACGCGATAGATGCCGCCCGCGACACCATTGTGAACCGACGGGACAAGCCCGTGGTGCGTGGGCTGGTGAGTCGCCGGACGCTTGCGGTGGGCGCGGGCGTCATGCTGGTCGTCACCGTTCCGGTCTCCCTCGCCAACGGCATCGCGGCCGGACTGATGCACCTGCTGTTCGTCGCCTGCGCCTGGGCGTACAACCTGGGGCTCAAGTCCACCGTGATCTCGTGGCTCCCGTACGCCGTGGCGTTCGGCGCTCTGCCCTCGTTCGTGACGCTTGGGACCGCGCAGGTCTGGGCGCCGTGGTGGGCGACAGCGGCGGGTGCACTTCTAGGGGTCGGTGCCCATCTGGCAAACGTCGTACCCGATCTGGCCGATGACCTGGCCACCGGTGTCCGCGGCTGGCCGCAGCGCCTCGGCTCCTACGCCCGGCTGCTCGCGCCGCTCCCGCTGGCGGCCGCGACCGGCCTGCTGGTCGTCGCCCCGGCCGGCGCGATCGGCGTCATCGGCTGGATCGCCCTCGCGCTGGTCGCCGCCCTGCTCGTCACGATCCTGCTCTGGCGCAACGCACCGTTCCTGATCACGATCGCGATCGCCGCGGTCAGCATCATCTCGCTGGTCCTCCGCGGCGACGCCCTCGTCTGACCGGCAGCTCGACAGTACGTATACGTCCACTGGGGCGCCGCGGGCGGTCGGCTGAGCGTGGCTGCGGCGCGGCCGGCCGGACACCTCCTGTCGAGCTGCCGGTCTCAGCCTGCGTCCGGCTTGAGTGGTGCGTTGCTGCCGAGGATCGCGGCGGTGAGCGCTTCCGCGGGCTCCTTGGCGGCGCGCGGGTTCGTGATCAGCACCAGGTCGATGGACGGCAACTCCGGCAGCCCGGCGCCGGGCGGGGGCTCGACCAGGTCGGCGGGCATCAGCGAGCGGGCGAAGATCGCGATGCCGAGCCCGGCCCGGACGGCCGCGAGTACGCCGTTGACGCCGCGCACGATGCACGTGATCCGGCAGGTCCGGCCGGCCTGCTCGAGGGACTGCACACCGAGAGACCGGCTCAGCGAGGGCGCCTGGTACGCGACCAGCGGCACCGGCCCGTCGGGGGCGATCCGGGTCCCGGCGATCCCGGCCCAGACCAGCGGGTCGCGCCGGACCAGGCGGCCGTTCGGCTCGTAGCCGCCGCCGGCGCCGTGTTTCACGTAGGCGAGGTCGAGGTGCCCGGACTCGACGCGGCGGAGCAGGTTCGGGCTCTGGGCGACGGTCAGCTCGAGGTCGATCCGCGGGTACAACTGGCGGAAGTCGCGCAGGATCTTCGGCAGCGGCGTGAGCGCCAGGTCGTCGGTCACGCCGAACCGCAGCCGGCCGCGCAGCTCCGAGCCGGTGAAGTACCCGGCGGCCTCCTCGTGCGCGGCCAGGATGGTCCGCGCGAACCCGGCCATCGCCTCGCCGTCCGCGGTCAGTGTGACGGTGCGGGTGTCCCGGACGAACAGCGGCCGCCCGACGGCCGTCTCGAGTTTGCGCACATGTTGACTCACGGTCGGCTGCCGGATGCCCAGCCGCTCGGCCGCCTGGGTGAAGCTGAGCGACTGCGCCACCGCCAGGAACGTGCGCAATTGGTCCGGGTCGTACATCGATAGACCTCCCATTACGTGACGCAATAAGACTAATAGGAGTAATTCGCTGGGGGAATCCAGCACTCACCCCTGAGGATGGACCTGTCCTCCCCTGACCAGTTCACTCGCGTAGGGATCGCTCTTGACCTCCCGGGCCACCGGCACCGTCCCGTCCACCGACTTCCATCTGCACCGCCCCACCGACTCCACCAGCAAGCTCCGGGAGCAGCGCCGCCCGGGCTTCAAGGACACCTTCAGCGCACTGCGGGTCCGCAACTTCCGCCTCCTGGTCAGCGGACTGCTGGTCAGTTCGACCGGCGGCTGGATCCAGCGCATCGCCCAGGACTGGCTGGTGCTCACGCTCACCGGCAGCGCCACCGCGGTCGGCATCACGACCGCCCTGCAGTTCCTCCCCACCCTCGTACTCGGTCTGTACGGCGGCGTGATCGCGGACCGTTTCCCGAAGCGGAAGATCCTGCTCGTCACGCAGATCACGATGGGAACCTGCGCCGGCCTGCTCGCGCTGACCGCCTTCACCGGCAGCGTCCAGGTCTGGCACGTCTACACGATGGCCTTCGTCCTCGGTCTGGCGACCGCGGTCGACAACCCGACCCGGCAGTCGTTCGTCACCGAGCTCGTCCCGCGGGACACAGTCCGGAACGCGATCAGCATGGTCTCGTCGACGTTCCAGCTCGGCAGCCTGATCGGCCCCGCGCTCGGCGGCGTCCTGCTCGGCACGATCGGCGCGGGCTGGGCGTTCGCGCTCAACGGGCTGACGTTCTTCGCGTCGATCAGCGCGCTGCTGCGGATGCGCGAGAGCGAGATGCCCGGGTTCCACGCCGCGCGCAAGGCCAGTGCCGGGATGCGGATCCGGGACGGGCTGCGCGACGGCGTACGGTACGCGTTCCACGAGCCGGCCGTCCGCTGGGCGATCGCACTGGTCGGGATCTACGGCATGTTCTGCATCAGCCTGCCGGTGACGCTGACCGCATTCGCCGACCGGGTCTTCCACACCGGCGCGTCCGGGTACGGCGTGCTGAACTCGGTCGTCGCTTTCGGCGCCCTCGCCGGCGCGCTGCTCTCGGCCCGCCGCGTCCGGCCGAGCCGGCTGCGGAACCTGATCGGTATCGCCTGCCTGCTCACGATCACCGAGGTACTGGCCGCCCTCCAGCCGTCCCTGTGGACGTTCATCCCGGTGCTGGCGTCGATGGGCATGGCGACGCTGATGTTCCTGACCGCGGCCCAGTCGATGGTCCAGCTGACCACTCCGGACGGCCTGCGCGGCCGGGTGTCCGGGATCTACAACCTGGTCTTCATCGGGGGCGGCGCGATCGGCGGGCCGCTGGTCGGCTACCTCGCCCAGCACTTCGGTGCCCGGTGGGCACTGATGCTCGCGGGTCTGGTCCCGGCGGTGGCGACGGTCGCGATCGGCCTCCGGCTGCGGCGCGACGGCCGGCTCCGGCTGGTCCTGGTCCGGACGCGGTCGCCGTGGCACCAGGTCCCGATCCGGCTGAATCTGCAACAGACCGAGATCCAGCTGTCGGCCCCGAAGAGCACGCCGATCACGCGCACGTCGCGTCCCTTCATCCTCGGTCGTCGGCAACATGCGCGCATGGACTCGCATCTACGCCCGATGCGCACCCGCCGCCGCCCGCAACACCAGTGAACTCCTGGGGCGGGGCTGCGCTGCCTTCCCGGCCCTGCCCCAGGCTCTTTGGGCACGCACCAACCACTTTCTCCCGCGACGCATGGTTGGCCGGTGCTCAAAGCTGGCGGTCAGCCGACGGAGCCGCCGGTGCCGGTCGACGTCGACGACGAGGCGCCGAGGGTGTTCAGATCCGCCTGAGCGGGGTGAGCCCGGCCTAGTGGCCCGGCGGCCATGGCCACGATCAGGTTCAACGTCAGCTTGCGCGCGAACGCGACACCTCTTTCGTCCAGCCCGTGCTTGGAGTTCGGGCCGCGCAACGACGGCACCCAGTTCATGGTGCCGACGTCGACCACGCCGGCGCCCGACGGCACGGTGTAGTAGATCGCGTCGGAGAACGTGTGGACCGACGGGCCACAGGACACCGGCGAGTGCGCGACGACCTGGAGGTTCGCGGGTGTTCCTGGTATCGGGTAGGCCCGGTCCACCTCGGTCGCCACGAGGCCCGGGTACGTCGATCCCTTGGTTGCGCCCGTGCCGGCGTACAGGAAGAAGCCCGGGTTGTGGACGATGAACCGCCCGACCGCCGGGAAGCACTCGTAGAGCATGCCGGTGAGCGAGTTTTCGGGGCGCGGATCCGGCCTGCTCCGCCACTTCGCGGTGGTGTCCGGCCGATTCCGCAGCGGGTCGAGGGCCGCGTCCTTGTAGCCGACCAGTATCCGATTCGCGCCGAGCGGGCCGGGCTCGTAGCGCACCCGCCAGTACACCGCGTTCGCGCCGAGGAACGCGACGTTCGTCCCCGCGTCCCGGGCCTTGGTGACCGCGTCGCGCATCGCGACCGTCCAGTACTCGTCGTGCCCGGGCGACACGATTCCCCGCGCGCCGGCCAGCGCGGCCGGGTCGGTCGCCACGTCGACACTGGTCATGTACGCCAGGCGTACGCCGCTGCGCTCGGCCAACTGGATCAAGGGCAACTCGGACTGTACGAGGGTCCGCGCCCCGTTGCCGTCGTACGGCCGGTCGAACGTGACCCGGTGGGCGCGCGAGGCCAAGGACTTGTCGGGGCCGTTGTAGAGCGAGTAGCCGCCCCACTCGTTGTAGGCCTCGTACGTGTTCACGGCGTTGACGATGACGACCGCTCCGCGCGTCGGGTCCGAGCGAACCGTGATCGGGACGTACTTCTGCTTGCCGTTCGCCGCAGTGAGCATGAGTAGGTACGCTCCGGCCGGCCAGCCCGTCGTCGGCACGGTCAACGACGGTTTCCACGTGGTACTGACCAGGAGGTCGGACTGCCGGACGACGGGTGCGGGCTGAGCGCGCCCCGGAACGGCCGGCGATGTCCACACCAGTCGGGCTCCGGTTCCGCCGTACCAGCCGATCCGGAACGCGCGCACGGTGAAGGCGCCCGCGGCCGACGTCACGAACAGCCGGAACGGTTGCCCACTGCGGACGCTGACGTGATCCGCGAAGCCGGCGAGTTCCATCGGTCCGGCGATCCGCCTCGGGTCCATCCGCCAGGCCGTCGTACCCCGTCTGGCGTTCTCCGCGACTGCCCTCACATGGCCGGGAGCTGACGGCGTGGTGGATGGCGTGGTGGATGGCGTGGTGGATGGCGCCGTCCGCGTCGGCCCGGCCGCGGTCGGCGCGGGACGCGACTCCGGAGCCGCCGACGAGCATCCCGCCGCCAGCACCGTCACGGCCACACCGAGCACCACTGCCGATCGCACTCTCGGCATGGTAGTTCGGAACGGGCCGGGAAGAAGACCCGCGCGCCCCGGCTGGATCGGGGCCGGGGCGCGCGAACTTGCCGGCGGACGGGCCGGCAACGGCGGCATCAGGGAGCGGTGATGACGCCGACCGGGAGCACCTTGACGGTGCGGTGGTGCTTGGTGCCGCCGAGGACCACCTGGCGCAGCGCGACATTGTTCTTCGTGCTCGACTCGAACAGGCGGTGTTCCGGGTTGGCGGTCACCTGGACGTAGTACGTGCCGTTCGCCAGGTTGGTGATGTCGAAGGACTGGCCCGGCAGTGTCTGCTCGTAGGTGTCGCCGGAGCCGACGTCCAGCACCTCACGGACCGACAGCGAGCCGTGGTCGCCGCACGCGGTGTGCAGGTCGGTGTTGTCCGGGTGCCAGTTCGCGTTCTTCACCGTGTAGTCGATGGAGTCCGTCGCGGCGAGACAGAACGCCTCCTTCTGACTGCGCACGACCTCGGTCTGCTTGGCGTTCAGCAGGCTGTAGCGCGCGAAGTCGGTGAAGTGCCAGTGGGTGTGGCCGTCGCGGCCGTCCCACTCCATCGTGCCGGTGTTCTGGTACCCGACCTGCTTGCCCTGCGCGTTGTAGAAGTACTGGTAAGCGTCCATCAGGTCCTTGCCCTGCCGGCGGAAGCCGTCCAGCACCAGCGGCGACGGGCCCGCGTTCCACACGGTCGCGGAGAACTGCAGGAAGTCCTTGTTCGCGTCCGGCGTCCCCTCGTCGCCGGTCGCGACCTGGATCCCCCAGGCCGGCACCGCCCGCAGATCCGGCTTCGGTCCGTGCGGCACACTCGCCCGGCCGGTCGGACGCGTCGCGTTCGGCTTCGGCGCCGCCCGGCCCGCGATTGCCTGCTTGGCCGCCGAGCCCTCGGACTTCCGCACCGTCACGTTCAAGGTCACCGCCGACTCCTTGGCGGGGATCTTGAAGAAGTCCCGGTACGCCTTGTTCACGGTGATCGTCGCCTTGTACTTGCCGAGGGCAAGCTGTACCGGATCGCCGCCGCCGTACGTCCGCGCGGACCAGCCGGTCTGCAGTCCCCACACGGCGCCCTGCGTGAACGGGTTCGCCGTACAGCTGTCCGGGTACGGCGAGGTCGCCGGCGCGTCCGGACGGGTCCGCGAGCCGTCGCCGTTCAGGCAGATCCCCTGGTCCTTGTCGAGCACCTTCTTGCCCGCGGCGTCGGTCAGCGTGACGTGCAGGAACTTCCCGAGACCGGAGAAGTCCGTGACGAGACCCTTCGGCAACTTCCGGACCGGCTTGCCGTGCACGTACTGCGTCGCCACGACCGGCGAGCTGTACGACGCCCGCGTCGCGCGCACCTCGAGCGGCGCGTTCCCGGCCACCAGGTGGGTACCGAGGTCGAGGTCCACGCCGTAGTCCTCGACACTCTCCAGCGTGACATTGGTGCTTCCGGCAACCAGTTTCACCGGCGGCCGGTCAGCTGATGAATCTGATGACGCCGACGCACCGGCGGCCGCGAGCGCGACCAGTCCGGTGGCCCCGGCCGCGGCGACCGCCGTCCGGCCGAGTTTCCTTGCGTTCACGATGACGGAACCCCCTCCTGCTGCGGCCGGCATCCTCACGATTCGGCCTGTTGCTGGTACGACGACGCGGCCGCGGAGCGAAGTTGATCAAGGTTCCATGGCAGTCCTGTCACAGGAAGTGACAGGAAATGACAGAGCCTCAATACTTGACTGCGTAAATTAAGCCGACCTAGGCTCGACGGCGTCCGCTCACGCCTCCCCCGGAGGACGTTCACATGTCCTTGAGACGCCGCACCGCAACAGTCCTGGCTGCCGTCGCCCTGGTGTCGACAGCAACCTTGACAGCAGCCCCCACCGCCCCCGCCGAAGCGATCCAGGAGCAGCAGCCGACCTACCCGCAGATCGCCGCGAAGCCCTATATGGGCTGGAGCAGCTGGAGTCTGCAGTCGACCAACTATCCGGGCGTCAACCCCGACGGCCCCGGCAGCTTCATCAGCGAGAAGAACATCCTCGCCCAGGCGAACGCCCTGGCGACGAAGCTCAAGCCGTACGGCTACGAGTACGTCAACGTCGACGCCGGCTGGCAGGACGGCGGCGACGAGTACGGCCGCCCGGTCGCCAACCTCAAGCGGTTCCCGCGCGGCATGAAGGCCGTCGGCGACGACATCCACAAGCTCGGGCTGAAGTTCGGCATCTACACCGTCGTCGGTCTCGGCAAGGACGTGTACCGCGACGGCAACACCCCGATCTACGACGCGCCCGGCTGCTTCACCCGCGACATCGTCTACCCGGACCTGCGGACCACCAACGGCTGGGACGCGGCATACAAGATCGACTACGCGAGCCCGTGCGCGCAGAAGTACGCCGACTCGATCGCGAGGCTGTTCGCGTCCTGGGGTGTGGACTTCATCAAGATGGACGGCGTCGGCCCCGGCTCCTGGAAGGGTGCGCCGGACGACCCGAACCACAACAACACCGAGGACGTCGAGGCCTGGTGGCGCGCGGTGCAGAACGCCGGCCGGCCGATGATGTACACGCTGTCCTGGTCGCTCAGCCACCGGTACGCCGACGTGTGGAAGCGGAACTCGAACGGCTGGCGGATCGACACCGACGTCGAGTGCTACTGCGACACCATCGTGAAGTGGGACAGCTCGGTGAAGGCCCGCTGGTGGGACGTCGCGCAGTGGATCGACGACGCCGGCCCGGGACACTGGAACAACCTGGACGCGATCAACGTCGGCGTCGGCGCGATGGACGGC
>Ga0247821_10001462_pt1 | contig 13235 bp, 9 predicted proteins | sample 13C_Glycerol_Day_FD_192481 | JGI IMG/M metagenome (GOLD analysis project Ga0247821, IMG submission 192481) | Soil microbial communities from agricultural site in Penn Yan, New York, United States - 13C_Glycerol_Day14 | ecosystem: Environmental > Terrestrial > Soil > Agricultural land | place... | reverse complement strand
ACAAGGAAAACCTGTCATGACGCACAAGCAACGTTTGCTCGCCCTGTTCTGCACCGTGCCCGGCCTGTTCGCCTGCCTGCCCGCCATGGCCCAACCCACGCTGTACCTGGGCATGAACGGCGGCACCATGGAGCGGCTGTTCAGCGACGACATCCTGCCAAGGTTCGAGCAGGCCAACGGGGTAAAGGTGGTGATCGTCCCCGGCACCTCGGCCGACATTCTGGCCAAGGTCCAGGCCACCCCGAACAAGCCGTCGATCCATGTGATGGTGCTGGATGACGGCATCATGTACCGCGCCATCGGCATGGGCCTGTGCAGCACGCTCAAACCCAACCCGACCTTGGCCCAGTTGCCGGAAAAGGCCCTGATCAAGGACAAGGCCGCGGCCGTCAGCCTGGGCGTGACCGGGCTTGCCTACAACAGCCGCCTGTTCAAGGCCAAAGGCTGGGCAGCGCCCACCTCGTGGAACGACCTGGCCGACCCGCGCTTCAAGGACAAGGTGGTGTTCCAGTCGATGGCATCGTCCACCTTCGGCCTGCATGGTTTCCTGATGTACAACCGCCTGCACGGCGGCAGCGATACCGACGTCAACCCGGGCTTCACTGCCTGGCAGAAGAACGTGGGCCCGAACGTGCTGGAGTACATCCCCAACTCGGCCAAGCTCTCGGAAATGGTGCAAACCGACGAAGCCGCGCTGTTCCCGCTTACCCCCACCCAGGTGACGGCGCTGAAACTCAAAGGCATCCCGGTGGAGTACGCCGCGCCCAAGGAAGGTGCCGTGGTGCTCAACCAGGCAGAATGCGTCACGGCCAACAACGACCAGCCGGAGCTTGCGCAGAAGCTCGCCGAGTTCCTGCTCAGCCCCGAGGCGCAGTCGCCGGCCCTGGAGCTGGGTGACCAGATCCCGTCCAACCCCAACACCCCAACCAGCGACAAGACCCGTGGCCAGGTCGAGGCCATGCAGACCTACCTGCAGACTGCCGTGACTATTGACTGGGATCAGGTCAACACCCAGCGCCCGGAATGGAACGCCCGCTGGAATCGCCAGATCGAGAGATAAGCCGAGGCCCTTGGCCCGCTCCCACAGGTACCGCGCATATCCGCACCAAAGCGCGCTCCCTGTGGGAGATGCCCAGCCCTTTGGGCTGCGCTTTCAGGTAGAGAACTGAATTCACAAGCGGTCCGCGTACCCTGTGGGAGCGGCTTTAGCCGCGAAGAAGGCAACACGCCCCCAAACCCTGACGCCTCAATCCAGCACCGGCCGCAACAGCGCCTGCGCCTCGTACAGGGTCGGCAGATACCGCAAGCGTATTTCATCCACACTCAACCGCGAAGCATGGGTGGTGATGGTCAACGTCGCTTTCAGCCGGCCAGCCCGGTCCAGCAGTGGCACACCCAGCACGCGCATGCCGATTTCATACTCCTGGTCCACGATACAGAACCCCTGCCCCTTCACCCGCAGCAACTCCGCCTCCAGCTGCACCCGGTCCGTCTGCGTATAAGGCGTCAGCCCCCGCAGCGGGTTACGCGCAAAGTACCCATCCCGCTCCCCCTCATCCAGCCAGGCCAGCCAGACACGCCCGCCGGCGGTGCAATACATCGGCACCCGCGATCCCGGCCTGATCGACAACGAGGCCACATGGCTGTAGCGGCTGCGCACCAGGTGGATGATCTCGTCACCATCACGGGTGCCCACCGACACATGCTCCTGGGTCTGCCGCGCCACCTGCTCGACGATCGGCCGCAGCATGCGCGGCAGCTGCGCCGAGTCTACATACGCCTGGCCGAGGCGCAGCGCCTTGGGCGTCAGCCAGTACTCACGGCTATCGGTTTCGGCAAAGCCCTCATGCACCAAGGTCAATAGAAACCGCCGCGCGGCACTGGGGGTAAGGCCGGACAACCTGGCCGCCTGCGGCACGCTCAGGCGCGGCTGCTCGGCGCTGAACAGCTGCATCAGCGCCAGGCCTTTCTGCAAGCCGGCGATCAGGTCACGGGGGTGGATAGTGGGGGTGTTCATTTATTCGACTCGCAAGCAGGGGTATTTCAGCCGATTAACGCGATAACCGGATCAACAATGCGATTATCGCACCAAATACCCGATCAGCGCATTGTTGCCCATGCCCCCTTGCCTCACCCTTGCCCTCCATAACAACGCCAAAAAGGAGGTCAGCATGATTCGTGGTTCTACTGAACTGGTCGCCATCGTCGGTTCGCCCATTGCCCAGGTGAAGTCCCCCGAAAACTTCAACACCTGGTTCGCCAACAACAACTGCAACCTCGCCATGCTGCCCATCGACCTGCAGGAGGCCGCGCTGGAGACCTTTGCCGGCACCCTGCGCGGCTGGCAGAACCTGCGCGGTTGCGTGGTCACCGTGCCGTACAAGCAGGCCCTGGCCAGCCGCCTGGACGGCCTGAGCGAGCGCGCAGCCGCCCTCGGCTCGGTCAATGTCATTCGCCGTGAGCATGACGGCCGCCTGATGGGCGACAACGTGGACGGCGCCGGCTTCCTCGGTGCTGCGCGCAAACATGGCTTCGAGCCGGCAGGCAAGCATGCATTGGTGATCGGTTGCGGCGGGGTCGGCAGTGCCATCGCCTATGCGCTGGGCGAGGCCGGCATCGCCAGCATCACCCTCAGCGACCCCAGCACAGCGCGCATGGGCGCTGTGTGCGAACTGCTCGGCAATGCCTTCCCCACGGTCGAAATCGCCACCCGGGTCGACGGGCTGGAAGGCTTCGATCTGCTGGTCAACGCCTCCCCGGTCGGCATGGGCGGCAGCGCGGAGCTGCCGCTGCCTGCCGCACTGCTCGCCACCTTGCAAGCCGAAACCCTGGTCGCCGACGTGGTCACCTCGCCCGAGATCACCCCGCTGCTGAACCGGGCACGCCAGGTTGGCTGCGCGGTGCAGACCGGCCCGGAAATGGCCTTCGCCCAACTCGGCCACCTGGGCGCCTTCATGGGCGTCACGCCGCTGGAGATCTGAAGCCATGCCGACGCTTGAACACGCGCAACACAGTTTTGACCTGGTCGTGCTGGGTAGCGGCGCCGGAGGCTTTGCCGCTGCCGCCACGGCCGCCCGCCGTGGGTTGAAAGTGCTGGTGGTGGAAAAGGCCGAGCACTTTGGCGGCACCTCGGCGATTTCCGGCGGGGCGGTGTGGCTCTATGGTACCGATCAAGCCCGCGCTGCAGGTGCGGTGGACTCCCCCGAGGCCATCCGCACCTACCTCAAGCAGGTCATTGGCGACGGCTACGACCCCGCCCTGGTCGACGCCTTCATCGAGCATGGCCACCAGGCGCTGCGCTGGCTGGAGCAGAACACCGAACTGCGCTACGCCCTGCGCCCGCACTCGCCGGACTACTACCCGGACGCACCTGGCGCCACTCAGTTTGGCCGGGCGCTGGAGATGGTCGAGTACGACGGCAAGCAGCTCGGCCCGCACTTCAAGAACCTGAAGATGCCGCCGCCCGGCATGTTGCTGTTCGGCGGCATGATGGTCAACCGCGTGGATATCCAGCATTTTCTCAGTATTCGCCGCTCGCCCAGGTCGCTGTGGCATTGCCTCAAGCTGATGGCGCGTTACGCACGGGACCGCTTGCACCACCCACGCGGCACGCGGCTTACCACCGGCAACGCCTTGATCGCCCGCCTGGCCAGCAGCGCCTTCGCCCATGGCACGCAGCTGTGGTTGCGCAGCGAAGCCGTGGAGCTGATCGTCGAACGCGGCATGGTCGCCGGCGTGGTGGTGCAACGCGAAGGACGCCGTGAACGGGTGCTGGCCCGTGGCGGTGTGGTGTGCGCCATGGGCGGGTTCGCTGCAGGCGCACTCGCCGACAGCTACCGGCCCGCCCAGCCAACGCCGCACCTGAGCATGTCACCGCCCACCAATGACGGTGCTGCCCTGCGCCTTGGCCAAGCCGTGGCCGCAGCCCAGGGTGAGGGCCTGGCAGCCAACTTCTTCTGGGCGCCGGTTTCCGAACTGCGCCATGCCAGTGGCGAGCGTGAGCGCTTCCCGCACCTGGTCACCGACCGTGCCAAACCGGGCGTGATCGCGGTGAACCCGGACGGGCGACGCTTCGTCAACGAGTCCGACTCCTATCACCACTTCGTGCAGACCATGTTCGCCAACGGCATTGCCAGCTGCTGGCTGGTCTGCGATGCCGAGGCAATGAACCGCTACGGCCTGGGCCTGGCGCGGCCAAAGCCGGTGGACAACCAGGCATTGATCGACGCTGGCTACCTGCACCGCGCCGCAACCGCGCAGGCCCTGGCCCAGGCCATCGGCGTGGACCCACAGGTGTTCATGCAGACCCTGGAACAGTTCAACACCGACGCCCGTAACGGCATCGACCGCGCGTTCGGCAAAGGCGGCAACAGCTACAACCGCTACATGGGCGACCCACAACACATGCCCAACCCGTGCCTGGCGCCGCTGACCCGCGGACCGTTCTACGCCATCCGCCTCCACACCGGCGACCTCGGCTCGGCTTGCGGGCTGGTAACCAATGCCGATGCCAATGTGCTGAACCGCAACGGTCACCCCATTACCGGGCTGTATGCAGTCGGCAACGACATGAACTCATTGATGAAAGGCACCTACCCCGGACCCGGTATCACCCTGGGCCCTGCCCTCACCTTCGGCTGGCTCGCTGCCAACCACATCGCCGCGCGCCTGCAGGCGCCGACCACCCACATGGAGACCCCAGCATGTACTACGAACTGAGAACCTACACCCTCGACCCACTGAAAATGGCCGACTGGCTGAGCCTGTATCAAAGCCACGCGCTGGAGGTGCAAAGCGAGCACCTGGGTAACCTGGTCGGCTTTTTCACCAGCGAGTTCGGCGAGGTCAACCAAGTGGTGCATATCTGGGGCTATGCCAGCCTCGACGAGCGCATGGCACGCCGTACAGCCATGGCAGCGGACCCGCGTTGGGCAGAGTTCTCACGGCGTAACCGCGAGCTGGGCGCGGTGCTGCGCTTGCAGTCGCGACTGCTGCGGCCCACCGGTTTTTCACCGCTGCAGTAAAACCTTCCTCCAACACCTGAGCGGAACCCCACCATGCAACCCCTCGAATGTGACGTACTCGTCATCGGCGCCGGCGCCTCTGGCCTGGCTGCCGCCGTTACTGCCGCACATCACGGCCTGCAGGTGATCGTCGCGGAAAAAGCCAGCCAGCTGGGCGGCACCAGCGCCTGGTCGGGGGGATGGCTGTGGATACCGCGCAACCCGTTGGCCATCGCCGAAGGCATCGTCGAGCGCGACGCTGCCCCGGAGCGCTACCTGCGCGCGCAAACCCACGTCAGCGACCTGGACCCGCGCCAGCTCGCCTTCCTGCGTCACGGCCCGGAGATGGTAGCGTTCTTTCAGCAGCACACTGCCGTCCAGTTCCAGTCCGGCAGCCGCATGCCCGACATGCGCGAAGGCGACGGCAGCGCACGCGGTGGCCGTTCGCTGTGTGCACTGCCATATGACGGGCGCCTGCTCGGGCCCTGGCTGCACAAGCTGCGCCCACCGCTGGACATCGTCAGCCTGGCCGGCATGGGCATTGCCGGCGGCGCCGACATGGCCGCCTTCTTCAACGCCACGCGCTCGCCCAAGGCGGCGCTGCATGTGGGCAAGCGCCTGCTGCGCCATGCCCGCGACCTGCTGCTGCACCGGCGCGGGCTGCAACTGGTCAATGGCAACGCGCTGGTGGCACGCCTGCTGCGCAGCGCCCTGGACCTTGGCGTGACGCTACTGACCGACAAGCCGGCCAGCCGCCTGCTGGGCGAAGGCCGGGTCAGGGGCGCGCAGTTTGCCGACGGCCAGGTGATCCATGCCCGCCGCGGTGTGGTGCTGGCCTGCGGTGGCTTTGCGCATGATCGCCAGCGCATCGCGCAAGTGATGCCCCATGCGCCGGACGGTACCCAGCATTACTCCGCAGCACCCAGGGAAAACAGCGGTGACGGCTTGCGCCTGGGCGAACAGGTTGGTGGCCTGGTCCAGTCGACTACGGCCCATGCGGGTGCTTGGGCGCCTGTGTCACGGGTACCGCGCAGCGATGGCAGTTTCGGCCATTTCCCGCACTTGATCGACCGCGCCAAGCCCGGCTTCATCGCCGTGCGCCGCGATGGCCGGCGCTTCGTCAACGAGGCCGATTGCTACCACGACTTCATGAACGCGCTGTTCGCCGCCACGCCGCAGGGGGAAGCGCCGGAAGCCTGGCTGATCTGCGACCACGCCGCGCAACGTCGCTATGGTATCGGCTGGGCCAAGCCCTTCCCTTTCTCCACCCGCCACTATCAGCGCTGCGGTTACCTGCACAGCGGTCGCACACTGGCGCAACTGGCGCAGCGCTGCGGGATCGATGCCGAGCAGTTGCAGCGCACGGTGGACGGTTTCAACCGCCATGCAGCCCGGGGTGAAGATCCGCTTTTCCAGCGTGGCGTATCGGCTTACAACCGGGCCCAGGGCGAGCCGTTGCAGGTACCCAATCCATCGCTGCGACCATTGCTGGACGGGCCGTATCACGCCGTGAAACTGTTGCCGGGCAGCCTGGGTACCTTTGCCGGCCTGGCAACAGACAGTACCGCCCGCGTGCTGGACCATGCAATGCAGCCGATTCCTGGGCTGTATGCGGTGGGCAACGACATGCACAGCGTGATGGGCGGGTATTACCCGAGTGGCGGTATTACCTTGGGGCCGGGGATGACGTTCGGTTACCTGGCTGGTAGAGCGTTGAGTTTGTACCGGCCCTGATCTTCATAACAGCGCCTCATCCGACTGCCTCCCCTGCGCCACCTTGGGTGGCTGTTGCAACAAACCTCGTGGCAATCGGAAGCCCTTGAAAGGCTCCTGGGTAATCGGGTTAAAGGCTTTCTCGGCATTCAACCGGTAGCGCATCACCCCGTCACCCGCTCTGAAGCTCAAATCCACACTGGTTGCCGTCCTCCCATTGAGCGAGCCACGGCTGAGCAGGCGGAACATCGACCAAGGGCCGCGGTACTCCAGGCTGCTGCTATTGCCGTTCTGCCTGAGCAAGGTAAGGTTGCTGCGCACTTGCTGCCCTTGGGTATTGGGCCAGACGATACCGGCGATCTGGCTTGGGCCATGAGTGTAGGAAATCAACTGGCCATCCAGATCCAGCAAGCTGGTGCGTTGATTCGCACTCAGCCCCAACGGCTCAATACTGAACTGCACGCTCAGGTTGCCGCGCTGGTCGAAGAAGGTTTCGCGGATGCGTTCAGCCAGCTCCAACTGCTCGATCACATCATCGCGAATCAGCGACTGATCGTGCTGACCGGACTGCAGGGCTTCGAGGTTTTCCTTCAGGAAGATCTTCAGGTACTGATCATTGAACTGTTGCAGACGCCCCTTTGGCCCGAAGAATGCCTCAAAGTCATCCAGGGAGGCATCGGGCGCCCTCACCACAAAGGGGTAGCGGCCTGCCAGGCGCTGCTGGAAGAAACTGTAAACCTCAGCATCCCAGCGGCGCTCCAACTCGCGCAGCGCTTCAACGTTCAGCACTTGCGCAGTCTGATCCGCCACCTTTCGGACTTGGTGGTTGACGGGTTCCGGCAAGCCCGTCGCCACTCGTTGCAAGGTACTGATCGGGTCGTGCCCTGTCATCGAGAAGCGCTGATGCACGGCTTGCAGAGCGGCCTTGCCTCGGTCCGGGCTGTCCTGCACTGCCTTGGCGTAGTCATGTACGGCCACGATGGCGGCTAGAGTCTCATCGTAGTAGCTCGGTTTTTCACCTGCTGCCTGCAACATGGCACTCAGGCCCGAAAATGCGCGGTGGATGGCCAACGCTTGCTGCATCTCGGGCTTGCTGCTTGCTGGTCGAAGCGCTTCTGCCTCGCTCGGTATATCAAGGCCCACTGGCAATGAAAGCGCAGTGTTGTCCCTCACCGTATCCAGTAGCCGATGCAGCGGAGCAGCGGGCCCGGTCAACTGCTCCAGGATGGCGACACCATGGTCCAGATCACGGAAATCAGCCACCGAAATGGCATTCAAGGCACGCCGCCAGCTGTCAATGTAATCGGTGCTGTACAGGCTGCGCAGGCGTTCTGTCAGCACATCACGGTCGGTGTCCGAGTAATCGAGCTGACCTCGCTCGCCCAACGCCCACTGGTCGATCATCGCCATCTCGGCGAACCGCTGGCTACGCGGTTCAAAGTATTCCTTGAAGCCTCTGGCAGTGAGCATGGGCGCAAGCAAGACACCATCATCACCCAGCCTGGAGCCAGAAGCCTGCTGATAGACCACATCGAATGCTGGCCCCACCTGATGACGCAGGTCCAAGCCTGTATGCAGCTGCTCCTGGGCCTGTTGTTTGAGGCTTGCATAGACCCGCTCCGCCAGCGGCACCTTGCGCAAGGTCTGCTGCACGTCGGCGACACGCTGGCGGTACTGTGGCAGATCGGTATCGGCATAGGCCAAGGCGTATTTCAGATGCTGCATGAGGTTGCGCTGCAGTTGCCCCTGGCCCGGGAAAGCCTGTTGCCACTGGCGGGCCATCCAGTCCTCAACCCATCCTGGCCGGCGGTTCTGGCGATCTTCGAGCATCCGGTACACCCTGAGCGTGGCCATCTGCTGCTCACTGCCTGGGGAAGCCGCGTTCATGGCGTCGATCACGCCACTGGCCAAGGCCGGCAAGAAGCGCTTGGAGAGCAAGCTCAGGTAGGCCTCATCGATCGAGGGGCCAATGGTGCGCCCCTGGTACAGGCCAAATTCAGCAACACCCGGCCAGGCCGCTCGATAATCGCCAAATACCACTACTGCATCACGGATCTGGTCCAGTGGCTCCAGCAAGTTGCGCCCGGTCGGGTCCAGGCGCTGGTCCACCTGGTGACGGCTGTACTCCCGACTCTTGGCAAGCACGCTGGCTGCCTTGGTGCCGTTGATATCGAAATAGCGCTGCCAGGTGGCAATGACGACACAGAACGCCAGGACCCCTACACCGGAACCCATCCATAACAACTGGCGCTTGTTACGTGCCACCCTGACATTGTCGCCAGCGAGGCCGGCCTCCTGGTAGATGACTCTTCGGAAGGCCTGCTGAATGAAGTAGACCAATGACTTGCCTTGCGCCTTGCCTTCACGTAGGGGGAGCTTTGTCTCGTAGGGTTGTGCCGCCTCACGAACGAATGCATTGAGCATGTCGCCTTGCTGCACGACCGACGAAAAATAGACGCCACGTACCAATGCAGGTGTGGTGAACCGATCGCTCGCCAACGTTTCACGCAGGAAGCCCAGCAATATCGGGCGCAGGCCAACCAGTTGCGCATGCAAGGAGAACAGCCGCGCCCGGAGCGGTGCACTGCCCAGACCGTCAAGTTGGTCAAATACCTGCTCGAACAGCCCCCTGACCAAGCGACCGTAGTATTCATCGTATTCGTCCAACCAGGCGTCGAACGAATCGACCGCATCCAGTTTGAACGTGAACCCCAGCAGTTTCTCCCGCCGGGAGACCGAGAGCTTGCTATAGAGCTGGTCGAAGCCATCCAGCAGATCGAATTTGGATAGCACCACATACAATGGCAGGCGCGAACCAAGCTGACTACTCACCTCGTACAGACGTGCGCGCAGGACATGGGCCAAAGCGATACGTTGCTCGGACGTGCCATGAACCAGTGCCGGCAGGTCGATGACCAGCACTAATCCATTGAGGGCTCTCTGACTTCGATTTTGCAATAGCCATTCCAGCAGGTGGTTCCACAGTTTGGCTGGAGTTCCGGGCGGCAGGGAAGATTCAGGGGCTTTCGAGTGCTCGGATAACGAGCCTGCCGATGCTTCCTGGCGGATGAAAACACCAGGTGGGTCGATAATCACCGCGTCATTGCTGACCCACCAGCCTACCGGGTAGGCAAGCACTTCAACTTGGTGGCCGCGCGCCTGGGCGCGGTCGATGCGGGACAGGGAAAAATTCTGGTCGGTACGCTCAACGAAGCTGCTCTTGCCGGAGTGTTCATCACCCAACACCAGGTACCACGGCAACCGGTACAAGGCTCTGCGCCCGCCGGCACTGTCGAGATATCGCGCAAGCCCCTGGTTCAATGCCTTCTCTTGGGCGTGGACAAGCGGTAACGCGCGATCCAGTTCGACGGCCACCGCCTCCTTGCGTTCCGCTTGCAGCTGACGAAAGCGCATGCTTAATACAATAAGCCCGCAAAGTAGCGGTACCACCACAAGCACCAGGCTCGCCACGATGCGATGAGCCACATCGGCTAGCGGCTGTTGCTCACCCCACGTCCATTGCGGCCCGAGCCACCAGATGGCGATCAGCATCAGCACGGCGCCAAGCCCGAGCAGCAACGGCATCGCCAGGCCAATGCGGGTAACCAGGGGCAAGCCCCAGCGTTTGAGTTGTTTCCATAGTGTATTCATGAGGGCTCCGGATCCTTGTTCTGATCTGCCAATGCTGAAGATGTCGCATAGTGCTGGAGCCCTTGGAAAACCTCGGGTTCCCAGGCAGCAGCAGTGGTTTGCTGCATCGTCCGGGCTACTCCGACGCACAATTCCCGGGCCAACCAGGAAACGCCTCGCGTCGTCAGCAAATCGGCGGCGATGAGCGTGGTGTGGGAGCGTTCACGAGGGGAATGGAGATCTGCTTGCATCCCTTGCAGCCTCAAGAGAACCTGCTCTACACCGATACCCTCCAGCTGAGAGATGAGTTCCTCCCGCAGACTGCGGAACTCTTGAAAGGCAGCGCCTTGGTCAGCCACTCTTTCTCTGCCTTTGAGCCAAGCCAGACATTGGCCATCGACGAACACCGTGCCATCGCTGAAGCACAGTTGCTGTAACGAAGGAAGGCGCTGTACAAACCGCGCGGTCGTGCTACGAATGGCCTCGCTGACCTCGGTCATCGCCAACTGTGACGCTACAGTCGCAGCCAGGAAGCTCCCGCGGATCCAGTAAGGGGCCGCCGTGATGCTTTTCTCGATCCGATGCAGTAACGCAACATCAATCGAAGTGCCAGCTGCAGCATTTTCGTAACCAGCGACAACTTCCGGCGGTACCGCTATCAGTCCCGTGCAGTGCCGCTGTTTGACTGCAGGCGCGGTCTGGATATGGGCCCATAAGCCAAAGCGACGCAGTTGGTAGCCAACCGGGTCGTAGGGATCCTGTTGATTGATGAGCTCGGCCATATTCAACACGGCACGCCGCATTTCGCGCTCGTTGCCAATTGAAGCCCGGGGCACTGGCCTTGCAATGACATCGGCCAGCGACGCTGGCTGGCTGCTTGCAATCGGGGAGATGGGCGCAGCAGCCTCGCCAACACCATTGGCAAGGTCCGTGTGTTCAAGTAACAGCCGCTCCAGCCTGCTCAGAACAGCCGCATCCAGTTGTGCGCCGTCTTGTTGCTGCATCAAACGCGTCAACGCATCCTGTGCGGCCATTCCATGAGCAGGGCTGTACGTGAAACGGTCGAGGCGCGGCAGCGCTTCGATCAAGCGATTAAGCACAAGGCCAACCAGCTTGCGTTTGCCCAGGAAGCCTTTGGGCCCCGGTTTTGGATGAGCGGCTTCCCAATAGCGCTCCACCATCCCGGCAAGTAACGCCAAGGTGACGCTCCAGCGCTCCCAACAACCGCTGCGCAGCCACACGACACTCAGGTGTGCGACGATCCGCAAGTGCTTGCACTGCTGGCCCAGATACTGACAGGACGCCTCTTCGATGTAGCTCCAGTCGATTGAAGCCTCCTGTAGCCCGCCCAGCTTGACCATCTCCTGGTCAATGGCCTGGTAGGTTTCGTCCTCCATGTCGAACAGGCCAGCCGGTACTGCCGGATCGATCGGCATAAGCAACCGGGTAAGTTGCGCTTCCCCCCACCCAGTTACCAGCGACATGTGCTACGCGCCTTGCTGATCAATGGGTCCAGCCCCTGGGCATCGAACACAAGGCCATCAACCTCGGGGTTATCACTGAGCAGCCGTATGCGTTCAGCCCCGATCAACTTCTTGATCTGCTCGATGGCTGGCAGGCCCCGCCCCGCATCTAGCACCTGGCCGTTCTCCATCACCTGCCAGGGCCTTGCAACCGTGGATCCACGCATGCCCTGCAACTGCACCTTCACCCATCTCGCGTCCAGGGGCTGGGCGCTGATCAACTGCAGCCTGGAGATGCCCTCCACGCAGCTGATAGCCAGGTACGGGCGTAGGTCAGCCGATGCAATTGCCGGTGCTGATATCACCAGCCCGTGCAACCGCCAATCCCCCTCATCCGTACTTGCGAGGAAGGTCAGGTCATCTGCCCCTCGCGCGGTTTCGTTTGCCATTACTCGTAGCACACTGGGTGCCTCTTGCTCGGGTGCTGACCACTGCCGCTTTGTTACATATGCAGGCGTATTCGCTGCTTCATCAAAGCAAGCCAGACGCTCCACGTTAGACACAATTCTAGGGCAGTCCCGCACTGGGCTCGCCAACACCGGCGGCAGACCAAACATCAACGAGAGAACAATGCCACAGGAATAGCGGGCAATCATCTTGAGTCCACTCTCTTTTTGAAATAGTAAACACATCCCACATGATAAGTCGCACTTTCCTACAAAATCAGCCAACCACACCGAACAAAGTGCAAAACACCAAACCGAACGATATCGACCGGAGCCTAGTACATCACCAAGAGATAACACAAACAAATATTTTCTTACATCTTTTCACTCGACTCCCGCCACACTCAAAGCGCATGGTTTTTATGCACCAACAGACTTAAGCAAGGGCACATGTTTATTATTACACACGAATTTGTAGGACACTTCCTACATATAAGCTGAAATATTCAAGGATATCAGTCAATGAGCAAGTCCTCCGGCTCCGTTGCGCCCCAAGAGCGCATCAACATCAAATACGTACCGGCCACCAGTGGGGAACAAGCCGAAGTAGAGCTACCTCACAAGATGCTTGTTTTGGGCGACTTCGGCCTGGATGACAACCGCGCCCTGGAAGACCGTACGGTCATGCGTATTGACAAACACACCTTCAACAATGTGCTGAGCGATGCCGAGGTGCGCCTGGATATGTCGGTGCCATCCATGCTCGGCGCAGCGCAGGATACGGAACTGGCGGTCAATCTGGAGTTCAAGTCGATCAACGACTTCGAGCCCGATTGCATCGCTCGCCAGGTGCCGGAGCTGAACAAACTGATTCAACTGCGAGAGGCGTTAGTCGCCCTGAAAGGCCCGCTGGGCAACGTGCCAACTTTCCGCAAGCAACTGCAACATCTGTTGAACAACGAGCAAGCCCGCAATCAACT
>Ga0247821_10001461_pt1 | contig 13238 bp, 10 predicted proteins | sample 13C_Glycerol_Day_FD_192481 | JGI IMG/M metagenome (GOLD analysis project Ga0247821, IMG submission 192481) | Soil microbial communities from agricultural site in Penn Yan, New York, United States - 13C_Glycerol_Day14 | ecosystem: Environmental > Terrestrial > Soil > Agricultural land | place... | reverse complement strand
GTGAACACGTAGTCCCCGCCTGCGTCGAGCTCGACCCGCAGGCCCGGGTCGGCCCCGAGGACGGCGAACGCCTCACGGGAGGCCGCGCGCAGGCGCGCGGCGGCGTCGGGATCCTCGGCGCGCACGTGCTCGAAGTCGTCGACGAGGGCGAGGCCGCCCTCTGGGCGCCACTCGGGCTGCGGCCCGCGGGCGAGGGCCCGAGCGGTGCGCGGCGAGTCCATGCGCCAGCGCACCTCGAAGCGGTCGCTGCGGTCGGTGCCGCTGATCGCGTCGCGGAGCTCCCCGTAGAAGTCGGGCAGGAACGCCAGCACCTCCGCGCCGAGCCGCACGAGGTTGAGGCGCGCGTTGCGTCGGATCAGCGGGTCGTAGGTCCAGCGCATCTCGGTGACGCCGTGCTCGAGGCAGACCGCCCGCTGGCGGAGCTTCAGCGCGACGCCGACGCCGCGGCCCCTGGTCGCCGGGTCGACGGCGTTCATGTGCGAGTGCAGGTGCACACCACCCGCCCAGCCGAGGAAGCCGAGGGTCGCGCCGACCGGCGGCTCGGCGGCATCCGGCCCGTCGTCGACGGCGACGAGCACGGTGTTGCCCGCGTGCGCGAGTGCCTGCAGCGTCGCGCGGTCGGGTCCGCGTCCGTCGCCCCAGGTGGACGCGAACCGGGCGATCACTCCGTCGAGCTCGTCGGTGCGGGCGGCGCGGGTGCGGATGCCCGCTCGGGCGTCGGCGGCATCCGCGGTGGCGATGGCGTCGGCCAGGACCGGCGCCGCCACCTCGTGCGACAGGGCGGTCACGCCAGCCGGTCCTCCATGCCCCACGGCTGGCCGTAGCCGCCGTCGGACACGGGCCGGGCCATGAGGTCGAGGAAGGGGACCGCGTCGAACGCCTCGGGCCCGAGCACGCCGCTGCCCGTCCACACGCCCGTCGCCAGCAGCTCGAGCGCCACGACGGGGTTGAGCGCCGTCTGCCAGACGACGCACTGCGACTCGTACTCGGCCATCGTCCACTCGTTGTCGGCGACGTGGTACAGGTACACCTCGCGCGGCTCGCCGTTGGTGCCGATGCCCGTGACCCACAGGCCGGCGCAGGTCTTGCCGGTCATCCTCGGGCCGATCGTGGCGGGATCGGGGAGCGCCGCGGCCACCACGTCGCGGGGAGCGACCTCGACGGGGCCGTTCGTCGAGCGCACCCGGACCGGGGTCGTCGAGTCGAGCCCGAGCAGGTGCAGCACGCGCAGCACGTTGATGAACTCCTCGCCCAGGCCGTACTTGAACGTCACCCGCTTCGCGTCGACCCAGCGCGGCATGAGGAGCACCTCCTCGTGCTCGACGTTCACGCACTCGACGGGGCCGATGCCCTCGGGGAACACGAACACCTCGGGCTCGCTGAACGGCGGGGTCGTGAACCACCCGGCGTCCTTCTCCCAGACCACGGGCGGGTTGAGGCACTCCTCGATCGTGGTCCAGATCGAGAACGACGGCGCGAAGATCTCGTTGCCGTCGTCGTCGGTGACGACGAGGTTGGCGCCGTCGCGCACGCCCAGCTCGTCGACCAGCTCGAAGAGGTGGTCGGCCGCGTAGCGCGCGAACACGTCGGAGAGGCCGGGCTCGACGCCCATTCCCACGAGCGCGAGGCGGCCCGCGGACTGCCAGTCGCCGGCCTGCGCGAACTGGTCGTCGCCCAGCTTCACCCCGGTCTGCGCGTGGGGGTCGGTCGGGTGGGGCTCCGACAGGCTCATCGCCATGTCGAGGTAGTCCGCGCCCGCTGCGAGGGCGCCCGCGAAGATCGACGGCACGAACTTCGGCTCGACGGCGTTCATGACGTGCGTGGCACCGTGCTCACGGGCGACGGATGCCACGACGTCGGGATCCGACGCGTCGATCTGCGCGGTGGCGAACCGGGCGGCGACGTCGTCGCCGTGCTTCGCCCGGATCCAGTCGACCGTTCGCGTCGCCCTCCCCTCGTCGTAGTCGCTCACGACGATGAGCTCGTAGAAGTCGCGGCGGGCCGCGATCTTGGCGATGGCATCTCCGACGCCTCCGGCGCCGACGAGGAGGATCCGCATGGGTCGACGCTATCGCGATGCTCCCGACGCGTCGATGGCGGGGCGTCCGTGATCAGTGCCGAACCGGACGAATCGATCAGCAGAACCCCGCGATGCCCTCCCAGGCCGCAGCCGGGCTCTCGACGCCCTCGCGCTGCACCGCCGCCTCGATCAGGCCGTAGGGCCGGTCGGCCGCGAAGAACACCTCGTTCGGGTTGTCGAGGCCGAAGGGCGACAGGTCCACCACGAAATGGTGCTTGTTCGGCATCGAGAAACGGATCTCCGCGATCTCGGGGTGGCGCTCGAGCACCCGGCGTCCCATGTCGAAGAGCGTCGCCTGCAGCGCCGCGGAGTAGTTCTCGGCGAACCCCTCGAGGAGCAGGGCGTGCACGCTCGCGTACGTGCCGTCGTAGTCGACCTCTGTGCGTCCGTAGCGCCAGCGCGCCGCGACATCCGTTGCGAGGATGCGGTCGCGGGTCTCGGGCAGGGTCGTGTACTGGTCCTTCGGGTAGCCCTCGAACCCCGACTCGGTGGTCTTCAGCACCGTCAGCTCCTTGAGGCCCGCGATGACGTGGCGCTCGGTGCCGTCGGCGACCACGACGGCGGTGCGCACCTCCTGGCCGCTGCGCACGAAGGCGTGGTCGTGCTCGGCGTCACCGACTCGGATGCGCTGCCAGGCGTATCGCTCCGCCTCCCAGCGGCCACCCGAGACCCAGTCGAACGAGCCCGTGAAGTGGTCGGCCAGGCGCAGCAGGAACGCCTCGGGCGATCCGATGCCGTCGCGCGCGAACGCGAAGATCGTGTTCTTCTGGGTGTCGGTGGCCACCACGTGGGCGTTGTCGCCCGCGAGGTGCGCCGCGGCGAAGTCCCCCCGGAGCTGCGACGTGACGTTGAGATCGTCGATCTCGTGCCGGGCGGTGTCGCGCGTGACCTTCACGATCCGCACCTCCGCCTTGCCGTACTGGTTCGGTCCGAGGACGATGGCGGGCTCCGTCATGGCTCAGCTCCCTCGATAGGTCGAATAGGCGAACGGGCTCAGCAGGAGGGGGACGTGGACGTGCCGGCCATCGTCGGCGACGAGGAAGGTCACGATCGCCTCGGGGTAGAACGTCTCGACCTTCCGGGCGCGGAAATAGGCGCCGGTGTCGAAGCGGAGCCGATACTCCCCCGCGGGGAGCTCATCGCCGCCGAGTCGCATGATCCGACCGTCGGCATCGGTGACGCCGTCCGCGAGGACTCGCCACGCGGCGCCGTCACGACCGGAGAGCTCGACCGGCACGCCCTCGGCGGGGACGCCCGTGGCGGCGTCGAGCACGTGCGTCGTGATCCGGGTGCTGTTCATGCGAGGAGTCCCTTCAGTCGGAGGACGGCGATCTGGCGCAGCTGGTCGGCGATGACGGGCTCCTCCTCCTCGGGCGTGTGCCCGAGGCGCTCGGTGAGCGCAGCGAGGATCTCGCCGGCCGACCGGCCAGCCGCCCGGATGAGGAACACGCGGCCGAACCGCCGCTCGTAGGCGAGGTTGCCCGCGGCGAGCGCGGCCGCCACCTCGGCATCCGCCGGGTCGACGCCCGCCTGCTCGGCCCGCGACATCGTCGCCTCGGCGCCGCTGCCCGCCGGACGCTCGCCGATGCGCGGGTGGCGTGCAAGGGCGCCCTCGATCTCCTCGGTGGTGAACGGCGCCGCGGCGGCCTCGGCCCGCACCACGACCTCGTCGACGGAGCGGTACGGTCGTCCGTCGGTGATCTCCGCGCACCAGCGATCGATGTCGAGGCACGGCCGCAGCATGGCGATCGCGTCGTCGCGATCGGCTCCGTTGAACGCGTCAAGCGACATCGCCCGCCCCATCCTCCGATTCTGCCCGCCGCAGCAGCCGGCCGCGCGGAACGGTGCGGTCCACGAACTCGCCGGCGAGGTAGGTCTCCCGCACCACGCCCGCGAGCTCGCGACCGTCGTACGGCGTGATCGGATGCCGGTGCTCGAGCGCAGCGGCATCCACCGTGAAGGTCGCCTCGGGCGCCACCACCGCCAGGTCCGCCGCGAATCCCTCGGCGATCGCGCCCTTCGACGCGATCCCGACGCGGGCGGCCGGCGCCGTCGACATCCACTCGACGACCCTGGCCAGCGGGATGCCGCGCTGCCGCGCCTCGGTCCAGACGATCGGCAGGCCGAGCTGGAGCGAGGCGATGCCACCCCACGCCTCGGCGAAGTCGCCGTCGCCCGCCTGCTTCAGTGCGGCCGGGGCCGGCGAGTGGTCGGAGACCACGAAGTCGATGACCCCCGACGCGAGCCCTCGCCAGAGCTCGTCGCGGTTCGACCGCTCGCGGATGGGCGGGCAGCACTTGTATGCGGTCTCCCCCGGAGCGATGTCCTCGGCCGCGAGCACGAGGTAGTGCGGGCAGGTCTCGACGCTCAGTCGCACGCCGTCGTGCTTCGCCCAGGCGATCGACCCGAGCGCGTCCGCCGAGCTGAGGTGCAGGATGTGTGCCCGCGCACCCGTTCGCCGGGCGGCCTCGATCACGGCGGAGATCGCGACGTGCTCGGCGACCCGCGGCCGGGAGGCGAGGAAGTCGGCGTACTCGCGGCTGTGCGGATGCGGCGCCGCGTCGATGACCGACGCGTCCTCGGCGTGCACGATGAGCATCGATCGGGCCTCGGCGAGCACCGCCATCGCCCGCTCCATCTGGTCGGCGGTGACGGGCGGGAACTCCTCGACGCCCGAGTCGACGAGGAAGCACTTGAACCCGAACACGCCCTCCGCGACGAGCGGCAGCAGGTCGTCCTCGTTGCCGGGTACGAGGCCGCCCCAGAAGCCGACGTCGACGAAGACCCGGCCCTCCGCGGCGGCCCGCTTCGTGGCGAGCGCCTTGGCGGAGGTCGTCGGCGGGATGCTGTTGAGCGGCATGTCGACGATGGTCGTGACGCCGCCGGTCGCGGCCGCGCGCGTGGCCGTCGCGAAGCCCTCCCACTCGGTGCGGCCGGGTTCGTTGACGTGCACATGGGTGTCGACGAGACCCGGGATCAGCACCTCGTCGTCGGCGAGCCGCACGGTGCGAACCGCGGTGAGTCCCGAGCCGAGCGGCGCGAGCTGCGCGACGACGCCGCCGCGCACGGCGACCTCTGCGGCGACGAACCCGCCGTCGACGAGCACCCGCTCGCCGGCGACCACGAGGTCGTGGGGTCCGGATGCCGCGGGCCCGCCCGCCTGCGGCATCCGCTCGCTCACCCCCATCGGCTCGCGGCCCGCCCGGTGCTCGGATCGGTGAGCCGCACCTGGCGGTTCACGTCCTTGTAGAGCAGGTAGCGGAACGGCCCGGGGCCGCCCGCGTAGCAGGCCTGCGGGCAGAAGGCGCGGAGCCACATGAAGTCGCCGGCCTCGACCTCGACCCAGTCGCCGTTGAGCCGGTAGACGCCCTTGCCCTCGAGCACGAAGAGGCCGTGCTCCATCACGTGCGTCTCGGCGAACGGGATCGACCCGCCCGGCTGGAACGTCACGATGTTCACGTGCATGTCGTGCGCGAGGTCGTCGGGGTCGACGAACCGGGTCGTCGCCCACGCGCCGTCGGTGTCGGGCATCGGCCTCGGCGCGACGTCGGCGTCGCTCGTGACGAACGAGGCCGGGACGGCGATGCCCTCCACCGGTTCGTACGCCTTCCGGATCCAGTGGAAGCTCACGACCTCGTCGCCGTCGTTCGCGAGCGACCACGCCTCACCCGCGGCGACGTACGCGTACCCGCCGGGTGCGAGCACGTGCCGCTCCCCCGCGAGCGTCAGCGCGAGCTCGCCGGTCGTGACGAACACGACGCCCTCGACGCCCTGCTCCTGCTCGGGTCGCTCGGCGCCGCCTCCTGGCGCGATCTCGACGATGAGCTGGGTGAAGGTCGTCGCGAATCCCGCGATCGGCCGCGCGAGGATCCACGACCGGGTGCTGCTGAAGCCCGGAAGCTTGCTCGTCACGATGTCCCGCAGCACGCCCTTCGGGATCACCGTGTACGCCTCGGTCACGATCGCACGGTCGGTGAGCAGCTCCGTCTGCGCGGGCAGTCCGCCCGGCGGGGTGTAGTAGCTCAATGGGACCTCCTCGTCCGTGCCGCGTGCGCTGCGGCATCCGCTCATGTCGTCGTGCGCCTCGGGGTCGCGAGGGCGGCGAGCGCGCGCTCGTCGATGCCGGTGTCGGCGGCGACCTCCGCCGTCGTGATCGCACCGCACTGCACGCCGCGGCGGACGAACCCTGCGAGCGCCCGAACCGTCGCCGGCTCGTCGAGCACTGCGCCGGAGGTGCGGTCGTGCACGTGGCGCAGGCGGGCGGATGCCTCGGGGTAGCCGTCGCGGTAGTACGCGTACGTGGCGATGAACCGGGTGGGCAGCTGCGCCGGGTGCAGGTCCCACCCCTGCGGGAACCCGCGCTCGAGCGAGCGGCGCACGAGCCGGGCGTGCAGCCGCCACGCCTCCGGTGCACGATCGCCGATCGGCAGGATGTTCGTCGAACCGTCGGAGAGGCGGATGCCGGTGCCCGCGACCGCCACCTGCATGACGTTCTTCGCGTGGTCGGCCGCCGGATGGTCGAGCGATTGGTACGGCGCCGCGATCCCGACCGCGGCGCTGTAGTCGTAGGTGCCGTAGTGCAGTCCGGTGATGCGGCCGTGCGCGGCGAGCGCGAGCCGGGCCACGGGCGCGTCGCCGTCGGCGCCGAGCACGAGCTGCGGGGTCTCCACCTGCACCTCGAATCGGAGGCGGCCGTGCGGCAGGCCGTGCGCGCGCTCGAGCGCTTCGGCGGCGTCGACCATCGCCTCCACCTGCGAGACCGTCGACACCTTCGGCAGCGTGAGCATGAGGCCGTCGGGCAGCCCACCCTGATCCATGAGCGTCGTCAGGAACAGGTCGAGCGTTCGGATGCCGCGAGCCCGCGTCGGCGCCTCGAAGGACTTGATGCGGATCCCGATGAACGGCGGGGCGAAGTTGGCGCCGGTCGCGGCGGCGACGCGCTTCGCTGCGCGCACGGCGTCGGCGTCCTCGAGGTGGTCCCCGCGGTCGCCGTAGCCGTCCTCGAAGTCGATCCGCAGGTCCTCGATCGGCTCCCGCGCGAGCTTCTGCTGCACGAGCGGTGCCACGACCGCGGCGACCTCGGGGACGATGCCGACGTCGACGGCGAGCGCCTCCACGCCGCCGGCCGCGGCGGCAGCCTGGCGCGCGGCCCTCCCCCACTGGATCGGCAGCTCGGGGGTGTACCGGTCGGCGGGCACGTAGACGGTGTGCACCGGCTGGCGCGTGCCGTCGTCGCCCGGGTACGCGTGCGCCAGCAGCCGATCGGTCGACGCGAGACGGGCGTCGATCGCGGCGAGCACGACGGCGGACAGGGCGGCGCGCACGCTCACTCCAGCAGCTCGTACGCGGGCAGCGTGAGGAAGTCGACGTACTCGTCGGCCAGGCAGAACTCGGCCATGAGACGGGCGGCCGGTTCGGTGAAGGCGGCGAACCGCTCGGGCGTCGTCTCGGCGCGGAGCTGCTCGACCTCCTCGTCGAGCACCGCGCGCACGAGCTCGGGCGTCATGGTGCGCCCGGTGTCGGCGAGCACCACGTCGTGGCGCAGGTGCTGCCACACCTGGGAGCGGGAGATCTCCGCGGTGGCGGCATCCTCCATGAGGCTGTGCAGCGCGACCGCTCCGCTGCCCGCGAGCCAGGCCGCGGTGTAGGCGACACCCACGGAGAGGTTCGTGCGCAGGCCCGCCTCCGTGACGGCGCCACCGGCTGAGGCGACGTCGAGGAGCTGTGCGGCCGTCACCTCGACCTCCGGTCGCTGCCGGTCGAGCTGGTTGGGCCGGTCGCCGAGCACGCCGTCGAACACCTCGCGGCACACCGCGACGAGATCCGGGTGCGCGACCCACGAGCCGTCGAATCCGTCGTTCGCCTCGCGGGTCTTGTCGGCGCGCACCTTCTCGAAGGCGATCGCCGTGGCCTCGGGGTCGGCGCGGTTGGGCACGAACGCGGCCATGCCGCCCATCGCGACCGCCCCGCGTCGATGGCAGGTCTTCACGAGCAGCTCGGTGTAGGCGCGCATGAACGGGGCGGTCATCTGCACGTCGGCCCGGTCGGGCACGATGAACTCGGGTCCGGCGTCGCGGAAGACCTTGATGAGGCTGAACAGGTAGTCCCAGCGGCCCGCGTTCAGGCCCGACACGTGCTCGCGCAGCTCGAACAGGATCTCGTCCATCTCGAAGGCGGCGGGGATCGTCTCGATGAGCACCGTGGCGCGCACCGTGCCGTGCGGGATGCCGAGTGCCTGCTGCGCGAATGCGAACACGTCGTTCCACAGGCGCGCCTCGAGGTGACCCTCGAGCTTCGGCAGGTAGTAGTAGGGACCGTCGCCGTTGTCGATGAGCTGCCTGGCGGTGTGGAAGAAGTGCAGTCCGAAGTCCACGAGCGACCCCGAGCCCCGCTCACCGTCGACGAGCACGTGCTTCTCGGGCAGGTGCCAGCCGCGCGGACGGGTGACCACGGTCGGGCGGCGCGCGTCGGAGCGGAGGGCATAGGCCTTGCCCTCTGGCGAGGTGTACGCGAGCGTGCCGCGGGCCGCGTCGCGCAGGTTGAGCACACTGCCGACGACGTTCGCCCACGTGGGCGACGACGCATCCTCCATGTCGGCGAGCCACACGCGGGCGCCCGAGTTGAGGGCGTTGATCGCCATCTTCGCCGGCGACGCCGGGCCGGTGATCTCCACGCGCCGGTCGGTGAGCGCCGGGGGCGGCGGCGGCACCTGCCAGTCGCCGGTGCGGATCCCCTCGGTCTCGGGCAGGAAGTCGAGGTGCTCCCCCCGGGCGATCCGTTCACGGCGTCGGGCCCGTGCGATGAGCAGGTCGCGACGGCGACGATCGAACCGGTGATGCAGCTCCTCCACGAAGGCGAGCGCCTCGTCGGTGAGGATCTCCTCGCCGCCCTGGACCTCGATGTCACGGGCGATCTCGATGGTCATGCGGCTGCCGCTCCCTCCCGGGCTTCGTGCTCCAGACGCTGTCCTCATCTTGGCGCAGATGCGCCCGCGGCGTAACCGGATCGCCGGGAAGACGGCGGCGTAGACTCCGAATCCAAGGAGTGCGAATGGATCACATCGGCGTGATGGTCAACGGGCGACGACACCCGCTGCACGGCGTGTCGACGCACACGACCGCGCTCGACTGGCTGCGCGGGATCGGGTTGACCGGGTGCAAGGAGGGGTGCGCCGAGGGCGAGTGCGGCGCCTGCGCCGTACTGCTCGCGATGCCCGACGAGCACGGTGGCACGCAGTGGACCGCGGTCAACGCGTGCCTGGTGCCCGTCGCGGCCCTCGACGGGCAGGAGCTCGTGACGGCGGAGGGCCTCGGAAGCCCCGAGGCGCCGCATCCGGTGCAGGCACGCCTCGCGGAGGCCGGCGGCTCGCAGTGCGGCTACTGCACGCCCGGCTTCGCCTGCAGCATGGCGGGCGAGTTCTACCGGGCCGGCCGGGCGGCGGGCGACGCGGCGGAGCCGCAGCCGGCTGATGCCGTGGACACCGTCGACGGACGCGCCGACGCGCACCACGGCCCCAACGGCTTCGACCTGCACGCGCTGAGCGGCAACCTGTGCCGGTGCACCGGCTATCGGCCGATCCGGGATGCCGCCTACGCCCTCGGGGAGCCCGAGGCGGGCGATCCGCTCGCCGAGCGGCGCTCCCGCCCCGCCCCCGATGTCGTGGCGACCCGGCTCGACGGCCCCGACGGGCGGTTCGTGCGCCCGGCGTCGCTCGCCGAGGCGCTCGACCTGATGCGCGACGAGCCCGACGCCATGGTGGTCGCCGGCACCACCGACTGGGGCGTGGACGTGAACCTCCGCGGGAAGCGCGCATCGCTCTCGATCGCGATCGAACGGCTGCCGGAGCTGCGCATGCTCGACATCGGCGACGCCGGCATCGAGATCGGCGCGGCGCTCTCGCTCTCCGAAGTCGAACGACGCCTCGACGGCGCGGTGCCGATGCTCGACGAACTGTTCCCGCGGTTCGCGTCCCCGCTCATCCGCAACCGCGCGACGATCGGCGGCAACCTCGGCACCGCATCCCCCATCGGCGACACCGCTCCGGCGCTCCTCGCGCTCGAGGCTCGAGTGGTGCTCGTGTCGGCCGACGGTGAACGCGAGGTCGACCTCTCCGACTACTTCACGGGCTATCGCGAGACCGTGCGCCGACCCGACGAGCTCATCCGAGCGGTGCGGATACCGCTCCCGCTCGCAGGGCTCTCGGCGTTCCACAAGGTGGCGAAGCGTCGATTCGACGACATCTCCAGCGTCGCCGTCGGCTTCGCGCTCGACCTCGACGACGGCGTCATCGCGGGCGCCCGCATCGGGCTCGGCGGCGTCGCGGCGACCCCGATCCGCGCCCGGGCCACCGAGGCCGCGCTGGTCGGGCGACCGTGGACCCTCGAGACCGCTCGCGACGCGGCATCCGTGCTCGGGACAGAGGGCACCCCGATGTCCGACCATCGCGCGAGTGCCGAGTACCGCTCGCTCATGCTCGGCACCGCCCTGCTGAAGCTGCACCGCTCCACGCCGCTCACCGCGGAGGGGGTGCCGGCATGAGCGAGCTCGCCTCCCGCCCGGTGGACCCCGTCGTGGGGCGGCCCACGCCTCACGAGAGCGGCGCGCTGCACGCCACCGGCCATGCCGTGTACACCGACGACCTCGCCGCGCGTGCGCGAGGGGTGCTCACCGCGTGGCCCGTGCAGTCCGAGCACGCGCACGCACTCGTGACGCTCGACGCCGCGCCGGCGCTCGAGGTGCCCGGCGTCGTGCGGGTGCTCACCGCGGCCGACGTGCCGGGGCTCAATGACGCGGGCGTCAAGCACGACGAGCCGCTCTTCCCCGGCGAGGCGATGTTCCATGGGCACGCCCTCGCCTGGGTGCTCGGCGAGACGGCGGAGGCCGCGCGGCTCGGCGCCGCCGCGGTGCGCGTCGCGTACGAGACGCTGCCGTCGATCATCACCGTGCCCGAGGCGATCGAGGCGGGCTCGTTCCAGGGCACCCCGCGCACGGTGCGTCGCGGCGATCCCGAGGCCGCGCTCGCCACGGCGCCCCACGTCTTCGAGGGCGTCATCGAGATCGGCGGACAGGAGCACTTCTACCTCGAGACGCACGCCTCGCTCGCCCACATCGACTCCGAGGGGCAGGTCTTCATCGACTGCAGCACGCAGCATCCCTCCGAGACGCAGGAGATCGTCGCGCACGTGCTCGGCCTGCCGAGCAACCGGGTCACGGTGCAGGCGCTGCGCATGGGCGGCGGGTTCGGCGGCAAGGAGATGCAGCCGCACGGGTTCGCGGCCATCGCCGCACTGGGCGCGATGCTCACCGGCCGCGCGGTGCGGCTGCGGCTGAACCGCACGCAGGACCTCACGATGACCGGCAAGCGGCATCCGTTCCATGTCGTCTGGAAGGCGGGCTTCGACGACGATGGCCGCATCGTCGCCCTCGCCACGACGCTCACCTCCGACGGGGGCTGGAGCCTCGACCTCTCCGAGCCGGTGATGGGCCGCGCGCTCTGCCATGTCGACAACGCGTACTGGATCCCCCACTTCGTGGCCCAGGGGCGCGTCGCGAAGACGAACAAGACCTCCCAGACCGCGTTCCGCGGGTTCGGCGGACCGCAGGGCATGTTCGTGATCGAGGAGGTGCTCGGGCATGCGGCACCCGCGCTCGGCATCGATCCGGCGTCGCTCCGGGAGCGCAACCTCTACCTCCCCGGTCAGACGACGCCCTACGGACAACCCGTGCGCCATGCCGAACGGCTGCGCACCATCTGGGAGGACCTCCGTCGCACGAGCGACTTCGACGCCCGTCGCGCGCGCATCGCCGCGTTCAACCACGAGCACGACGACGTGAAGCGGGCGCTTGCGATCACGCCCGTGAAGTTCGGCATCTCGTTCACCTTGACCGCCTACAACCAGGCCGGCGCCCTGGTGCACGTGTACAAGGACGGCTCGGTGCTCGTGAACCACGGCGGCACCGAGATGGGACAGGGCCTGCACACGAAGATGCTGCAGGTCGCCGCCACCGCGCTCGGCGTGCCGCTCGAATCGGTGCGACTCGCCCCGACGCGCACCGACAAGGTGCCCAACACCTCCGCCACCGCCGCCTCGTCGGGCGCGGACCTCAACGGCGGTGCAGTGAAGCACGCCTGCGAGCAGATCCGCGAACGCCTGGCCGCGGTCGCCGGGCGGATGCTCGGGGTCGACGAGCGCGACGTGCGCTTCTCCGGCGGCCGGGTCTCGGGACTCGGAGCATCCGGACCCTCGTTCCCGTTCGCCGAGGTGGTGGAGGCCGCGTACCACCAGCGCGTGCAGTTGTGGTCGTCGGGCTTCTACCGCACCGCCGGATTGCACTGGGACACCGAGCGGATGCAGGGCGAGCCGTTCAAGTACTTCGCGTACGGGGCGGCCGCGAGCGAGGTCGAGGTCGACGGGTTCACGGGCGCGTCCCGGATGCTGCGCGTCGACATCCTCCACGACGTCGGCGACTCCCTCTCGCCGATCATCGACCTCGGCCAGGTCGAAGGCGCGTTCGTGCAGGGCGCCGGATGGCTCACGCTCGAGGAGCTGCGCTGGGACACGAGCGACGGCCCCGGCCGCGGGCGGCTGCTCACGCAGTCGGCGAGCACCTACAAGCTGCCGAGCTTCTCGGAGATGCCCGAGGAATTCAACGTGCGCCTGCTCGAGCATGCCGCGGAGGACGGCGCCGTCTACGGATCCAAGGCCGTCGGCGAACCGCCGCTCATGCTCGCGTTCAGCGTGCGCGAGGCGATCCGGGAGGCGGTCGCCGCCTTCGGACCCGAGGGGCGCAGCATCGAGCTGGGGTCGCCTGCGACGGGCGAGGCGACGTTCCGCGCGATCCTGGCCGCCCGCCGCCCGATGGGGCGCGATGGCACGGATGCCGCGTCGGGCGCAGCGGCCGGCGACACCGCCGGCGTTCGTCGACCGCTCGTGCCCTCGGACACGTAGTCGGGCCGGACCGTGGACTGGGTCGACGCCGTGCAGCGCCTGCGCGCGTCGCGCACGCCCGCCGTGCTGGTGACGGTGGCGATGGTACGAGGGCACGCACCCCGCAACGGCGGCGCCAAGATGGTGGTCTGGCACGACGGGCTGTTCGGCACGGTCGGCGGGGGCAACCTCGAGGCGACGGCGACCCGCCGGGCCCGGGAGATGCTGGC
>Ga0247821_10001458_pt1 | contig 13254 bp, 14 predicted proteins | sample 13C_Glycerol_Day_FD_192481 | JGI IMG/M metagenome (GOLD analysis project Ga0247821, IMG submission 192481) | Soil microbial communities from agricultural site in Penn Yan, New York, United States - 13C_Glycerol_Day14 | ecosystem: Environmental > Terrestrial > Soil > Agricultural land | place... | reverse complement strand
GCTGCAGCGAGAGCCGGTCGCCGTGCAGCGCTACATGCGCGAATCCAACTGGTCCCATCCGGTGGTGATGGATTCGACGGGCGAGAACGCTTCGGCCTGGGGCGTGAAGATCTTCCCGACCACCGTGGGCTTCGACGCCACCGGCCGTGCGCGCTGGCGCGTGCGCGGCGAATTCGACTGGAGCGGCGCGGAAGCCGCGCGCCTGGTCGAGAGCCTCCTCAACCCGACTTCACTGAGATCGACATGATTTCCCGACGCGACGTTCTTGCCACGGCGGCCGCCGCGGCCCTGGCGCCCCTTCCGGCACTGGCGCAGGAGCGCCGCTTCGCGCCCCAACCGGCCGGCTGGCGGACCTTCGAACTGACCACCCGCGTCGAGCCGGCGATGGCCCAGGGCGCGAGCCAGGTCTGGCTGCCGATCCCCTCGGTGGACACCGGCTGGCAGCGTTCGCTCGAGAGCCGCATCGCCACCAACGGCCGCGCCGAGCGCATGGCGGATGGCGTGGACGGCGCGCGCATCCTGCGGGTGGCGTTCGAAGCCGCCGAGCAGCGCCCTTACCTGGAGGTGACCACCCGGGTGCAGACGCGCGACCGCGCGGTCGACTGGTCCGTGCGCGAGCCCGTGCGCGAGGACGCGGCCACGCTGGCGCATGCGCTGCGGCCCACCACGCTCATCCCCACCGACGGCATCGTGCGCGACACCGCCCGCAAGGCGGTGGGCGATGCTCGCACCGACGCCGACAAGGTGCGGCGCATCTACGACTGGGTGGTGTCCAACTCCTGGCGCGAGCCCAGCGTGCGCGGCTGCGGCGAGGGCGACATCAAGACCATGCTGGAGACCGGCGACCTGGGCGGCAAGTGCGCGGACATCAACGCACTGTTCGTCGGCCTGTGCCGCGCCGCCGGCGTGCCGGCCCGCGACGTCTACGGCCTGCGGCTGGCGCCGTCGGCCTTCGGCTACAAGGAGCTCGGCAGCAACCCGGCCAGCCTCAAGGGCGCGCAGCACTGCCGCGCCGAGGTGTTCCTGCAGGCGCACGGCTGGGTGGCCATGGACCCGGCCGACGTCGCCAAGGTGATGCGGCAGGAATCGCCCGAGTGGATCAAGAACGTGGGCCATCCGCTCGTCGCTCCCGTGTACCGGGGCCTCTACGGCGGCTGGGAGGGCAACTGGGTCGCCTACAACACCGCGCACGACGTGGCGCTGCCGGGTTCGCGCCATGGCCGGCTGGGCTTCCTCATGTACCCGGTGGCCGAGGACGCGCAAGGGCGCTTCGACTCCTATGCGCCGGACGATTTCCGCTACCAGATCTCGGCGCGCGAGCTGAAGGCCTGAGCGTACCGGCCATCCCCGCGAAGGCGGGGATCCAGGGCTCCCGGGGAAGCACCGGATTCCCGCCTCCGCGGGAATGACGGTTGAGTTGCGGGTGCCGCAATCGCCCCCGCGCATCGCCCAGCCGAGGTAACCTCGTCCGCGTGATGCACATCCTCGGCCGCTTCTTCGCGGCGATCCATGCGCTGGTCGCCCTGCTGTTCGCTTGCGCGGCGATCGTCCTCGTCATCACCGCCATCCGCCTGGGCGCCGGTGCGCTCAACGAAGGCTTCGAGCCGCACGTCGCGCTGGTGGTGATCGAGGCGCTGGGCCTGCTGGCCGCGGCCGTGGTGGCGCTGCAGATCGCGCAGACCATCGCCGAGGAGGAGATCGTGCGGGACGCCCACATGAGCGCCCCGACGCGCGTGCGGCGCTTCTCCTCGCGTTTCCTGGTGGTCGTGGTGGTAGCGCTGGCCATCGAAGGCCTGGTCGCCACCTTCAAGGCGATCCGGGAAGACCTGTCGCAGCTGGTCTACGCCGCGGCGCTGGTGGGCGCCACCGGCCTGCTGCTGACCGCCTGGGGCGTCTTCATCCACCTGAACCGCTCGGCCGAGGAGCTGGAGCCGGAGGCGATGGAGAAGGCCAAGCGGGAGGACCGCAAGCTGGAGTGACAGTCGCCCGTCGGATCAGCGAACGACTTTCCCGTCCGCCGTGATCGTCACCAGATCGATCGACCGCACCGAATCGCGCACGCCCGCGCGCAGGTTGATTCGGAAGCCGCCGACGTCGTAGTCGCTCATCCCGGCCATGGCCTTCTGCAGGCCGGCCTTGTCGAGATTGCGGCCCGCGCGGCGCACGGCTTCGTTCAGCGCCTTGGCCGCGATGAAGCCTTCCAGGCCCTCGTACGACGCCGTCTGGTCCGAGTTGTCGATCGCGGCCAGGTATTCCTTGACGATGGGCGTCGCCGAGCTGCGCGGCGAGGGGACGACCTGCGAGATCACCACGCCGCCGATCTCCTTGCCCAGCTCGGCGTAGAGCGGATCGATGCCCACCACCGAGAAGTTCATGAAGGCGCCCACGTAGCCCGTCTTGCGCATCTTGCGGATGAAGGAGGCCGTGGAGTGGAACAGCGAGACCTGGATGATGGCGTGCGGCTGCAGCTTGGCCAGCTGCGCCACCGCGGCATCGACCTTGTCGCTGTTGACCGGCACGAACGCCGAGCCCACCAGCGGCGGCAGCTTCAGTTCCTGGATCGCCTGCTGCACCGCCGCCAGGCCCGCGCGGCCCATGGCGTCGTCCTCGGCCAGCACCGCGATGCGGTTCTGCCCGAGCGTGGCGCAGTGCCGCACCATCTTGAAGGCCTCGTCGGCCAGGCTGGGCCGGACGTGGAAGACGTGCGAGACGGAGGGATCGCGCAGCGCGTCCGAAGCGGCGAAGGGCGCGAACAGCACGGTGCCCTGCTCGCGCGCGACCGTGGCGGCGGCTTCGGCGCTGCCGGTGCCGACGAATCCGAACAGCAGGTCGGCGCCGTCGGCCAGCAGCTTCCTGGCATTGGCGGCGGCCTTGGCGGGGTCGTAGCTGTCGTCCACCTGGCGCAGCTCGAAGCTCCAGCCGGGGTTGTTCTTCGCGCCGTTGAAGGCGTCGAAATACAGCTTGGAGCCCGCCGCGAAGGCCAGGCCGATCTGGTCGCCCGCGCCGGTGAGCGGCACCGACTGGCCCAGCACGATCTTGCGCGAGCCGCGCGCCTGGGCACGCACCACGGACGGAAGCACCGCCGCCGCGGCGATCGCCGCCAATACCCGCCGTCGATCGTTCTTCATGGGGAAATCCTCCTCGTCCTCAAATCCGGAAAGTGTGCAAGTGCCATGCCACCGCTCACGCGGCGGCCCGCTCGAACACCACGTCCCACACGCCGTGACCGAGGCGCAGGCCCCGGTTCTCGAACTTGGTGAGCGGCCGGTACTCGGGGCGGGGCGCGAAGCCGTCGGCGGTGTTGCGAAGCCGCGGCTCGGCGCCCAGCACTTCGAGCATCTGCCGGGCGTACGGTTCCCAGTCGGTGGCGCAGTGCAGGTAGCCGCCGGGACGCAGGCGGTCCGCCAGCTTCGCCACCAGCGGCGGCTGGATCAGGCGGCGCTTGTGGTGGCGCAGCTTGTGCCACGGGTCGGGGAAGAACACGTGCACGCCGTCCAGCGAAGCGGGGCGCAGCATGTGGTCCAGCACTTCGACCGCGTCGTGCGCCACGATGCGGATGTTCCGCAACTGGCCTTCGCCGATGCGCTTGAGCAGCGCGCCCACGCCCGGCTCGTGCACCTCGCAGCACAGGAAATTCTTCTCCGGCATCAGTGCCGCGATGTGGGCCGTGGCCTCGCCCATGCCGAAGCCGATCTCCAGGATCGTCGGCGCTTCGCGGCCGAAGGCGGCTGCGAGGTCCAGCGGTTCGGCGCGGTAAGGGACGAGGAATTGCGGGCCGATCTGCTCGAAGGCGCGGGCCTGGCCGATGGTGGTGCGGCCGGCGCGCCGCACGAAACTGCGGATGGCGCGGGGAAACGGCACGCCCTCGGGCGCGCCGGCGGGCTTGGGGGAATCGCCGGGTTCAGACACCCCTGGATTGTAAAAAGGGCCAGTGCGTGATCCACGCCGCGAGGGCGTCCGGAACCGATCCTTTTTGCGCCGGCAGGCCCAGTGCCGCGGCGGCGTCGTTCAGCGCAGACAGCGGGAGGGCCAGATCGAGCGGCTGCGCGCCGTTCTGCTTGGACAGCTTCTCGCCGTTGGCGCCCAGCACCAGCGGCGTGTGCAACCAGACCGGCGAGGGCACGCCCAGCGCGCGTTGCAGCAACAGTTGCCGAGCGGTGTTGTCGGCCAGGTCCTCGCCGCGCACCACGTGCGTGATGCCCTGGTCGGCGTCGTCCACCACCACCGCGAGCTGGTAGGCCCAAAGGCCGTCGGCGCGCCGCAGCACGAAGTCGCCGACCTCGCGCCCCACGTCCTGCTGCTGGTCGCCCAGGCGCCGGTCGTGCCAGCGCACCACGCCGTCGGGCACGCGGAATCGCCAGGCGCGCGCGGGCCGGCCGTGCAGGCCGTCGCGGCAGGTGCCGGGATAGGGCGCTTCCTGGCCGCGCACGCGCGGGCGGCCTTGCGCGGCGAGCGCGGTTTCGATGTCCTTGCGCGAGCAGGCGCAGGGATAAGCCAGGCCTTGCGCGACCAGCCGGTCCAGCGCGGCCTGGTAAGCGTCGCTGCGGGTCGATTGCCACAGCGGCGGTTCGTCGGGCACCAGCCCGCAGCGTTCCAGCTGCCAAAGGATCAGCCGGTCCGCGCCCGGCACGCAGCGCGGCGTGTCCACGTCCTCGATGCGCACCCCCCAGGCGCCGCCATGCCGGCGTGCGTCGAGCCAGCTGGCCAGCGCCGCGACCAGCGAGCCGGCATGAAGGGGACCAGTGGGGGACGGCGCGAAGCGCCCGCGGTAGGCACCGCCGCTCATGGATGGACTCAGGCCGCGGCCAGCGCCAGCTCGAGCCCCGAGACGAAGGCGTCCTCGACGCGATGGCCCAGGCACCAGTCGCCGCACAGGCCCAGGCCGATCTGCGAATCCCACAGGTGCGAGCGGCCCAGCGGCGCCAGTGTCTTGGCATAGCGCCAGCGCCGCACCTCGGTGTGGGCGGGCTGCGCGCGGATGCCGGTGACTTCGGCGAAGGCCTTGAGCAGCTTGGCCTCGATGCGCTGTTCGTCGTCGCCCAGGTGCTCGGCCGACCAGGCCGGGCTGGCCTGCACCGTCCAGCGTTCCACCGGGCTGCGGCCCGGCTTGGACGATTCGCGCGCCAGCCAGGCGATGCGGTGGTGCGTGCTGAGCGCCGCGTTCCATTGCGGGCCCAGGTGGGTCAGGCCCGGCTGCAGCGCCTGCGGGAAGGCCAGCATCAGGGTCCAGCAAGGCGCGATGTCGACGGCGCGCAGCCGCTGCACGAAGGCCGGTGCCGTGCGCGAGCGCTCCAGCAGCGTGGAAGCCTGTGCGGCGGGGATGGCGAGCACCACGGCGTCGAACCCGGAGTGCACGTGCACCGCGCCGTCCTGCGGGCCGAGGGTGCGCAGCTGCCACTTGCGTGCGTCCAGCGCGTCGGGCTCCAGGCGATCGACCACGGTGTCCAGTTCCACCCGGCCATCGGCGATGAGGGGCTGCGCCCACTGGCGCGCCAGCGTGTCCATGGACGGCGAGCCGACCCAGTGCGCCTCGGGGCGGGGCAGGGCCGCTTCGGCCACCCGGCCGAGCGGGTCCAGCACGCGAACGGCGTTGGTGGACCAGCGCTGGAAAGCCTCGGGCGCGGTGTCCAGCGCGCGCTGGAAGCGGGCGTCGCGCACGGTGAAGTACTGGGCGCCGGCGTCGAAGCTGCCGACCGCGCTCTGCCGGCTGGTCATGCGGCCGCCGACGGTGCCGGCCTTTTCCAGCAGCAGGACCTCGTGGCCGGCCTGCTTCAGCGTTCGCGCGCAGGTGATGCCGGCGAGGCCGGCGCCGACGACCGCGTAGCGGCGGGGTGGGGAAGAAGGCGTCGCGCGGGCGGTGTTGGGCATTGCGGGCATTGTGTCAGCCCCGCGGGCCGCTGTGGCGATCGAGCAGGGCCTTGCGCGTGGCCGGGCTCTCCAGCTGCTGCAGCCACCATTGCAGGCCGCGGCCCGGGCCCAGCGCGCCGGGCTCGCGCCAGGCGTAGCTGGCGCGCACGATGCGCGGCGGCCGCTGCACCCGGCGGGCGACCAGCCGGCCGGTCTCGATGAAGGGGCGCGCCATCGGCTCGGGCAGGAAACCCGCGCCCAGCCCACGCAGCTGCGCATCGAGCTTGGCGGCCATGGTGGGCACGGTGAACACGTCCTGGCCCGCGAGCAGGCCCAGGGTGAGGCCGTTGCCGCGCTGCACCGAATCGGCGACCGCCACCGCGCGGTGTTTCTGCATCGCCTCGTCGCGGACCGGTTCGGCCTCGGACGCCAGCGGATGGTGGGGCGCGACCGCGAACACGAAATCCACCTCGCCGAGCGGCCGCGCGTTCAGGCCCGGCATGTTGCCCTGCTCGAAGGCGGAAACGCCGATCGCCAGGTCGGCGCCGCCCGAGGTGACGGCCGCCAGCGTGCCGGACAGCGCCTCGTCGCGCAGCCGCAGCCGCGTGTGCGGCGCCACCTCGAAGAAGGCGTCGGCCAGCTCCATCACGGTGGCGCAGGAAACGATGACGTCCACCGCGATCGTCAGCTGCGATTCCCAGCCGGTCGCCACCCGGTGGACCCGGCTGGCCACCGCGTCGACCTCGCCCAGCAGCCGCTCGCCTTCGCGCAGCAGCTCGGCGCCGGCGTCGGTCAGGCGCGCCTGGCGCGAGGCGCGGTCGAACAGCAGGGCATCGAGCGCGTCCTCGATCTGGCGCACGCGGTAGGTGACGGCGCTGGGCACCAGGCCGAGCTCGCGCGCGGCGCCCGCGAAACTGCCCGCCTGGGCCACGGTCTGCAGCAGGGCCAGCGCGTCGGGCGTCAGGACTTCGCGGTGCGTGGGCATGGTCTTCGTTCAGTTTTTTTGAATGATGCCATCAAAGCCCGGTGCTGCCCGACCGCATGCCCGGCGCCTACATTGGCTTCATCGACGCAGACGAAACCACAAGGAGCCCGACCATGCTGACGCTTCGCAAGTCCCAGGAACGCGGCCATGCCGACCACGGCTGGCTCGACTCGTACCACAGCTTCTCGTTCGCCAACTACCACGACCCGGAGCACATGGGCTGGGGCAACCTGCGCGTGATCAACGAGGACCGGATCGCCGCCGGCACCGGCTTCGGCACGCACGGCCACCGCGACATGGAGATCATCAGCTACGTGCTCAAGGGCAACCTGGCGCACAAGGACAGCATGGGCAACGTCAAGGGCATCCCGCCCGGCGACGTGCAGCGCATGAGCGCCGGCACCGGCGTGCAGCACAGCGAGTTCAACCATGCGCCCGAGCAGACCACGCACTTCCTGCAGATCTGGATCGAGCCCAACCAGCGCGGCATCCCGCCCAGCTACGAGCAGAAGACGTTCGAGGAAGCCGAAAAGCGCGGCCGCCTGCGCCTGGTCGCCTCGCCCGATTCGGCCGAAGGCTCGGTGAAGATCCACGCGGATGCCCGGCTGTACGCGGGCCTGTTCGACGGCGAGGAAGCCGCCGACCTGCAACTGGCCAGTGGCCGCAAGGGCTACGTGCACCTGGTGCGCGGTGAGCTCGAGGTCAACGGCCGCGAGCTCAAGGGCGGCGATGCGGCCCTGCTCGACGACGAGACCACGGTCCGGCTGCGCAACGGGCGCGGCGCCGAGGTGCTGGTGTTCGACCTGGAGCCCTGAGCCGTACGACGGGGAACCCGAAGTCGCACCTTTTTTCCAACCCTTTCTCGACACACATTCGAATGGAGATACCGATGAGCACAGCCACTTCCACCACCTACGGGTCCGCCACGGTCGGCCGCACCACGGGCGCGCAGGACGCCGTGACCCTGCTGGGCCGCGTCCTGCTGGCCTGGCTGTTCATCCCGGCGGGCTGGGGCAAGATCGCCGGCTTCGCGGGCGTGACCGGCTACATCGCGTCCAAGGGCGTGCCGATGCCCGAGGTGGCCGCGGCGCTGGCGATCGTGGCCGAGCTGGGCCTGGGCATCCTGCTGCTGATCGGCTGGCAGGCGCGCTGGGCCGCTCTCGGCCTGGCCATCTTCGTGGCCGTGATCACGCCCATCTTCCACAACTTCTGGGCCGTGCCCGACGCGCAGAAGATGATGCAGTCGCAGGCCTTCTGGAAGAACATCGCCGTCGTCGGCGGCCTGCTGTTCGTCCATGCGTTCGGCCCCGGCGGCTGGAGCGTGGACGGCCGCAAGCGCGACTGATCCCGCACTTCCCACCATTTCCCCTGAAAACACCGGGCGCGCCGCGCCCGGGTAGTCCCTCTCATCCCCAAGATTCCCAAAACCAAGGAAAGTAAAGCAGACATGGCCAACATCGCAGTCGTCTACCACTCCGGCTACGGCCACACCCAGCGCCAGGCGCAAGCCGTGGCCGACGGCGCCGACGCCGTGCTGATCGCCATCGACGCCGACGGCAACCTGCCGGAAGGCGCGTGGGAGCAGCTGGGGCAGGCGGACGCCATCGTGTTCGGCTCGCCGACCTACATGGGCGGCCCGAGCTGGCAGTTCAAGAAGTTCGCCGACGCCTCCTCCAAGCCCTGGTTCAGCTCGGCCTGGAAGGACAAGCTGTTCGCCGGCTTCACCAACAGCGCCAGCACCATCGGCGACAAGACCGCCACGCTGAACTACTTCATGACGCTGGCGATGCAGCACGGCGGCGTGTGGGTGGGCACGGGCATGATGCCGGCCAACGCCAAGGCGTCGACCCGCGACGACCTGAACTGGCTGGGCATCTGGAGCGGCGCCGCCTCGGTGTCGCCGTCGGACGCTTCGCCCGGCGAGATGTTCGAGGGCGACCTCAAGTTCGCCCGCGAATTCGGCAAGCGCGTCGCCCAGGCCGCATCGCGCTGGGCCCGCAAGTAAGTCAACCGGAAAGGATCGCGCCATGGCCGTCGCACAGCAGCTCTCCTCCCACGAGAAGGACCTCGGCGGCGGCTTCAAGGTGCGCCGCCTGCTGCCGGCCGCGCGCCGCCGCAGCGTCGGGCCGTTCGTGTTCTTCGACCACTTCGGTCCCGTGACCGAGCAGCCCGAGGACAACCACGACGTGCGGCCGCATCCGCACATCGGCCTGGCGACCGTCACCTACCTGTTCGAGGGCGCGATGATGCATCGCGACAGCCTGGGCACCGAGCAGCTGGTCGAGCCCGGCGCGGTGAACTGGATGACGTCGGGGCGCGGCATCGTGCATTCGGAGCGCAAGCCCGAGCCGATGCGGCGATCGCCCTACGTCAACCACGGCCTGCAGCTGTGGGTGGCGCTGCCCGAGGCGATGGAGGAGGTCGAGGCCTCGTTCCAGCACGTGGCCGCGGCCGACATCCCGGAGGTGTCGCTCGATGGCGCGCGTGCGCGGCTGATGGTGGGCGAGGCACTCGGCGTGCGCTCGCCGGTCAAGCCCGCGTCGCCCACGCTGTACCTCGACCTCGCGCTGCCCGGCGGCGTGCTGGACCTGCCGCCGCTGGCGCCGGAACTGGCGCTCTATCCGATCGAAGGCGAGCTGCGCCTGGACGGCCAGCCCATGCCGCCGCACCACATGCAGGTGCTGGAACCGGGCCGCGTCGCGCGCATCGAAGCCGCGGGTCCCGCGCGCCTGGTGGTGGTGGGCGGCGAGAGCGTCGGCCCGCGCTACATGTACTGGAACTTCGTCTCCAGCCGCAAGGAACGCATCCTGCAGGCCAGCGACGACTGGGCCGCGCAGCGGTTCGGGATGGTGCCAGGCGAGACCGACTTCATCCCGCTGCCGCCGACGCGCTTCACGCCGCCCGAACCGATGTCCTGAGCGGCAGCGCTCCTATGATCGCGGCATGCAGATGCTCGCGATCCTCACGCTGGCCGACTGGCTGGCCCTGGCCTGGTTCCTTTCCGTCTGGGTGGGCTACGCGTGGTACTCGCGGCGGGCCAGCGCGACCGGCGTCACCCTGCTGGCCACCACCAACCGCTGGCGCACGCGCTGGATGATCCAGGCGACCGGGCGCGACCCGCGCGTGCTGGACGGCATCATCGTGCAGAGCCTCTCGTCCAGCCCCTCGTTCTTCGCCTCGGCGACGCTGATCATCATCGGCGGCCTGCTGGCCCTGCTGGGCACCACCGACAAGGCCGCCGAGTTCGTGCGCGAGATCCCGTTCGCCGCGCGCACCACCATGCTGGTGTTCGAGCTCAAGGTGCTGGTGCTGATGGCGATCTTCGTGTTCGCCTTCTTCCGCTTCACCTGGTCCATGCGCCAGTACACCTTCGGCGCGCTGGTGCTGGGCTCGATGCCTTCGCCGGAGGCGTTCGAGCAGGGCCGCTTCGATCGCGAGGAAGTGGCCGGCCGAGCCGGCAAGCTGGTGGGCATGGCGGCGGAAACCTTCAACGACGGCATCCGCGCCTACTACTTCTCGTTCGCCGCGCTGGCCTGGTTCTTCTCGCCGCTGGCGCTGGCCATCGCCGCGGCCGTGGTGTCGGCGGTGCTGTACGCGCGCGAGTTCAACTCGTACGTGCTGCACGTGCTGCGCGACTGAGCCTCGGCTTCAGTGGTGGTGCTGCTCGTCCGACAGCCGCAGCAGCACCAGCGTGCCGCCCTCGGCGACCGCGAGCACCGTGCCGTTGTCGGCCACCGCCAGCACGGTCTGCAGCACGCCGGGCGCCTGGCCTGACAGCCGGTCGTTCAGGTCGACCATCCCCATCCCCTCGCTCCACGCGAACGCGTGCGGCACGCCGTTCGCCGTGTCGGAATTGCCGACCACCAGCCCGGAGGCGTTGATCGCCGAGGCGGCGGACGAGCGGCCGCCCAGCGTGCCCAGCGACCGCAGGTCGCCGTCGCGCCAGAGGAAGGCTTCGGTGGCGCCGTCCGGGGTATCGGCCGTGCCGACCACCAGGCCCGAGGCATTCAGCGCGTTGGCGGTGGCGGTCGAACCGCCGAGCGTGCCGAGGTCGCGCAGGCCCGCGGTTTCGGTCCAGAGGAACGCGCGCGGGTGGCCGTTCGCGTCGTCGGCCTGGCCGACCACCTGGCCGGCGTCGTTCAGGTCCGTGGGCGCTGAATTCGCGCCGCCGAACGTGCCGATGTCCCGCACGTCGGACCCGCCCGCGCGCCAGAACGCCGCGTGGACATGGCGGTCCGCCGTGTCCGAAACGCCGGCGATGGCGCCGGCCGTGTTGATGAACAGCCCGTTCGAGTTGGTCAGGGGCGACGTATCGAGCTCGGCCAGCACCTCCCGGAACGTGCCGGGCGCCCAGCGCATGGCTGCGCCTGGGAAGTTGCGCCGGTCGCTGATGTTGCCGGCGATGACGCCGTTCGCGTTGATCGCCTGTCCCGTCGTGCTGGTGTCCGGCTGCGTGCCGACGAGGTCGTTGGTCGTCGTGTCGGTGAGGGCCCGCCAGCGGAAAAGCTCCCGGTTGCCCGCGTTCTCGAACTGGCCGGCCACCACGCCGGAATCGTTGACGGCGGTGGCGCTGGCCGCCTTCGGGTCGACCAGCTCGTGCACGGTCCGGCCGTCGAACAGGCGCGCGCGCAGGCCCTGGTCGGTGGTCGCGGTGAAGGCCAGCAGGCCGTTGTGGCTGAGGCCCTGGCGGACGGCCTTGGCGTCCTCCTGCTGGAAGGCCACGGTCCAGGTCGCCAGCTTGGCCTCGGGAACGGCCTGGGGGGGCTTGGGGCCGGACGCGCTCGGCGGCGGCGTCTCGACAGGGACACCGGCGGGAATGCCGCCGGTCGCGGCGGTCGTGTCTCCGCCCGCGGAGCCGCTCAGGGCGGCAACGTCGCCCGAACCACCACCACCGCCGCACGCGCTGAGTGCCAGCGCCGCGCACAAGCCGAGCTTGCGCCACCTGGAGCTGTCCATGGCTGCCTCCCACTGTCTCTGGGAATCATTCTGGTGCGCGCACGGAGGGATGGGCGCCCGCGCTTGTAACCCGGAGGCCGCCTCTGTGTCGGGGTGGCGCTGTGCCAGCGCCGGTTGATCAGTCGGTGTCGGCCACGGCCAGGGAGGGATCGAGGGCGATGCGCTCGTCGAACACGAAGCAGTCGCCGCGGAAGTGGTTTCCGCCGGCTTCCTCGAAGTACTTGAGGATGCCGCCCTCCAGCTGCCACACGGCGTCCAGCCCGGCCTCGCGCATGTACAGCGCGGCCTTCTCGCAGCGGATGCCGCCGGTGCAGAAGCTCACCACGGCCTTGCCTTCCAGCTCGCCCTTGCGCGCCTGCAGCGCCGCGGGGAAGTCGCTGAACTTCTGGAGCCGCCAGTCGATGGCGCCTTCGAAGCTGCCGTGGTCCACCTCGAACGCGTTGCGCGTGTCGAGCGTGACGACGGGCCGGCCGGCGTCGTCGTGGCCCTGGTCCAGCCAGCGGCGCAGCGTGCGCGCATCGAGCGCCGGCGCGCGGCCGTCCTGCGGCGCGATCGCCGGCTGGTTCATGCGGATGATCTCGCGCTTGACCTTGACCCGGAGCCGGCGGAACGGCGTTTCGTGCGACCAGCTGCGCTTGGCCTCGAAGCCGGCCAGCCCCGGCTGGGCGCGCAGCGACGCCAGGAAACCGTCGATGGCGGCCTCGGCGCCGGCCAGGAACAGGTTCACGCCCTCGTGCGCCAGCAGCACGGTGCCGCGCAGCTCGCCGGCCTCGGCGGCCGCGTGAAGCACGTCACGCAGGGCGGGCGGATCGGCCACGTGCGTGAATTGGTAGCCGGAGATGTTCAGGACGTCGGGCACCGCGCGATTCTAGAGAGGCGGCTTCCCTAGAATCGAGCCATGTTCGTCCACCTGCGCCTGCACTCCGAGTTCTCCGTCGTCGACGGCACCAACCGCATCGACGACGTCGTGAAGGCGGCGGCGGCCGATGGCCAGCCCGCGCTGGGCATCACCGACCTGAACAACCTGTTCGGCGCGATCAAGTTCTACAAGGCCGCGCGCGGCGCGGGCGTCAAGCCCGTGATCGGCGCCGAGCTGATGCTGCAGGGCCTGGGCAAGGACGACGGGGCACTCGCGCGCATCCTGGTGCTGGTGCAGAACCGCGCCGGCTACCTGAACCTGTGCGAAGTGCTGGCGCGCGCCTGGACCCGCAACGTGGTGCGCGCCCAGGCCGTGTGCAAGCTGGAGTGGCTGCGCGAGCTGGGCGAAGGCCTGATCGTGCTGTCGGGCGCGCAGGCCGGCCCGGTGGGCCAGGCGCTGGTGCAGGGCGATGCCTCGCGGGCCAGCCAGGTGGCGCTGGAGCTGGCCTCGCTGTTCCCGCACCGCTTCTACCTGGAGATCCAGCGCGCCGGCCGCCCCGACGACGAGACCCACGTGGCCGCCGCGGTGCAGCTGGCCGCCAACCTCA
>Ga0247821_10001456_pt1 | contig 13256 bp, 14 predicted proteins | sample 13C_Glycerol_Day_FD_192481 | JGI IMG/M metagenome (GOLD analysis project Ga0247821, IMG submission 192481) | Soil microbial communities from agricultural site in Penn Yan, New York, United States - 13C_Glycerol_Day14 | ecosystem: Environmental > Terrestrial > Soil > Agricultural land | place... | reverse complement strand
TGCCGCGCGGCGGTCGACGGGCTCGGCATCGAGCCGGGCCTCGAGCTCGGCGAGCTGCGCGAGCAGCGGACCCTCGAGCCCGGCGCAGGCCTCGGCGACCGCTGCCTCGACGTGCGGCCACACGGCCGTGCGGGCCCGGGACACCACGTCCTCACCGGCCTCGGTGAGCTGCACCGACCGGCGCCGGCGGTCGGAAGCCTCGCTCGCCACGGTCACGAGCCCGTCGTGCGCGAGCCGCGTCACCGTGCGGGTGACGGCGGGCTGGCTCACGCCGATGGCGTCGGCGAGCTCCCCGACGGTGAGGCCGCCGGGACGATCGAGCGCGGCGAGGAGCGGGAACGCGCTCGCGGGCACCGCCAGGCCGTCGGCGGCGATGAACCGCGTGGTCTCGCCCTGCAGCCGCTCGCCGATGCGCTTGAGGCGGGTTCCCAGCGCGAGGTGGCCCAGCTGCTCCACGACGTCGTCGACCATCTCGTCTCCCTGCTCGGCCGGTTACTGCATAACACGTTATATAACCTGTTATGTGAATGCAAGGGCGCGGAGATACCATGCTTCGGTGGTCCCCCTCGAGAACCTGGGTGCGTTCGTCCTCGCGTCGATCGTGCTCATCGTCATCCCCGGTCCGAGCGTGCTGTTCGTGATCGGGCGCTCCCTCGCGCTCGGGCGCCTCGGCGGCCTGCTCAGCGTGCTCGGCAACGCCCTCGGCATGCTGCCCCTCGTGGCGGCCGTCGCCCTCGGCGTGGGCGCCATCGTCGCGCAGTCGGTCGTGATCTTCACGGTCATCAAGTTCGCCGGCGCGCTCTACCTCGTCTACCTCGGCATCCAGGCCATCCGGCACCGAGCGGATGCCGCGGCCGCCGTCAACGGCGAGGTCCCGACCCGCTCGCACTGGCGCCAGCTCGGCGAGGGATTCGTCGTGGGCATCACCAACCCGAAGACCATCGCGTTCTTCGTCGCGGTCCTGCCGCAGTTCGTGGACTTCTCCGCAGGGTCGATCCCGCTGCAGCTGTTCGAGCTCGGCGTCGTGTTCGTCGTGCTCGCCCTGCTCTGCGACTCGATCTGGGCGATCGCCGCGAGCGCCGCACGCGACTGGTTCGCGCGGTCGCCGAAGCGCGCCGCCCACCTCGCCGCGACCGGCGGCGTCATGATGATCGGGCTCGGCGGCGTGCTCGCCCTCAGCGGGAACAAGCACTGACCCATCACCGGAGGGAGCGGTCATGACCGACACCGAACCGCAGGACGTGGCACCCGGCGTGAAGAAGCTCGGACGCCCGCCGAAGCGGACCTGGAAGGACCTCACGCCGCAGGAGCGGACCGGCTCCATCATCTCGGGGCTGATCCAGCTCACGCTCGCGGCGATCGCGTGGACGGACCTCGCGCGGCGGCCCGCGAAGTACGTGCGCGGGCCGAAGCCCCTGTGGGCGCTCGCCATCACGATCAACTTCGTGGGGCCGGTCTCCTACTTCATCTTCGGACGGCTGCCCGATCGCGCCGCGCAGCGGCGCAAGCGTCGCGCGAAGCGCTGAACGAGACCGGTGGTCGAGGAGCGACGACCGTCATGAGCTCCAGAGCGCGGGCACGAGCACCCAGATGACCTCGGCGCCGCCGCCGCCGGCGACGCGCCAGCTGTGCGGCTCGTGCCCGTTGAACGTGAGGCTGTCGCCGGGTCCCATCTCCCAGTCCTGATCCGAGAAGCGCACCTCGATGCGGCCCGAGAGCACGTGCAGCACGTCGACGTCGGCGGCGACCGCGTAGAGCTCCTCGCCGCCGTGCCCGCCGGGCTCGATCACCGAGCGGATGACCTGCACGCGCGACTCGGAGCGCGGCGAGAGCAGGCGCTCCTCCGTGTCGACGCCGCCGAGGTTGATACGTGGACCCGTGCCGGCCGGCACGAACTGCACGTCGGGCGCCTCGAAGAGCGACCCGACCGAGATCGAGAGCACGTCGCACAGCGTGATGAGCGACGAGACGCTCGGCGAGGTCATGTCGCGCTCGACCCGCGAGAGGAACCCCTTGGTGAGCCCGGTGATGCGGGCGACCTCGTCGATCGTCAGCTGCTGCGCCTTCCGCGCCGCGCGCAGGCGCGATCCGATCGCCACCCGGCGGGTGTTCGGTTCGAGCGGCATCGGGCGCCTGATGCTGCCACGCTAGCGGGTCAGTCGCGCGTGGCGGTGGGCGTGAGGATGCCGCGTGCCAGCGCGTGGAAGAAGCACCGCGCGCCGAGCACCGCCGACGTGGCATCCGGATCGAGGTCGAGGCTCGGCACGTCGAGCGCGTGCACGACGAAGTGATAGCGGTGGACGCCCGTGCCGCGAGGCGGGGCCGCCCCGATGAAGCCGCGCGTGCCGTCCTCGTTCCGCAGCACGATGACGCCGTCTGGGAGGGCCGGCCCGCCGGCGGACCCGGCACCCGACTCGAGGCTGGTGACCGACACGGGGATGTTCGCGACGGCCCAGTGCCACCATCCCGAGCCGCTCGGTGCATCGGGGTCGAGGCACGTGATCGCGAAGCTGCGGGTGCGCTCGGGGAACCCCGACCACGAGAGCTGCGGCGCGCGGTCGACGCCGCCGGCGGCGGTGCTCCACTGCGGACGGGCGAGGGGTTCGCCCTCCGCGACGTCGGTGCTCGTCACGGTGAAGGACTCGACCGGCCGTAGTCGCTGGAGTGCCTCGTAGGGGTGGACGTCGAGCATCGCGATCCTCCTCATCGGATGGGCGGGTGCCGTCGTCGCCAGCCTACGTCGCAGGCTCCGCGACCGGGAGCCGGGCGCCGCGGGTCGGCGGATTCGCCGCGGGATCGCACCCACGCACCCGCGCGCACCCGCGCGCACTCGGCCGGCTCGCGGCATCCGCTCGTATGATCGCGGGATGCCCGTCGCGAAGATCCTGCTGTACTACGCCTTCACGCCGCTCGCCGACCCCGAGGCCGTGCGGCTCTGGCAGCGCGACCTGGCCGAGTCGCTCGGACTGCGCGGGCGCATCCTCGTCTCGAAGGACGGCCTCAACGGCACGCTCGGCGGCGAACTCGGCGTGCTCAAGCGATACATCCGGAAGACCCGTGACTACCCCGCGTTCAAGCACGTCGACTTCAAGTGGAGCGAGGGCACGGGCCTCGACGAGTCGGGCGCGAGCCTCGACTTCCCCAAGCTCAGCGTGAAGGTGCGCGACGAGATCGTCTCGTTCGGCGCGCCCGGCGAACTGCAGGTCGACGACGACGGCGTGGTCGGCGGCGGCGCACGCCTGTCGCCCGACGAGCTCCACGAGCTCGTCGCTGCGCGCGGTGACGAGGTCGTGTTCTTCGACGGGCGCAACGCACTCGAGGCGCAGATCGGCCGGTTCCGCGACGCGATCGTGCCGCCCTCCGAGACGACGCGCGACTTCGTCGGCCTGCTGGACGCCGGCGCGTACGACCACCTCAAGGGGCGGCCGGTCGTCACCTACTGCACCGGCGGCATCCGCTGCGAAGTGCTCTCGAGCCTCATGGCGAACCGCGGCTTCGGCGAGGTGTACCAGCTCGAGGGCGGCATCGTGACGTACGGCGAGCGCTACGGCGACCGCGGCCTCTGGGAGGGCTCGCTCTACGTGTTCGACGGCCGCGGCTCGGTCGACTTCAGCGACGACGCCGCGGTGATCGGCCGCTGCGCGGGCTGCGACGAGCCGACGAACCGCACGGCCAACTGCCCGGATGCCGCGTGCCGCCGCCAGTTCGTCGTGTGCACGTCGTGCGACACGGTCGCCTGCGCCGAGCACGCGGGCTCGATCGTCGGCGCCACCGCCTGATCCCGCTCAGTCGCCGGCGAATCGGACGAGATAGCGAAGGGCGGGTTCGACCGGATCCGTGATCATGTTCGAGAGCACGACCGACGCGGTGCCGGCATCGCGGTCGATCAGCAGGGCGCTCGAGAATCCGCCCGACCTGCCGTCGTGGAGGGTGAGGACCCGGGCCGGTCCGTCCTCCACCCACCAGAAGTAGCCGAACTCCCAGTTCTTGTTCCAGCCCGGCGCGATCGGCTCGAGCGCGGCACTGTCGCTCAGAGGCCCGTCGAGCATGGCCTGCGCATAGGCGACCAGGTCGTCGAGGGTGGCGTCGACGCCGCCGGCCGGGCTGTAGGCTCCGCTCGCCCACGGCTCCACCGGCTGCCCGTCGGGACGATGACCGCCGGCGAGGGACGCCGGCACATCGCTCGGCTCCTCGACGAGTACGGCGTCGTCCATCCCGATCGCCCCGAGCAGCCGGTCCCGCAGCAGCGTCTCGTAGTCGGTGCCGGCCGCTGCGGCCAGCGCCTGCCCCAGCAGGGCAGCCGCGAAGTTGCTGTAGACCGGCTCGTCCGACGGCGTGAGGGTCTCGATCCGCGCGAGCTCGAGCAACTCGTCGAGGGTGTAGTCGTACGGATCCGCACCGCTGATCTCCTCCTCCGCGAGCGCGGCGGTCGTTGCGGGATCGGACGGGTCCCTGGGCAGCCCGCTCGAGTGGGTCGCCAGCGACCGGAGCGTGACCGCGGCGGTCGGGGCTTCGCCCAGCGGAAGGTGCCGACCGAGCGGGTCGTCGAGCGACACCTCACCACGCTCGATCGCCTCGGCCAACAGGTGACCGGTCATCGTCTTCGTGATGGAGCCGATCTCGAAGGCGGTCTCCTCGTCGGATCCGACGTAGACCCGCTCGACGTCGCCGTTCTCGTGGATGATCGCGACCGCCGTCTGCTGCCAGTCGTAGCTGTCGAACGTCGTCCTCACGTCGCGCTCGAACTCCGATTCGGCGTCGGATGCCGGGGGCGAGGACTGGGCGACGGGTTCGGCGGGCGACGTGATGCAGCCCGTGAACGCGAACGCCCCCGCCACCAGCACCGCGGCTGCCGCGGTGCGCCGGATCCGATCGGCACGAGACGTGCCCATGCGCCGGATGCTACTCCCGACGCCGTTCGCCCGTCAGCACGCGAACGGGGCACGCCTCGCGGGGCTCGGTTCGGCGCGATCGGCGCGACCGGCCGCGAACGAGCGACGGTCGTCGTCGGTAACATCGCCCGCATGGTCGTCGAGCTGACCGTCGAGCAGGCGCGACGCATCGCCGTGCGCGCGCAGGCGCTCGAGGCGAAACGCCCGGGGGGCGTGCTCGACGCCATCGATCGACTCACGTTCGTGAAGGTCGACCCCGTGTCGGCCGTCGCACCCAGCGCCGACGTCGTGCTCTGGAGTCGGCTCGGCGAGGCCTACGACCCCGCCGAGGTGACCGCCCGACTGGAGGTCGACCGCACGCTGTTCGAGCTCGACCTCATGGTCCGGCCGATGGACGACCTGCGCCTCTTCCGCCCGATGATGCGCCGCTGGCCGAAGCACGAACGCACGCGCAACTGGATCGAGGCGAACGACGCGTTCCGTCGCGACATCGTCGTGCGGCTGAGCGGATCGGGCCCGCTGCCCGCGACCGAGATCCCCGACACCGCGGCCGTGCCCTGGTCGTCGACGGGGTGGACGAACGACCGCAACGTCACGATCATGCTCGAGTGCCTCATGATGCGCGGGGACATCGCGATGTCGGCCCGTCGCGACGGGCAGCGGTTGTGGGATCTCGCCGAGCGCGTCTACCCCGAGGTGCCCGAGCTCGAGGCATCCGACGCGTACGTGCAGCGGAACGAGCGACGGCTCGCGTCCCTCGGCATCCTGCGCGAGCGCAAGGCGGGCGGGTCTCCGGCCGAGCCCATCGACACGCGCGGCATCGGCGAGCCGGCGCGCGTCGAGGGCCTCCGCGGCACCTGGCGGGTCGACCCCGGCGCGCTCGAGCACGTCGACGAGCCGCTCGCCGGACGCACCGCGCTGCTCTCGCCGCTCGATCGGCTCGTGTTCGACCGCAAACGGCTCGAGGAGCTGTTCGGCTACGAGTACGTGCTCGAGATGTACAAGCCGCGCGACCAGCGCAGGTGGGGGTACTGGGCGATGCCGATCCTGCACGGCGACCGGCTCATCGGCAAGGTCGACGCGACCGCCGACCGGGCCGCCGGGATGCTGCGGGTCGACGCGATCCACGAGGACGAGCCGTTCACTCGTGACCTCGTCGAGGCGGTGTTCGAGGAGCTCGACTCGCTGGCCGGATGGCTCGGGCTGGACATCGGCGGCCGCGCGGTGGGGCTCGCATGAGCGCGGCATTGCGCTCGCGGCATCCGCCCGCTCAGGTCAGCAGCCCCCTGGCGGCGAGGTTCCGGTAGAGCGCGTCGATGCCGAACGTCCACGGCGCTGCGGCCTCGCTCGACCGGACGCGGTTGACGAGCGTGCCGAGCCTCGGCTCGGAGATGCGCACGAGGTCGCCGTCGTGGTGGGTGAAGCCGCGGCCGGGCGCGTCGCGGTCGTCGACGGGCGCGAACATCGTGCCGAGGTAGAGCACGAACCCGTCGGGGTACTGGTGGTGCGCACCGATCACGTGTCGCGCCAGGTCGGAGGGATCGCGGCTGATCCGGGCGAGCTCGCTGACCCCCTCGAGGCGGAAGCCGTCATGCCCCTCGATCTCCAGTCGCACGACGGACCCGCGGAGCGCATCGAGGTCGTAGGACTCGTCGAAGAGCCGGACGAACGGCCCGACGGCGGCGGACGCGTTGTTGTCCTTCGCCTGGCCGAGCAGCAGCGCGCTGCGCCCCTCGATGTCGCGCAGGTTCACGTCGTTGCCGAGCGTCGCGCCGACGATGCGGCCGTCGGATGCCACGACGAGCACGACCTCGGGCTCGGGATTGTTCCACTCCGACGCCGAGTGCACGCCGACGTCGACGAGCGCGCCAACCGTGGAGAGCACGGGCGCCTTCGTGAACACCTCCGCGTCGGGGCCGATGCCGACCTCGAGGTACTGGCTCCACCAGCCGCGATCGACGAGGAACGCCTTGAGCTGGGCCGCCTCGGGCGACCCGGGTCGCAGCGCGTCGAGCGACCCGCCGATCGTCGCACCGATCTCCTCGCGGATCGCGGCCGCCGCATCCTGGTCGCCGCGGGCGCGCTCCTCGATCACGCGCTCGAGCATCGAGACCGGGAACGTCACGCCCGCCGCCTTCACGACGTGCAGGTCGATGGGCGACAGGAGCCAGGGCCGGTCGGGCCGGCGCAGCTCGGGCGGCGTGTTCGCCGCGAGCTCGTCGAGCGAGCCGAGCACCGGGCCGCCGGCCGCGCGCACCGCGGCCGCCGGATCCGGGTGCTCGGTGAGACTCCGCATGGTCGGGAACGTCGCCGACACGTCGACCACGCCCGACTCGCGCACGGCCACGACGCTCGGGCCCGCGGCATCCGGCACCCACGCACGCCCCACGAGCGTGCCGGCGGCGCCGTCGACGGGCAGGAGCTCGGCTCCCGCCGGCCACGCGGTGGTCGAGGGCGTCGTCATCGTCGTCTCCGTTCGTCGGGTCGGATCGGGCCACGTCGGGCCACGTCGGGCAGCACCGGCCTTCGCCAGGTCGAGTCTGCCAGACATCCGATCAATCGCGCCCGCGCAGCCGAGAACGCGCGCGATCGGGCACCGAACCCGGGAAATGGTCAGGCCGACGCCGTCGCCCGAGCCAGCCGCCGGTCGTTGCGCCGGGCGTAGTCGCGTGCGGCTCGGCTCGAGAGCGCCAGCATGATGAGGATGTCGAGCGCGAGGGTGAACAGCGTCTGGTCGAGCGCGATGTTCTGGTCGCCGGCCCACCACGCGGCGAACGTGCCGCTGATGCTCAGCGTCGAGAACACCATCACGACGATCCGGGGCCAGTTGAAGCCGAGGGAGATGAGCACCGCCATGACGAGGTCGAACAGCAGCAGCACGCCGCCGAACGCGAGGACGAACCACAGCGCGGCGCTCACGGCCGGGTCGTCGGGGTCGATCGGCACCTCGACGAACTGCTCGGCGATGAGGTCGTTCCACTGCGCGGCGAGCGCGATCAGCCAGGCGATGCCCGCGAGCACGCGCAGCAGCACGAGCGCGGCGCCCATGGTCGTGGGGACCGGTCGACGCATCCGCGGGTCGCGAGGCCCGGCCTGCGCGAGCTCCGACGCCGGCTCGAAGGCCGGCCGCTTGGTCGTGTCGCGGCTCACGGGGCGCCTCCGATGACGGATGCCGCAGTCGGCGCTCCCCCGGTGACGGATGCCTCGGCGGGCTCGCCCGCGCCCGCGGCATCCGTCACCCCGACCTCGCGGAGGTCGATGACGGGCAGGTCGCCGTCGGTGCGGATCGTGTCGCCGCCGCCGTTGCGCGAGTGGTAGCCCGACGAGAAGTCCTTCAGCACGGTGACCGCGACCGCCGGATCCGCCGCACCGAGCGTGGCGATGATGTGATCGCGTTCGACGTCGGTGTCGGCGTCGATCTTGTGCGTGATCTGCAACGTGAACAGCGAGAGGCCGACGGCCCGGTCGAACGTGCCGGCGGCGAGCCAGTCGACCCGTGCGCCGCCCGGCAGGAGCCACCCGTCGGGACACCGCCAGAAGCGCACGTGGTGGCGCTTGGCGGGATTGCCCTCGACCTCCTGCTGGAACGCGTAGTCCTGCGTGCGCCCGAAGAGGAAGAGCGGGCTGACGGGCGCCTCGTCGTAGCTGCGCCGCGTGATCGTGGACATGACGATGCGCCAGCTCGACCTCAGGGTCACGTCGTCGGCACGCGTCCACTTCGCCGCGTCCATCGTCGCGAGCAGCTGCGCGTCGTCGCCGAGGAGGGCGAGGTTCACGGGATCGCCGAGCAGTCCATCGCTCGTGCGCGTGCGGCCCATGAAGTAGTCGGGCACGTAGATGGTCGTGAGGATCCGGTGGATGCGCGGCAGCACGAGGTAGGCGAGCACGAGCCAGAACGCGAGGAAGACGACGATGCCCCACCAGCCGAACGCGAACGACTCGCTGAGCAGCAGGTAGGCGAGCCAGAGCGACGCGAGCCCCGCGAACACGAAGAAGAAGCCGTCGAGCATCGCGTTGAACGAGAACCGACGCCGCCGCGCCGGTTCGACCGTCGCGCCGTTCCCCTCGGCGCCCGCCCCGCCCATGCCTGCATCGTAGCCCCAGTCGGAGCATGAGCCGGGCGTCGTCGTAGGCTCTCGCTCATGGCCTACGACGTCGCGCGCATCCGATCCATGTTCCCGTCGCTCGAGAGCGGCTGGGCCCACTTCGACGGGCCGGGCGGCACGCAGACGCCGCGGCCAGTGGGCGACGCCGTGGCATCCGTGCTCACCGGGCCGCTCTCGAACCGCGGCACCGTGGGCGAGTCCGAGGAGCGCGCCGAGGCCGCCGTGCACGGCTTCCGGCTCGCGATGGCCGACCTGCTCGACGCCCACCCGCGCGGCATCGTGCACGGTCGCAGCGCGACCCAGCTGATCTACGACTTCTCGCGGAACCTGTCGCGCGACTGGCGTGAGGGCGACGAGGTGATCGTCACCCGGCTCGACCACGACGCGAACGTTCGCCCCTGGGTGCAGGCCGCCGAGCACCGCGGCGCCACGGTGCGCTGGGCCGAGTTCGACCCGGCCACTGGTGAGCTGCCGACGGATGCCGTCGCCTCCCTGCTCTCGGATCGGACGCGCGCGGTCGCCGTCACGGGCGCCTCGAACCTGATCGGGACGATGCCCGACATCCCCGCGATCGCCGCGGCAGCACATCAGGCGGGCGCGCTCGTGTTCGTCGACGGCGTGCACCTGACCGCGCACGAGCTGCCCGACGTGGAGGAGTTCGGCGCGGACTTCTTCGTGTGCTCGCCGTACAAGTTCCTCGGGCCGCACTGCGGCGTGCTCGCGGCGCGCCCCGAGCTGCTCGAGGGCATCATGCCCGACAAGCTGCTGCCCGCCACGAACGTCGTGCCCGAGCGGTTCGAGTTCGGCACGCTGCCGTACGAGCTGCTCGCGGGCGTCACCGCCGCGGTCGACGTGCTCGCGGGCCTCGACCCCGAGGCCGCCGAGGCGGCGGAGTCGCGGCGCGAGCGCCTGGCGGCGTCGTACGCGTCGCTGCACGAGCACGAGGAGGTCCTGCGGGCCCGGCTCGAGGCAGGCATGCGCGAGCTGCCCGGCGTCGACATCCGCTCGCGCGCGGGACGGCGGACGCCCACCCTGCTCGTCACGTTCGAGGGCCGCGCTGCATCCGAGGTCACCAGCTCGCTCGCGGCGGGGAAGGTGCTCGCACCCTCTGGCAACTTCTACGCGCTCGAGGTGTCGCGGCACCTCGGACTCGGCGACGACGGCGGGCTGCGCATGGGCCTGGCTCCCTACACCGACGAGTCCGACGTCGACCGGCTGCTCGAGGGGCTCGCCGGCGCGTTGCGCTGACGGCGCCGACGCCGTCGGAGGGGCCGCCTAGGCTGTGCGGATGACCCTCGCCGACACCGCCCGAGAACTCCGCCGACTGCACGCCGACCCCGAGCTGCTGCAGGTCGTCAACGTCTGGGACGTGGCGACCGCCAGGGCCGTGGCCGCGCTGCCGGGCACGCGCGCGATCGCGACCGCGAGCCACTCGATCGCGGCCGCGTTCGGCTACCCCGACGGCGAGCAGATCCCGGTCGACCTCATGCTCGACATGGCCGGGCGCATCGCGCGTGCGGTCGACGTGCCCGTGACCGCCGACCTCGAGGCGGGCTACGGCGACGCCGGCGAGACCATCCGCCGCGCCGTCGGGGAGGGCATCGTCGGCGCCAACCTCGAGGACGAGCTCAAGCCGATCGCCGAGTCGGTCGCCGCGGTCGAGGCCGCCATCGCCGCCGCGGAGGCGGAGGGTGTGCCGTTCGCGCTCAACGCGCGCACCGACGCGTTCGTGCACGGACGGGATCGCGGACGCGACGTGTGGATCGCCGACGCGATCGAGCGCGGGCGCGCGTACCTCGACGCGGGCGCGACCACGGTGTTCGTGCCCGGCAACTTCGGCGAGGACGTCGTCGTCGAGCTGGTCGCCGGACTCGGCGAGCAGCGGGTGAGCCTCATCGGGCTGCCCGACATCCCCGCGCCCGCCCGCCTGCAGGAGCTCGGCGTCGCACGCGTGTCGTACGGACCCCTCCCGCAGCGTGTCGTGCTCGCCGAGCTGCAGGACCTCGCGAGCTACCTCTACGACGGCGGCACCCTGCCGCTCGCCCCCCGTCCGCGAGGCTGAGGCCGGCGGCATCCGCCCGCTGTTCGGGCCCGGTTCGACCGTTCGCTCGCGCCACGCTCGCCCGCTCGGCGGAGGTGACCTTCGGGTCTCCCCCGCGCGACGGATGCCCTGCGCCCGCGACCCTCGCTAGGGTGGCGATCATGGCGGCGGGTATCCCCATCGAGGTCACGGGGCTCAGCAAACGATTCGGACCGGTGACCGCGGTCGACGATCTCAGCTTCACGGTTCGACCGGGCCGGGTCACCGGGTTCCTCGGACCCAACGGGGCCGGCAAGACCACCACCCTCCGGGTGCTGCTCGGCCTGGTGCGTGCGAGCTCCGGCACGGCGACGTTCGGCGGCACCCGCTACCGCGACCTGCCCCGCCCGCTCGAGACGGTGGGCGCCGCGCTCGACGCGAACTTCCACCCTGGACGCACTGCGAAGCAGCACCTCGCGGTCTACGCGACCGCCGCCGGCATCCCGAAGTCGCGCGTGCCGGCCGTGCTCACGATGGTCGGGCTCTCGGAGTTCGCGGGTCGACGCGTCGGCGGGTTCTCGCTCGGCATGCGCCAGCGGCTCTCCCTCGCCTACACGCTGCTCGGCGACCCGGGCGTGCTCGTGCTCGACGAGCCGATCAACGGACTCGACCCCGAGGGCATCAAGTGGATCCGCGGCTTCCTGCAGAGCCTCGCGAAGGAGGGGCGCACGGTGCTCGTGAGCTCGCACCTGCTCAGCGAGGTGCAGCAGAGCGTCGACGACGTCGTGATCATCTCGCGCGGCCGACTCGTGCGCAGCGGGCCGCTCTCGACGCTCCAGATCGGCGCCGCGCCGCGCACCGTCGTGGAATCTCCCGACCCGCTCCGGCTCGCCGCTGCGCTCGACCAGGCCGGCCTCGAGTACGCGGAGGAGGGCGCGGGCTTCCTCGTGGAGGAACCGGATCCGGGCCGGGTCGGGCACGCCGCGTTCGTCGGCGGCGTCGAGCTCAGCGCCCTGCACCAGGTGGCGGCGGGGCTGGAGGACTCGTTCCTCTCGCTCGTCGGCGACGGCGGGAGCGAGGGCACGCCCGGCATCGAACCCGTGCGCGTCGGCGGAGAGGAGCGATGACCGTGTTCCGTTCGATCGCCGCCGAGTTCCAGAAGGTCTTCACCACGCGCATGTGGTGGCTGCTCGCGATCCTGCTCGTCGTGTACGTCCTGTTCCTCGCGGGCGGCTTCGGCGCCTTCCTCGGGTGGGCCGTCGAGAATCCCGATGCCGCGGAGAACGTGGGCAACACGCAGCTGCCGCCCGGCATCCAGCTCGGCCCGCTGCTCTACAGCTTCGCCTCGTCGATCGGCTACGTCTTCCCAGTGCTGCTCGGTGCGCTCGCCGTCACGGGCGAGTTCCGCCACAAGACGCTGACGCCCACGTTCCTCGCCGTGCCGCACCGCTCGGTCGTGCTCGGCTCGAAGTACGTGTCGGAGCTCGTGCTCGGCGCGGGCTTCGGCGTCATCGCGTTCGCCACCTCGGTCGCCGGCGGGGCCGCGGCCCTCTCGGCGTTCGGCCTCGAGACGGGCCTCGACGATTCCGACACCTGGGCGCTCATCGGCCGCGGCGTGCTCGCGATGGCGCTCTGGGCCACGATCGGTGTCGGGCTCGGAGCGCTCGTGCCCAACCAGGTCGCCGCGATCGTGATCGTGCTGGCGTTCACGCAGTTCGTCGAGCCGATCCTGCGGCTCGGGGCATCCCTCAACGACGTGACCGCGCAGATCGGGCAGTACCTGCCGGGTGCGGCGAGCGACGCGCTCGTCGGCGCATCGTTCTACACGATCGCGTCGGTCGGGTCGTCGGAGACGCTCGACTGGTGGCAGGGCGGCCTCGTGCTCCTCGCGATCGGCGCCGTCGCGACGATCATCGGCGGCGCGACCACGTGGCGGCGGGACGTGACCTGACGGTGGACCTCGCCGAGCTGCGGACGCTCCGGCTCCGCGTCCAGGGACTCCGGGCGCCGTTCGACGCCTCGGGCCCCGAGGTCGTGCGCCGGTTCGCGGCCGTGCAGGCGCAGGAGTTCCTGCCCGCGCAGTGGGGGCTCGCGGCTCGGGTTCCCGACGAACGGCGTCCGGATGCCGCGACCCTCGCCGCGTCGCTCGACGACGGCGAGATCCTCCGCACGCACGTGCTCCGGCCCACGTGGCACTTCCTGCACCCCGACGATGCGCGCTGGATCATGGAGGTCTCG
>Ga0247821_10001455_pt1 | contig 13260 bp, 12 predicted proteins | sample 13C_Glycerol_Day_FD_192481 | JGI IMG/M metagenome (GOLD analysis project Ga0247821, IMG submission 192481) | Soil microbial communities from agricultural site in Penn Yan, New York, United States - 13C_Glycerol_Day14 | ecosystem: Environmental > Terrestrial > Soil > Agricultural land | place... | reverse complement strand
GACACGCACATCTCCGGCGCCGTACAGATAAGTAGCTCGCATGGCTCCAGTGAAGGACGCCGTACGGCGATGTGGCAGTGCCTGTCGTTCCAGGTAACACCAGTGCCTCCCTCGGGTCCCGCGCGGTCCGTAGGCTGGACGACATGGACCACCGAGCGGAGATCAAGGAGTTCCTCAGCTCCCGCCGCGCCCGCCTCAGCCCCGCGCAGGCAGGCCTGCCGGCGTACGGCGGCAACCGCCGCGTGAAAGGGCTGCGGCGCGAGGAGGTCGCCCTGCTCGCCGGTGTCTCGGTGGACTACTACGTCCGGATGGAGCGAGGGAACCTGGCCGGCGCCTCCGAGAGCGTGCTGGAGGCGCTCGCCCGGGCACTTCAGCTGGACGAGGCCGAGCGCGATCACCTGTTCACGCTCGCCCACGAGTCGGACGCGACCCCTGTCCGCCGGCGCGCTCCGAGCCCGGGCGTCCGCCCGGCCCTGCAGCAGGTCCTCGACGCGATCACCGACTCCCCGGCGTGGATCCGCAACGGCCACCTGGACATCCTGGCGGCGAACCGGATGTCGCGTGCCCTGTACACGTCGATGTTCGCCGATCCGTACCGGCCGCCGAACACCGCCCGCTTCACGTTCCTCGACCCGGCCTCGCAGGAGTTCTTCGTGGACTGGGACCGGGCCGCCGACGACATCGCCGCGGTCCTGCGATTGCAGGCCGGCAAGAATCCGCACGACAAGGCGCTCAGCGATCTGATCGGTGAGCTGTCGACCCGCAGCGAGACGTTCCGGACCCGCTGGGCGGACCACAACGTCCGCTTCCACCGCTCCGGGCGCAAGAAGCTGCACCACCCGGTGGTCGGCGACCTCGAGATCGACTTCGAGGCGATGGACTTCCCGTCCGACCCAGGGCTCGCCATGGTCGTCTACACCGCGCCGGCCGGCTCGCCGACCGCGGACGCGCTGCAGCTGCTGGCCAGCTGGGCGGCCACCCAGGAAACCGTTGCTCACGACAAGGAATAGCTGTGCAGATCCTTCCCAAACCGCCGACCGCCAAGGGGCCCGCGGAGTGGTTCACCGGTGACGTCTGGTTCGACGTGATCATCCGCGGCGAGGCCCCGTCGCGCGTCCGGGTGAACACCGTCCGGTTCGCTCCGGGCGCCCGGACCGCCTGGCACCGGCACGCCAACGGCCAGACCTTGCACGTCACCGACGGCGTCGGCCTGATCCAGTCCCGGGGCGGTCCGGTCACCGTGATCCGTCCCGGCGACGTCATCTACACGCCGCCGGGGGAGTGGCACTGGCACGGTGGCTGCCCGGAGAACTTCATGGTTCACACCGCGATCTGGGAAGGCGTCGACAGCGACCGGCCCGAGACCGAGTGGGGCGACCACGTCACCGACGCGGAGTACGTCGTCCCCGAGTGAGCACCTCCGGGAGGTCGCCGAGGACGACCAGCCGCTTGGTCGCACGCGTGATCGCGACGTAGAGATCGGACAGGCCGCGGTCCGACTCGGCGACGATGCCGGCCGGGTCGGCGATCAGCACCGCGTCGAACTCCAGGCCCTTGGACTGCGGTACGTCGAGCAGCGCGACCGTGCCGTCGAGGACCGACGGGTCATGGCCGTGGGCAACTTCCGGGAGGGCGGCGGCGAACTCGTCGTACCGGCCCGCCGAGACGATCACCGCCAGGCGGCCGTCGCCGATCTCGCTCCGTTCGAACTTGATCGCGGTGCGGACCGAATCGGTGAGGCACGTGGCCGGGACCGGGTCGAGGATGGGCTCGGTGCCGGTCTCGCGGACCGAGGTCGGCGGGGTCAGGGCCGGGTCGATCGCGCCGAGGACGTCGGCGGCGACGGTCATGATCTCGGACGGGGTGCGGTAGTTGACGGTGAGCTCGGCGGTGCGCCAGCGGCGCGGGGCGTAGTGGTCGAGGAGCTCCGCCCAGGACCGGACACCGGCCGCGGATCCGGTCTGCGCGATGTCGCCGACGATCGTCATCGACCGCCGCGGGCAGCGGCGCATCAGCATCCGCCAGTCCATCGCGGACAGCTCCTGGGCCTCGTCGACGATCACGTGCCCGAACACCCAGCTGCGGTCGTACACGACGCTGTCGGTAGGGCCCGCCGGATTGTCGAAGACGCGCGTGCGCTGGGCGACCAGGTCCTTGAACTGCTCGATCTCCCAGGGCTCGATCGTGATCCGCTCGGCGGTCAGCTCGATGTCGACGATGCCGTGCGCGTACACCCGGCTCGCCTCCGCCGCGGCCGATTCCTCGGCCGCCCGGCGTTTGCGTCCGACCACGACCTCCGCGGTCTCGCCGAGCAGCTCGGCCGCCTCGTCGAGCAGGGCGGCGTCCGACGGAGCCCAGCCCGCGGTGAGTGGTCGCAGTACGGCGGCACGCTCCGCCCCGGTGAGATGCGGCGCCGCGGCGGCCAGTCGATCGTCGGACGAGAAGAGGACCGAGACGAGGAGCTGTGGCGTGAGCTCGGGCCACAAGCGGTCGAGCAGCTGCAGCACGCGCTCGTCCTCGAACAGTTCCCGCTGGATGTCCTCGATGTCCGCCTCCCCGACGTACTGCCGGCCGATGCGGTCGACGACCTGGTTGGTCAGGGTCTTGAGGATGCGCCGGACGAAGAGCGGCCGGGCCCGGTTGTGCAGCGGTTGCGCCGCGAGCGCTGCCTGCTGCGCCGTGCGGATCGCGGCGGGCCGGAGCACCAGCTCGTCCTGGTCGACCTTCAGCCGGATCGGCTCGGCAGGAACCACCCGGAAGCCGGCGATCGCCTGGGCGATCACCTCCGCCATGGCCGGGTTGCCTTTGATCCGCGCCGCGTCGGCCGGCTCCGGCGCGGAGGCGACGACGCCGGGGAACATCTCGCTGATCGTCGCGAGCACGACGTCGTTCTCGCCGAGCGACGGCAGCACCTGGTCGATGTAGCGCAGGAACGTGCTGTTCGGCCCGACGACCAGGACGCCGCTCCGCCCGAGCTGCTCGCGATGCGTGTAGAGCAGGTACGCCGCCCGGTGCAGTGCGACCACGGTCTTGCCGGTCCCCGGACCGCCCTGCACCACCAGCACCCCGGGCAGTCCGGAGCGGATGATCTCGTCCTGCTCGGACTGGATGGTCGCGACGATCTCGTTCATCCGCCCGGTGCGGCTCGCGCCGAGCGACGACAGCAGCGCCGCCTCGCCGATCAGCGTGCTGCGTTCGCCGTCTCCCAGTGCTTCGGCGTCCAGGAGGTCGTCGTCGATCCCGGCCACGGTCCGGCCGTGCAGGCGGATGTGCCGCCGGCGTTTGACGCCGAGCGGCTCGGCGGCGGTGGCCCGGTAGAACACCTGCGCCACCGGCGTCCGCCAGTCGATCAGCAGCGGGTTGTAGTCGTCGTCGAACAGGCCGATCCGCCCGATGTGGAACCGTTCGCCGGCAGTCTCGTCGATCCGCCCGAAACACAATCCGCGTTCGACCGACGACAATTGCGAGAATCGCCCGGAGAACAGCTCCGTGAACGATTCGCGCTCCGACCAGGCCTGATCCGTCCCGGTGGTTTCCTCGACCTGAACGCGGCCGAGTTCGCCGCGGGCCTTTTCTCGCAGCACGTCGAGCCGTTCGTACATGAGCGTCACTTCGCCTTGCTCAGCAGCGATCTCCTGCTCCAGCACCCCTGCCCCCGATCGTTTCTTGCGTTGCCCGAAAAGCTCTGATATTCTGAACTCAGAAGCCCGGAGAGGGCTTCTTTTTTGTTTTCCGGCACAAATCTCAACGGTATCTATTTCCGGGGCGTCCGGCAACCAGCAGCGGCCAAACGAGCGCTTCACAGCCGGCTCACAGACAACCCGAAGGACCCGCTCAGCAGGCGCGGTGAGACTGACGGGCATGCGGTCTCGTAACGACAGCGCCGTGCGGCTCGGCGCGCTGGCAGCCCTGTGGCTGAGCCTGCTGCTCGTCATGTACTGGTGGGTCGCCGATGGCGGCGTGCAGGAGCTCGGCGGGTGGGCGACCGGCTTGACCTCGATCGGCCGGATCACCGGTCTGGTCGCCTCGGTGCTGCTGCTCGCGCAGGTCGTGCTGATGGCCCGCGTACCGGTGCTGGAATCGGCCTTCGGGCAGGACCGCCTCGCGCGGATCCACCGCATCACCGGCTTCACGTCCTTCAACCTGATGCTGGCGCATGTCGTCACGATCACCTGGGGCTACGCGGCGGGGGAGTTGCACCGGACTCCTTCGACGCTGTGGGACCTGACGGTCGACTACCCGGGCATGCTGCTCGCGGTCGGCGGCACGGTCTGTTTGTGCCTGAGTGTGCTGACGAGCATCAGGGCGGCTCGTCGCCGGATCCGGTACGAGTCGTGGCATCTCCTGCACCTCTACGCGTACCTCGGAGTCGGGATCGCGCTCCCGCACCAGTTGTGGACCGGCCAGGAGTTCCTGTCGTCGACCGGGCGGACCGTGTTCTGGTGGACGGCCTGGGCGGTCGCCGCCGCGGCCGTGCTCGTCTTCCGGGTCGGCGTACCGATCCACCGCAACGTGCGGCATCGGCTCCGGGTGACCGCCGTCGTACCGGAGGGCGCGGGGATCGTGTCGGTGTACGTCGCCGGGCGCCGGCTGGACCGTTTGCGGGCCGAGGCCGGGCAGTTCTTCTCGTGGCGGTTCCTCGGGCGGCCCGGCTGGACGCGGGCGAACCCGTACTCGCTGTCCGCCGCGCCTGACGGTCGAGGTCTGCGCATCACGGTGCAGGACGCGGGGGACGGTAGCGCGGCCGTCGGTTCGCTCCTGCCGGGAACGCGGGTGCTGATCGAAGGACCGTACGGGCGGATGAGCCCGCGGGCCCGGACCCGGCGCAAGGTCGCGCTGATCGGCGCGGGTGTCGGCGTGACGCCGTTGCGGGCGCTCGCCGAGGGACTCGACTACGCGCCGGGCGATGCGGTGCTGGTGCAGCGGTACACGGACCAGCAGCTCTTCCACGACGAGTTCCAGGCGTTGTGGCGGGACCGGGGCCTGTCGTTGCTGACGCTGCCGGGATCGCGGCGGCGGCCGGACTCGTGGTTCGGGGCCGGCGTGCGGGAGTACGACGACGTACAGGCGCTTCTGCAGTGGATCCCGGACATCGCCGATCGCGACGTGTACCTGTGCGGACCCGAGGCGTGGACCGCGTTGGTCAGCTCCAGCCTCACCGCCGCCGGCCTGCCGGTCGAGCGGCTCCATCTCGAGACCTTCAAGTGGTGACTGCCGTGAAACGAATCGTCCTCTGGCTCCTCGGCACCGTCTCGGCGGTCGTCTTGATGTTCGGCTACCACACCTCGACATCCGGCCCGGAGGCCGCGGTCACGCCGATCGCCGGGGGCGAGGGCGCCGACAGCAACAGCGCTCCGAGCACGCCGACAACAACGCCGTCCACCACGCCGTCGGCGACGCCGTCGGCCTCGTCGGGATCGTCGACGGTCACCGGCGACGTCGCGCAGACGCAGTGGGGTCCGGTACAGGTGCAGCTCACCGTGCAGGGCGGCAAGATCACCGCGGTCAACGTCCTGCAGTACCCGAACGGGAACCACCGCGACGTCGAGATCAACGACTACGCACTGCCGATCCTGATCGACGAGACCGTCAAGGCCCAGAACGCGCAGATCGACATGGTCAGCGGCGCGACCGTCACCAGCGACGGCTACATCCGGTCCCTGCAGAGCGCCCTGGACCAGGCGAAGTGAAGCGGTACGTCGAGCACGTGATGGGCATGCCGATCAGCCTCGCGCTGCGCGGCCGGCACACCGACGACGAACTCGCCGCCCAGGCCTGGGCCGACGCCCTCGACGTCCTGCACACCGCCGACCGGATCTTCAGCACTTACCGCGCCGACTCGCACATCTCCCGCCTGAACCGCGGCGAGCTGACCGTCGCCGACTGCCCGACCGAGGTCGCCGAGGTCCTCCGGCTCGGCGAGCGGGCACGGCTCGAGTCCGGCGGCGCCTTCGACGTACGCCGGGCCGGTGTACTCGACCCGAGCGGCGTCGTGAAGGGCTGGGCCGTCGAGCGGGCCGCGGCCGCCTTCGAGCGGCTGGCCGGCACCGACTACTGCCTCTCCGCGGGCGGTGACCTGATCTGCCGCGTCGCCGGACCCGAGTCCGAGGCCTGGCGGATCGGTATCGAGGACCCGTTCGGCCCCGAGAAGATCGCGGCGATCGTGCCGATCCGCAACGGCGCCGTCGCCACGTCCGGCCTGCACCGCCGCGGCCCGCACATCACCGACGCCCGCAACGGCGAGACACCGACTGCGCTCGCGTCGGTCACCGTCATCCACCGGTCGCTCACCCACGCCGACATCGACGCCACTACCGCCTTCGCCCTCAGCCCCGACGGCCCCGCCTGGCTCCACGCCCGCCCCAACCGCACCGGGCTCGCCATCCTCGTCGACGGAACCCGCCAGATCATCGGACAGACTGACCGGCTCAGCTCCCGTTCCAGATGACCGCGTCGAAGGTGGTGTGGGTGTCGATGCTGGTCTCGCCGAGTTTGGAGACCTTGAGCCTGACGACGTTTCCGGCGCTGGTCCGCACACAGAGCACGGTCTTCTTCGAGAGCTTCACGTTGTCGCGGCTCCCGAGCGCGTCGATCGCATCCGAGCATTCCTGGTAGCCGGGCAGGGCGCCGGAAGCCCCCGCCCACTGCGCGATCCGCGTGCTGTTCTGACCGCCGAACTCGTAGTTGAGCACCATGAACACGTCGCCCTGGTCGTCGGCACCATCGGGGTCCGGCAACGCGTCCAGGTCCTTGGGCTCGGCGTCGACCAGCAGCGACCCCTTCCAGCGCTGGCTTCCGGCGGGAGTAGCGCTGGAACTCGGCGACTCGTTCTCGCCGGGCGTCGGCGTCGGCGTACTGGTCGGTGCCGACGCCGTCGACGACGTGGAGGCCGAGGACGTGGGTACGGCGGCCGGGCCGCCCGCCGTGTCCTTGTCGTCACCGGAGTTGGCGAAAATCGGCACCAGCGTGGCGATCAGAGCGGTGGCGATCGACGCCGCGGCAGCGATCCACGCACTCCTCTGGTGCCTGTCGAACCAGCTGTTCGTCTCGGGCTTCTCATCCACCAACGCACTCATCACCCCACTGGCCAGACCGAGCGTCGAGGCTAGCAGTCCGTGAGGCCACGGACACGGCCCGGATTCAGCACGCGGGCGATGACGTCGGTGACCATTCGGCGGGGGATGGGGCGGTGGGCGACGAAGTGACGGTAGAAGAACGGGCTGGTGAGCAGATCCGTGGTGAGTTCGGGATCGGTGTCGGCAGGAAGTTCGCCGCGGTCCCGGCCACGCTGCAGGACCGTGAGCAGCGGTTCGCGGCGCCGGTTGGTCAGATCGGTGTGGAGCCTCGAGAGGGCGGGATCGCGTTCGGCGGCATCGATGAACGCCGCCAGCAGCCGCGGGAACGGTGTCCGTTCGAGCAGCAACACGAACGCGGTCAGGATCTCCCCGACGTCTTTGGTCACCGACCCGGTGTCCGGCGTGGGAAACGGCCGGTAGGTCGCATCCATCGCGTCAACCAGCAATGCGCCGGTGGTCGGCCACCGCCGGTACAGCGTGGCTTTAGCGAAGAGTACGGGTCCGTTTCGATAGAAGGTGATCGCGATGAGGACCGCGACGTACTGGACGGTGACCTCGATCGTGGTGGCGGAGTGTGCGGTCGGCGGTGCGATGGACGTGTTCCGGATGGCGCCGTTCTACCCGATGCTGATCGATCTCGGGTATCCGAGCTACCTGGCGACGATCCTCGGTACGGCGAAACTCGCTGCCGCGGTGGTGATCGCCGTACCGCGGTTGCCGCGGCTGAAGGAATGGGCGTACGCCGGCGTGCTGATCAACATGACCGGTGCGGCGGCGTCGAACGCCGCCGCACACGAGTACGCCGGGATGATCGCCCCCGCCGCGTTCGCCGTCCTGGCGTTCGCGTCGTGGGCGACCCGTCCCCGGAGCAGAAGGATCTAACGGCTGAAGCCGGCGGTGAGGCCGCTGAGGAGTTGGCGGCGGCTGACGGCGTAGAGGATGACGATGGGCAGGGTGGTGAGGACGACGGAGGCGAGGACGGCCGGGACGTTCACGCTGTACTGGCCCTGGAAGGTCCACAGCGCGAGCGGCAGCGTGCGCTTGTCAGGGCTCTGGGTGAGGATCAGCGGCAGCAGGAAGCCGTTCCAGACGGCGAGGCCGTTGTAGATGCTGACCGTGACGAGGGCGGGGCGGGTCAGCGGCAGCGCGAGCTTGCGCATCATGTCCCACTCGGTCGCGCCGTCGACGCGCATCGACTCGAACAGTTCCTTCGGCACGTCCCGGACGAAGTTCGTCAGCACCAGCACCGACAGCGGGATCGAGAACGCGATCGACGGCAGGATCAGGGCCACCAGGCTGTCGTACAGGTGCATCCGGATGATCAGCAGGTAGACCGGGATGATGGTGGCCTGCAGCGGGATCGCGAGCCCCATCAGGAACAGGCCGTTGACCCCGGCCAGCCAGCGGCTGCCGGCTCCCCGGATGATCGCGTACGCCGCCATGAACGAGATCGCGACCGCCGGGATGATCACGCCGATCGTGACGATCACGCTGTTCAGGAAGTACCGCGGGAAGTCGGACTCGATCACCAGTTTGTAGTTGGCCCACGTCGGGGCGGACGGCAGCGCGAACGGGTTCTGGGTGAAGTAGGCGCTCTGGTCCTTGAAGCTGGTGACGACGATCCAGTACAGCGGGATCATCACGATCGCCAGCCAGATCCAGCCCGCCAGACCGCCGAACCAGTTCAGTTGGAGCAGCTTGTGGGCGCGGACCGGCCCGCCCCGCGCGGGCCGGGTCGCCGTACTCGTGCTGCTGGTGGCCACTGCCATGTCATGCACCTTCCTGCTGGCTGGCGGTCGTGCTGCCTCCGAGGCGGCGCAGCAGCAGAGCCAGAGCCAGGCCGAGCAGTACGAGGATCACGGCGATCACGCTCGCCGGGCCCATCTGGTTCGACATGAATCCGGTTTTGTACATGTCGAGGGCAAGAACTTCGGTCGCGTCGCCCGGTCCGCCTGCGGTCAGGACGAAGATCAGGTCGAAGAAGGTCAGCGAGCCGACCACCATCAGCGTCGACGACGTGATGATCGTGTACTTGAGCTGCGGAATCGTGATGCTGAAGAACTGCCGGATCCGGCCGGCGCCGTCGATCGAGGCGGCCTCGTACATCGTGGTCGGGATCGCCCGGACCCCGCCCTGGTAGATCAGCGAGTGGAACGGGATGAACTGCCAGGAGACGATGAAGACGACCACGCCGACGGCCAGCTTGCTGTTGCCGAGCCAGTCCTGGGTCAGGAAATCGAGGTGCAGTCCCGGGCCCAGACCGAAGTTCGGGTCGAGCAGGGCCTTGTAGGTGATGGCGATCGCGGCCGAGCTGAGCAGCAGTGGGATGAAGTAGAGGACGGCCAGGAACGCGCGGTAGCGCTGGCGGCCGGCCAGGAACGTCCCGAGCAGCAGGCTTATAGGAGTCTGCACCGCCCACGACAGGATCATGATCTCGAATGTCACGAAGATGCTGTGCGGCAACGACGAATCGGTGAGGATCGTCCGCCAGTTGGACAGGCCCGCCGGGGTGATCGCGCCGAGGCCGTCCCAGTGGACGAAGCTGAGGACCAGTACGCCGACCAGCGGGACGACGCCGAACACGACGAACATGATCAGCGCGGGCAGCACCATCCAGGCGACCGGACCGCTCCGCCCGGCGCCGCCCCGCCCGGCGCCGGCCGAGACCTTCCGCCCGGTTGCCGGCGCTACGGGCGGAGCGGTCGCCGTCACTGGCCGATCACCGCGTTCATGTTGGTGGCGAACTGCTGCGGCGAGATCGACAGCTGGAACAGCTTCGCGATGTTGTCGAGCAGCGTCTCGGCCTGGGTCGGGCTGAGCGCCTGGTCCCAGGACTGCGCGAAGTTCTTCGCGTTCGCCGCGGTGTCGTAGACGAAGTTCAGCCACGCGGAGTCGTTCTTGTCCGTGATCGAGGAGAGCTTGTCCTTGGCGCTCTTCACGACCGGGATGTTGCCCGACTTCACCCATTCCGACACGGTCGCGTCGTCGAGGGTGTTGTTGGCGATGAACTTCTTGGCGGTCTCCTTGTCGGCGGCGCTGGCCTTGGAGGAGATCGACATGTACTGCCCCGGGTTACCGACGGTGTCGCTCGGGTCGCCCTTGCCGCCGTCGACCGGCGGGAAGTTCATGTAGCCCAGGTGCCCGCCGGTCACGAAGTCGCCACCAGACGATTTCATGTTGCCGTAGGTCCAGGCGCCGTGCAGCATCATCGCGGCCTTGCCGGTGTAGAGCAGCGCCTGGTCGGCGTTGGAGTCGGCGGTGATCGAGGAGAAGCCCTTGACGAAGCCGTTCGCCTTGATCAGGTTCTGCATCTCCTCGAGCGCCTTGAGCGCGGACGGGTCGGACCAGCCGTCCTTCTTGCCGTCGAAGATGTTCTGGAAGACCTCGGCGCCGCCGATCCGGTCGAACAGGAACTCCAGCCACATCATGTTCGTCCAGCGCGACTGGCCGCCGAGCGAGAACGGCGCGATGCCCTTCTCGTTGAACTTCGGCACCAGGTCCATGATGTCGCCCCAGGACTGCGGGGGCTGCGCGCCGATCTTCTCGAAGGAGCGCTTGTCGTAGAACAGCACGATCGGCGTCACCGTCTCGCCCGGAATCGCGTAGAGCTTGCCGTTGACGGTCGCCGCGGTGAAGGCGGACGGGAAGATCGAGTTCTTCAGGTCGGCCTGCTCGTTGTTGAACCAGTCGGTCAGGTCCTCGACCTGGCCGGCTTCGACGTAGCTCTTCAGGCCGCCGCCGCCCCAGCCCCAGATCAGCGTCGGGCCCTGGCCGGCGCCGATGGCGGTCTTGATCTTCTGCTTGAACGCGTCGTTCTGGAACTCGGTGGTCTTGATCTTGGTGTTCGGGTTCGCGTCGTTGAACCGCTTGACCTGCGCCTCCCGGATGCCCTGCTGCGGCTGGCCGGTGAGGAACCAGTATGTCGCCCCGCTGCCGGCGTTGCCGCTGGCTCCGGTGGTCGACCCCGGCGTGCTCGTCGGGCCGGAACTGCCGCACGCGGCGAGGCCGGCAGCGAGTGCGCCGCCACCGACGAGACCCAGGAAGGTCCGCCGGGATGTCGTGTTGGGATCCACAGTGATCTCCGTCGTCCGTGCTGCCCCCACAGGTTGCGGAAGCACCTGCCGATATGACTTGTTTTCGAAACATAGATTTCGGAGATAGTGCTGTCAAGACTTGAACTAACCCCAGTTCGGGGTCACAGTAAGGTCACGCAATCCCCTGTTACGCAGGCGATTCAGCGACCGGAGCGCACTCGCCGGATCGAACGGAGAGTATCGAAAAGTTTTCGATAATTGCTCACCGAAACGAACGTTCATCAAGGGAGATTTTCTTGTCCATCGACACTGAGCGGCCCTGGCGCGACGCGGCGCGGCCGGCCGCGGAGCGAGCGGACCTGCTGCTGGCGGCGATGACCCTGGAGGAGAAGATCGCGCAGCTCGGCAGTCGCTGGGCCGGCAACGACATGGCCGACGAAGAGCTGCCCGAGGACGAGACGATCAACGTCGCGCCGATGGAGGACGTGTTCTCGGTCGGCGGCTCGCTGTCGCTGGAGGACGCCAGTCGCGAGGGCCTCGGCCATCTGACCCGCGTCTGGGGCAGTTACCCGCAGACGGTCGAGCAGGGCGTCGCCGAGGTGATCCGGCAGCACGAGGTGGTGCTGAAGGGCTCACGGCTCGGCGTGCCCGCGATCGTCCACGAGGAGTGCCTCACCGGGTTCACGACGTACGGCGCGACGGTCTACCCGGCCTCGATCGCCTGGGGCGCCACGTTCGACCCGGGGCTGATCGAGCGGATGGCGGCGGCGATCGGGCGGGACATGGCCGCGGTCGGCGTGCACCAGGGACTGTCGCCGGTGCTGGACGTCGTGCGCGACTACCGGTGGGGGCGCGTCGAGGAGACGATGGGCGAGGATCCTTACCTGGTGGCGATGCTGGGCTCGGCGTACGTGCGGGGTCTGCAGAGCGGTGGTGTCGTCGCGACCCTGAAGCACTTCGCCGGGTACTCCGCCTCGCGGGCCGGGCGGAACCACGGGCCGGTGTCGATGGGGCGCCGGGAGCTGCTGGACATCATCCTGCCGACGTTCGAGACCGCGATCGCGACGGCCGGCGCCGGGTCGGTGATGAGCTCGTACTCCGACCTCGACGGCCTGCCCGCGAGTGCGGACCCGTGGCTGTTCACCGACGTCCTGCGCGACGACTGGGGTTTCGAGGGGACGGTCGTCTCGGACTACTGGGCGGTGCCGTTCCTCGCGTCGATGCACCGGGTGGCCGCGGACGACGATGCCGCCGGCGCGCTGGCGCTGACGGCCGGCACCGATGTCGAACTCCCGGACACGATCGGGTACGCCGGCCTGCTGGAGAAGGTGAAGGCCGGCGAGGTCTCCGAGGACCTGGTCGACCGCGCGGCGCGCCGCGTGCTGCTGCAGAAGGTACAACTCGGCCTGCTGGACGAGGACTGGACCCCGGAGCGCTCGGTCCAGGCCGGGGGTGTCGACCTGGACTCGGACGCGAACAGGGCCGTCGCCGCCGAACTGGCCGAGAAATCGGTGGTTCTTCTCGAAGCGGGTTCGGTACTCCCGATCGCCGCCCCCACCAAGGTCGCGGTCGTCGGACCGTGCGCCGACGACGCACGCACGCTGATGGGCTGCTACGCGTTCCCGAACCATGTGCTGCCGCGGTACCCCGAGCGGGGCCTCGGGATCACCATCACCACGCCGTTGGATGCCTTGCGCAACGAGCTGCCGAATGTGTCGTACGCCAAGGGCTGTGACGTGACCGGCGCGGATCGTTCCGGATTCGCGGAAGCTGTCGCGCTGGCCGAGGACTGTGAGCTGACGGTGGCGTTCGTCGGTGACCTGTCAGGTCTGTTCGGGCACGGGACCTCCGGGGAAGGCTGCGACGCCGAGGACCTTGGGTTGCCCGGAGTCCAGGGCGAGCTGCTCGACGCGTTGCTGGAGACCGGCAAGCCGGTCGTGCTCGTGGTGGTGTCGGGGCGGCCGTATGCGCTCGGCGAGTACGCCGACCGCGCAGCGGCGCTGGTGCAGGCGTTCATCCCGGGGCAGGAAGGCGGGGCCGCGATCGCGGGTGTGCTGAGCGGGCGGATCGTGCCGAGCGGGAAGCTGCCGGTGCAGATCCCGCGGCATGTCGGCGGCCAGCCCGGCACGTACTTGCAGCCGGCGCTCGGC
>Ga0247821_10001453_pt1 | contig 13269 bp, 13 predicted proteins | sample 13C_Glycerol_Day_FD_192481 | JGI IMG/M metagenome (GOLD analysis project Ga0247821, IMG submission 192481) | Soil microbial communities from agricultural site in Penn Yan, New York, United States - 13C_Glycerol_Day14 | ecosystem: Environmental > Terrestrial > Soil > Agricultural land | place... | reverse complement strand
CCCCCAACTCGAACCGCCCCGAAGCCCCCACCTGCTCACTCAACTTCGCCGCAATCCGCCGCACGGTCCGCAGCGAGACCCCGAGCTTCCGGGCTACTTGCTCATCAGTCGCCCCATGCACCATGAGCCGGAGGAATTCAGCTTCCTGTGCGCTGATTTCGCCGCTCCGGGCGCGCTGTTCCTCTGCGAACGGCTCAAATCCTCGGTCCCAGTAACTCAAGTGGAGTTCCATCGCCATCCGAACGACCGCAGAGCTGTGGTGCACGACAGCACCCACCGCGTTGTCCTCGGGGTCGATCCCCATTACCGCGGACTCGTTGTCGAAGATGATCAAGCGGAACGGGACAGACGGTGCAATTCGAATCTTGCCGCCAAGATCTGCGACATATTGCAGGATTTCGCGCGCCCCTGGCCGCCTCCAGTACGACTCAGGGTAGATGTAGCGCATCTCCACGCCCCGCTCGAGGTGCTGCCGGTCGGGAAATGTCTCGGGCTTCCAGTCAGCTGGGCTCGAATCCTGAAGGAGACCCCACATCGAGCTCTCCGGACGGAATCGCTGCATTCGTTGGTTGGCGAGTTCGCGTCCTTCGAGAATCTCGACGTCTCGTGTTGTTCGCTGGGTCAGGAAGTTTGCGAGGTCCGCGGTGAACTTGTTTGCCGCGAGTTGGTCGGTCCGGAGTTGTGTACTCAATGCGTCAATCTCCTGCTGCCGAAGTGCAGCTAGACGACCGAACGTGAGCGCCGGATCCAGTGGATACTCGACGCCTTCCGTCCAACTCGGCACCACGAAGCCGAGATCCCGCAGCTTCTGCAGGTCATGGGACAACTCGACCTCGCTGTGTCCCAGTTCAGCGGCGAGTTCATGCAACCGGGCTGCGTGTCCGAGCTCAGGCCGCTGCAGCAGGAGCCGATAGACCGCAAGCAGGTCCTCTGTCAGCCCCGCGGAGTCGAACACAACGCTGTCAGACCCAGCCGCGCTTTGCTGCGGCCACGCCGAGTTCGAAACGGCTGGCGGCGTTCAGGCGGTCGGAGAGGGTTGCCGTGATGCGGCGAGCGGTGCGAAGGGAGATGCCGAGCAGTCTGGCCACCTGCTCGTCTTTGGCCCCGCCCGCGAGCAAGCGCAGTACTTCGGCCTCGTGGGGAGTGAGCGGAGACTCGTCGTCGCGGTCCTCCGCGTCGAACAGCTCGGTCGCGCGGGACCAGTAGGCGTCGAAGAGCGCCAGGGCGACAGCGACGACCGCAGGGCTGCGATGGATGACCGCGCCGGCGGTCGGGTTCTCGGGGTCCATCGGCATGATCGCGATCTCGTGATCGAAGATCAGCAGTCTCATCGGAAGCGTCGGAGTGGCGCGCACCTCACCGCCGAGTTGATGCATTGCGGCCGCGTAGTCCAGTGCCTGCTTCGACGCTGTGATGCTCTGCAGATATATGGTTCGCATCTTGAGACCGCGTTCCAGCAACGGAACATCAGGTGACTTGTCGATCGGGTGGATCACATCGTCGAGGTGGGCCGGAACCAGGCCCCACAGAGCCCTCTTGGCCTTCTGCCCGAGTTCTTCAATCCGGCGCGATGCGTTGGCCCGGCCGTTCAATACCTCTACGTCACCGCTTCTACGCGCAGTGAGCAGCTCGTTGTACTGCTCCGCGAGCACCTCGGCCGATGCCTCGGCTTCTTTGAGCTCGCCCAGCATCTGGTTGAGCTCCGAGCGGCGACGCTCCGCGAGGCTGGTCAGTCCGACTCGGGGGTGCACCGCGTGCTCGGCGTCCGGACTCGTCCATGTCGGGACCAGGAGATCGAGCTTGCGGAGGCGATCCATCAGTTGGTGAACATCGGCGACCGATCGATTTACTAGCGTGGCTATCCGCTCGGGCGTACTGTCTGGGTGGCTCAGAAGGACGTGATAGACCGCAAAAGTGGCCTCGTCCACCCCCAGCGGCTCGAGCACGTTCCTTCTCCTCCAGAAGTCGGTCGGAACCGACCATATACAGAGAGCGTCAACTATGAGCACTCGATAGTCGGTCTGGATTATTTCGAAGGGGCATCGCGTGATCAAGAAATTGCTTATTGTAGTCGGCGTCGCGGTGGCGCTGACGCTGGGCGCATCGTTGCCGGCGTCAGCGGTCGGCAGTCAGCCCGGCTGCGTGCCGACCGTCTGCTGGTAGGTGGACGCGGTCGGGGGACGGCCTGGCGTCCCGTAGACTGCGGGTGTGGCTCGTGGCGATGGTCGGCTTACTGATGAACTCGACCCGCAGGATCTGGGTCCGCAGGACGCTTGTGGCGTCTTCGGGGTCTGGGCGCCGGGGGAAGAGGTTGCCAAACTCACCTATTTCGGGCTCTACGCCTTGCAGCACCGGGGGCAGGAGTCGGCCGGGATCGCGGTCAGTAACGGGAGTCAGATCCTCGTTTACAAGGACATGGGGCTGGTCAGCCAGGCCTTCGACGAGGCGACGCTGGCGTCGCTGCGGGGGCATATCGCGATCGGTCACTGCCGGTATTCGACGACCGGGTCCAGTGTGTGGGCGAACGCGCAGCCGACGTTCCGCAGTACGGCGACCGGCTCGATCGCGCTCGGTCACAACGGGAACCTGACCAACACCAGTGAGCTCGCCGCCAGCCTGAACGGTGAAGGTGATCTCGATCTCGGTCTGGACGCCGACGTCGATCACGCCAAGGCGAACGCGAAGCACGGTGCGTCCAGCGACACCGACATCCTGACCTCGATGCTGGCCGGGTACCCCGACCTGACGATCGAGCAGGCCGCGGCGAAGATCCTCCCGAAGGTCAAGGGCGCGTTCAGCCTGATCTTCATGGACGAGAACACGCTGTACGCCGCTCGTGACCCGCAGGGCATCCGCCCGCTGGTGCTCGGCCGGCTGGAGCGCGGCTGGGTGATCGCCAGTGAGACCGCCGCGCTCGACATCGTCGGCGCCAGCTTCATCCGTGAGGTCGAGCCGGGCGAGATCGTCGCGATCGACGCCGAAGGGCTGCGTTCGACGAAGTTTGCCGAGCCGGACCCGAAGGGCTGCCTGTTCGAGTTCGTGTACCTGGCCCGCCCGGACACCCAGATCTCCGGCCAGCGGATCTACTCGACCCGCGTCGAGATCGGCCGCAAGCTCGCCAAGGAGCACCCGGCCGACGCCGACCTGGTGATCGCGACGCCCGAGTCCGGCACGCCCGGCGCGATCGGGTACGCCGAGGAGTCCGGCATCCCGTACGGCTCCGGCCTGGTCAAGAACGCGTACGTCGGCCGCACGTTCATCCAGCCGAGCCAGACGATCCGCCAGCTCGGCATCCGCCTGAAGCTGAACCCGCTGCGCGAGGTGATCGAGGGCAAGCGCCTGGTTGTGGTGGACGACACGATCGTCCGCGGCAACACCCAGCGCGCGGTCATCCGGATGCTGCGCGAGGCCGGCGCCAAGGAGATCCACGTCCGGATCACGGCGCCGCCGGTGAAGTGGCCGTGCTTCTACGGCATCGACTTCGCCAGCCGCGCCGAGCTGATCGCGAACGGGCTGAACACCGAGGAGATCTGCCGCTCGCTGGGCGCCGACTCGCTCGGGTACATCAGCCTGGACGGTCTGGTCGAGGCGACCACGGTCCCGAAGGAGCGGCTCTGCCGGGCCTGCTTCGACGGCGTGTACCCGGTCGCGCTGCCCGACCCGGAGCAGCTCGGCAAGCACCTGCTCGAGCTGCCGGTGACCGACGCGGACGGCCTGGCCACGGTCTCCGGCGGTGGCGGCGCCGCGGATGCGCTCAGCCGCCCGTAGTACGCCGTACCCAACAGGGAGAACACAGTGAGTCAAGGCGCGAGTTACGCCGCTGCCGGGGTCGACATCGAGGCCGGTGACCGAGCCGTCGAGCTGATGAAGGAGTGGGTGGCGAAGGCGACCCGCCCCGAGGTTGTTGGCGGGCTCGGCGGGTTCGCCGGGCTGTTCGACGCGACCGCGCTGACGTCGTACCGGCGGCCGCTGCTGGCGACGTCGACGGACGGGATCGGGACCAAGGTCGCGATCGCGCAGAAGCTCGGCAAGCACGACACGATCGGGTTCGACCTGGTCGGGATGGTCGTCGACGACCTGGTCGTGTGCGGCGCGGAGCCGCTGTTCATGACCGACTACATCTGCACCGGCAAGGTGGTGCCGGAGACGATCGCGCAGATCGTGAAGGGCATCGCGGAGGCGTGCGTCGAGGCCGGTACGGCGCTCGTCGGCGGCGAGACCGCGGAACACCCGGGGCTGCTGGAGCCGGACGAGTACGACGTGGCGGGCGCGGCGACCGGCGTGGTCGAGGCGGACGAGGTGCTCGGCGCGGAGCGGGTGCGCGCGGGGGACGTCGTCGTGGCGATGGCGTCGTCGGGACTGCACTCGAACGGGTACAGCCTGGTGCGGCACGTGTTCTTCGACCGGGCGAAGTGGACGCTCGACCGGGTCGTGCCGGAGCTGGGGACGACGCTCGGCGAGGTGCTGCTGACGCCGACGCGGGTGTACGCGAAGCACTGCCTGGAGCTGATCCAGGAGCTGAACGGCGCCGACGAACTGAATCATCGCGGAGAGAAGGCGCTGCACGCGATGTCGCACATCACCGGCGGCGGTTTCGCGGCGAACCTGGCGCGCGTGATCCCGGACGAGCTGTCCGTGCGGATCGACCGCTCGACGTGGACGCCGGCGCCGGTCTTCGGACTCGTCGGCCTGCTCGGCGACGTCGCGCTGCCCGAGCTCGAGAAGACGCTCAACATGGGCGCCGGCATGGTCGCCGTCCTCGATCCGTCGTCCGCCGACGCCGCGATCCAGGCGCTGGCAGCCCGTGACATCCCCGCCTGGGTGTGCGGTGAGGTCACCGCAACGCCGGGCGGCACGGTCACGCTCGAAGGCACCTACGCCAAGTAGAGCCCGGGTGCACAGCGGCCGCCTGTGAGCGGGTCACGATGGAGCCGTCCGACGCCTCGGGCTGCTGAATCGTCGATCCGCCACAGGCGGTGCTGTGTGTCAGTTCGTCGGGCGCACGGTGAACTGCTCAGGCACCCCGAGGGGCACTGAGCAGCTCAGCCGGGCTGAAATGCTTACCGACGGGGGTGGTAGTCGTCGGCGTCGTAGTCGTCGCCGTCGTTGTCGCCGTTCGCAGAACTGTTCCCACCCTGCTCACCGGACAGCTCTCGCTTGAGCTGGTCCAAGTCGGTGTCCCAGGTGCGGTACTTCAGGTCGCGTGCGACCTTCGTCTGCTTGGCCTTTGCACGGCCGCGCCCCATAGCGTCGACCCCCTCGCACAAGTCAACCGGGTACGCTGCGTGGCGCCCACGGATCAGTCGTCAGTAATCGTGGTTCAAGGATACCCGGAGCCAGGGATCGACACACGCACCGCCCCCGGGCAGAGGTCCGATCACACAGCGGGCGGGGCGGGCCGGTCCCCTCAAACCGGCTCGCCCCGCCGTGCTCACCACCGCTACTTGACCTCGCGACGTGAGCTAGCCCACAGTCCGACGACGGTCGGCAGGACGATCCAGACCCCCACCGCGGTGAGCGTCTCCGGCACCATTCCGTGCAGGTCGCGCTCCGCGATCCGGCCGAGCGCGCCGAACACGTCCAGCCAGTTCGCGTTGTCCTTGAACAGCGCCGGCCCGGCCAGCGACCAGGCGGTCGGCGCGATGAAGTAGACCAGGATCGCGACCGCGGTCTGCGCGATCACAGCACCGAAGGCCGCGCCCATCACCACGTTCAGCGCGACGGTCAGGTAGCCGCCGGCGAGCTGCCCGCCGAGCCCGGCGTACGACGTACCGCGGCCGGAGGTGGCCCCGGCGAGCGCGGTGCCGGCGAACGCGAGCAGGACGACGGCCGTGGTCACGACCGCGCTGAGCACGACCGCCGAGACGAACTTGGCCAGCTGGACGCGCACCCGGCGCGGCGACAGCGTGAACGTGGTCAGCGCCGTGCGTTGCGTCCACTCCGACGTCATCGCCATCACGCCGATCACCGGCAGGATCAGCATCGGACCGGCGGACGCGGCGCCGAGGAAGCCCTCGAAACCGACCGTCCCCTGCGGCAGGTGGGTGAGCTGCCAGGCGATCGCGGCGACCGCCAGCAGCAGGATCGCGGCGATCAGGACCCGGCCGCTGCGGGTGTCGACGGACTTGCGGAGCTCGAGGGCGACGAGCTTCAGGAAGGACTGGCCGCGCGCGGGCGGCAGGCTGGTCGCCACCTCGGCGCGGTGCTTGGCGGGCGCCGTGGGTGCGACGTCGGTCACGGTGGTCATCGAAGGTCTCCAGAAGAAAGTAGGTGTGATCAGGCGGCGACAGGCTGGGCGGTCAGCTGGAAGAACAGGTCCTCCAGGCCGGCGCCGTCGCTCTGGCGGAGCTCGAGAAGGATCTGGCCGGCCGCGGCGGCGGCCCGCCCGACCTGCTCGGCGGTGGCGTCGACGCGCAGCGAGCCGTCGGACAGCGGCTCGAGCTGCAGCCCGGCCGCGGTCAGGGCCTCGTTCAGCCCGACCGGGTCGAGGCCGCGGACGAGCGTGCCGGAACCGGCCAGCAGCTCCTCCAGCGAGCCGTTCGCGACGATCCGGCCGCCGCCGATGACGACCAGCCGGTCGACGGTCGCCTGCACCTCACCGAGGAGGTGGCTGGACAGGACCACCGTGCCGCCCCGGGCGGCGAAGTCCTGGAGCAGCCCGCGCATCCAGCGGATGCCCTCCGGGTCCATCCCGTTCGCGGGCTCGTCGAGAATCAGGACGGCCGGGTCGCCGAGCAGTGCGCTCGCGATGCCGAGCCGCTGGCGCATACCGAGCGAGTACTGACCGACGCGGCGCTTCGCGGCGTGACTGAGCCCGACCGCCTCGAGCATCTCGTCGGTGCGCGTCTTCGGCACCCCGAGCAGGCTCGCGTTCAGCAGCAACGTCTCGCGGCCGGTGCGGCCCGGGTGCTGCGCGGCGGCGTCGAGCATGACCCCGACGACCCGGCCCGGGTTCGGCAGGTCGGCGTACCGCTTGCCGGTGATCGTGGCGGTGCCGGAGGTCGGCGGCGTCAGCCCGGTGAGCATCCGCAGCGTGGTGGACTTGCCGGCGCCGTTCGGGCCGAGGAAGCCGGTGATGCTGCCCGGCTGAACGGTGAAGGACACGTCCTGGACAGCCGTGGTGCTGCCGTAGCGCTTGGTCAGGTTCTCGACGGTGATCATGGCAACGAGTCAACCGTTTCCGCCCCCGGTCGCACATCGGACGAGCGGCTGCGCCGACCCCCTACGAAAGTCGTCCGATCGGCTCCGGAACCCACCCGGAAGGGGGACGTGATCGCGTCGACCGTCGAACTACAGTGACGGAATGCGACGGTTGCGGAGGTGGTACGCCTGGTGGGCCAGGCATGCCCCGCGCCTGCGCGACATCCTGTACGTCGGCTTCAGCCTGCTCACGATCGTGCTGCAGGCCGCGTCCGGCGGCAACGGGTGGTCGGTCAAGGACTGGTATGTGCTGGGTGCCGGCATTGTTGCCTCGGTCGTCCTGTTCTGGCGCCGGCGCTTCCCGGTGACCGTCACCGCCGTCACCGTGCTGGCGATGCTGACCGGCGGGATCTTCGTCCCGATGGGCCTCGCGCTGCTGACGCTGGCGATCCGCCGGCGCGACCTCGCGCTGGCCATCCTCGGCCTCGCCGGGTATGCCGCGTATGTCCTGAACAGCTGGGGCAACGTGAACCAGATCTGGGTGGCCGTCTTCACCGGGCCGTTCCTGGTCGGGACCTGGATCGCCATCGGTGCGTACGTCGGCGCCCGCCGCGACCTGATGGCGTCGCTGCGGGACCGCGCCGAGCGGGCCGAGGCCGAGCGCGAGCTGCGCAGCGAGCAGGCCCGGCTCGGCGAGCGTTCCCGGATCGCCCAGGAGATGCACGACGTGCTCGCCCACAAGGTCTCGCTGATCGCGTTGCACGCCGGCGGCCTCGAGGTGAACCCGGCCGTCGGGCCGGACAAGGTCGAGGGCTCCGCCCGGCTGATCCGCGAGACCGCGCGGCAGGCAATGGAGGACCTGCGGGAGGTGCTTGGTGTCTTGCGGACCGACGTCAGCGTGGCCGGCGCCGACCTGACCCCCGTTCCGAAGGCCTCGGACCTCGAGCGGTTGATCAAGGCCTCACGAGACGCGGGAGTCACCGTGGGGTACGACGTCACGCTGCCGGACGACGTACCGGTGTCGGTCGGGCGGACCGTCTACCGGGTGGTGCAGGAGTCGCTGACCAATGTGCACAAGCACGCCCGTGGCGCCGCGACCGACGTACAGGTCCATGGCGCTCGTGGTCAGGGCGTGACGGTCAGGGTGGCGAACGTCCGGCCGGTGGCTGCTGGTTCACTGCTGCCTGGAGCGGGTGCCGGGCTGGTCGGCCTGCGGGAGCGGGTGCAGCTGGTCGGCGGGCGGCTCTGGATCGGGCCGACACCGGAGGGCGGCTGGCGGGTGGAAGCATGGCTGCCCTGGCCGGACAGCCGCGACGACGACGCGCTACCCGGCGCTGCCGGGCTGCCAGGAGGCGTGGTGCTGGACCGCGACGCGGTGTTGGACGGAGATGAAGGGGAGCGATGACGCGGCTGCTGATCGTGGACGACGAGGCGCTGGTGCGGGCCGGGCTGAAGATGATCCTGGAGTCCGACGCCGAGCTCGAGGTGGTCGCCGAGGCCGAGGACGGCGCGGACGCCGCCGCGATGGTGAAGGAGTATCGGCCGGACGTCGTGCTGATGGACATCCGGATGCCGCGGCTGGACGGCCTGGCCGCGACCCGGGAGGTGCAGGCCCTGCCCGATCCGCCGAAGATCGTCGTGCTGACGACGTTCGACCTGGACGACTATGTGTTCCGGGCCTTGCAGGCGGGCGCCAGCGGGTTCCTGCTGAAGGACACGCCGCCGCGTGAGCTGGTGCAGGCGATCAAGGTGGTGGCGGCCGGGGACGCGATGCTGTCGCCGGCGGTGACCCGGCGGCTGATCGGGCACTTCGCGGGCGATCCGCGCGCCGACCGGAAGCGGGCCGCGCAGGAGCGGATCAGCAAGCTCACCGAGCGGGAGCGTGAGGTGCTCGTCGAGGTCGGCCGCGGCCTGCAGAACGCCGACATCGGCCGGAAGCTGTTCATGAGCGAGGCGACCGTGAAGGCCCACGTGTCCCGCGCCCTGGTCAAACTCGACGCGACCAACCGCGTCCAGGTCGCGATCCTGGCCCACGAGGCCGGCCTGCTCGACGGCTAGCAGAGCGCGTACACCTGCTCGACCTTAGGGTTGGCGCCGTGGACGAGACGTTGTATCGCAAGAGCATGGGCAACCAGTGGGTGTACGGCGGCCTGGCCGTCGCGGCGCTCGCACTGATCGGTATCGGCAGTCTGATCGCGCAGCCGGTCCTCCTGGTGGCCGGCGTCGTGCTACTCCCGGTGGCGATCTATTTCTTCGCGCACGCCCGCTACGGGAACGTCCGCGTCACCCGTCAGGAGTTGGTGGTCGGCAAGCACACGCTGGTCCTGCGTGACCTGGATCGGTCGTTCGGTGCCCATCCGGCCGAAGCCGTGCTGAGCAAAGCCCAGCTGGACAGGCTCAACACCCAAACCGCGAGCGATGTCGTCGGCGAGACCGGCGTGCGGATCGTCGGTGGAGCGTGGGGCCGGCTGGGGCGCGGCGTGCAGTGGATCGTGGTCCGCCGTACGGGCTCTCCTGAGCTGCTGGCGGTACCGGCCCGACGGCCGAAGGATCTGCTGGCGGCCGTGAACGCAGCTTTGGCGTAGGCGCGATACCTGGAGACAGGAAACCGGCCCGATCCGTCGGAGGGGTGGGGGCGACGGTTCGGGCCGGTTTCGGAAGTCAGCGTGCCTAGGGGGATGAGGACGCTGACGACCGGCGGCGCCCAGTTTGGGGGGGTAGGACGCCGACCGGTCAGGACTCAGACGCGGCCGAAGGCCACGCTGCTGGTCCAGATCTTCGCCTTCGCGACCGGCTTACCCGGCTTCGAGGCGTGCCACAGCATGTTGCCGCCGGCATAGATGCCGACGTGGTACACACCGCCGCCACCGCTGCGGAAGAACACGAGGTCGCCCGGCTTGGCGGCCTTGCGGCTGATGTGCTTGGTCGCGCTGTACTGCTGGCGCGACGTGCGCGGCAGCTTCTTGCCGGCCTTCTTGTACACGTAGCCGGTGTAGCCGGAGCAGTCGAAGCCGCGCGGGCTGGTGCCGCCGTAGCGGTACGGCGTGCCCTTGAGCTTGGCCGCCTCCCGGAGCACCTTGGCCCGGAACGTCCCGACGGAACCCGTGGACTTGCCGTAGGGACCGTAAAGCACCTTGTGCTTGGCGGCCCAGGTCAGCCGGCCCCAGGTCTTCTTGTCGGTGTAGCCGGTGGCCTTCAGACCCCAGGAGGTCTGGAACTTCTTCAGCACCCGGACGGTGCTGGTGCCGAAGTAACCGTCCGGACCCAGGTGCAGGGCCCGCTGGACGTACTTGACGGTCGTGCCCTTGTCGCCGTACCGGAGCAGGGGCTTGCTCGCGACGCTCCAGTACCCACGCGGCGTGGTCGTCGCGGTGCTGGAGCTGGTCGACGCCGAGGCGGCCGACGTGGTCGTCACGGACAGTGCGGCGCCGCCGCCGACAGCGAGGCCGACGGAAAGAACGGCCGCTGCGGCCCGGGGCGCACCCGGACGGGTGGTCTTGCGGTGCTTCGCCAGGGTCCGGCCCGTGGGCCGGTCGGTACTGGACTCAGCGGTCTGGCTGACGGCGCGCAGAAGCGACGTCCGTCGGGCAGTGACGGGCATGGTTGTCTCCCGACGCCTGCGAGGTTAGCTGTCGGGTTCGGGCTGGGATTCATAGCCCGGTCCGCTCCCGCGGACTTCACCCCAGGGTTCCGACCACTCACGGTCGAGACCCAACCTCCTGGGTCCCCCACCTCCGCCTTGGTTGTTCGAGGGGAGCACACAAGCCTGGCGGAGCTCGGCGTTGACTCGTGTGCGGTTCGTGTTGTTTACCGAACCGCCGACGACTGTATAACAGAAGGATCACGACGCAAACCCTCAGATCCACAGAGTCGTTCTGAAACGGGCCTGAGAGGGCCCCTGACGGCTCAGTAAGCCGGGGTGAACACCAGGTGTCCTGAGCGCGTCTGAGCGGGGCGCAGGCGGCAAATGAGGGCTCGAATGTGATCTACGCCACATTTGATGGTGGCTTTCTGTGACAACGGGCACAGAGGGTGGTCAGGGCGTCCTAAAGTCCTTGCGCATTCAGCTATTGCCGAGCAGCTCGTGGAAGCGCTCCAGCCCCACGTTCCCGCCCGACAGCACCACTCCGACGCGCTCCGGCAGCCCGTGGATCCGTCCGGCCAGCAGTGCGGCGAGCGCGCTCGCCCCGCTCGGCTCCAGCACGATCTTCAGCCGCTCGAACGCGAACGCCATCGCGGCCACGATCTCCTCGTCGCTGACCAGCTCGAACGCCTCGACCAGCCGCTGGTTCACCGCGAACGTGAGCTCGCCGGGCGCCGAGACCGCCTGCCCGTCCGCGATGGTCCGCGGTACGGCGATCTCGACCCGCTCGCCTGCCGCGAGCGACCGGACGTGGTCGTCGCCCGCGGCCGGCTCCACGCCGATCATCCGGATCCCGGGGGACATCAGCGTCGCCGCGGTCGCGCAGCCGGCCATCAGTCCACCGCCGCCGACCGGGACCAGCAGCGCGCCGAGATGCCCGACCTCCTCGATCAGCTCGAGAGCGACGGTGCCCTGCCCGGCCATCACGTCGGGGTGGTCGTACGGCGGGATCAGCGGCCGCCCCCGCTCCGCGGCCAGCTCGTGAGCCAGCGCGGTCCGGTCCTGCGTGTACCGGTCGTACGTCACCACCTCGGCGCCGTACCCGCGGGTCGCGGCCAGCTTCGTCGGCGGGGCGTCCTCGGGCATCAGGATCACCGCCGACGTCCCGGCGAGGCGGGCCGCCAGTGCGACGGCCTGCGCGTGATTGCCCGACGAGTACGCCGCCACGCCCGTCGCGAGCTGCTCCGGGGAGAGCTTGCAGATCGCGTTGTACGCGCCGCGGAACTTGAACGCCCCGATCCGCTGGAAATTCTCCGCCTTCAGGAACACCTGCGCCCCGACCCGCTCGTCGAGCGTCCGCGAGGTGAGGACCGGCGTCCGGTGCGCGACCCCGGCGAGGCGATCGGCCGCGGCCCGGACATCTGTGAGACTCAGCTGCGACATGGGGTGACGCTATACCGATGTCAAGATCGGCCGGAGCGCTCCGTACTGATGGTTGAGAGGCGCCCACACCGGGGGCCGCTGGTGAAGGAGACATCGTGAAGTACCTACTGGTCCTGAACGTCAACCCCGACGTGATCGCCGCGCTGCCCGAGGAGGAGCAGCAGGCCATCGGCAGCGGGCATCAGAAGTTCATGGACACGATCAAGGCGTCCGGCGAGTTCCACAGCACGGTCGCGCTGCAGCAGCCGGCCCAGTCGGCGGTCGTCAGGGTTCGCAACGGGCTGCCGGCCGTCACCGACGGCCCGTTCGTGGAGTCGAAGGAGTTCCTCGGCGGCTACTACCTGGTCGACGTGGCGTCCCGAGAGCGCGCCTGCGAGCTGGCCGCGATGATCCCGGACGCCGGGATCGAAGGCCTCGGTGTCGAGGTCCGCGGCGTCGAGTTCGCGGACGGTCTCTGACCGCTCCGACGACGAAGGGGGTTCTCCACAGGCTGTGGAGAACCCCCTTGTTTTCTTGGGATATCAGTCCGTCTGGTCGTCGACGTTCGCCTCGGCAGCGTTCCGTTTGATCGAGTCGATCCCGTTCATTGCGGCAGCCTTGGTGCCGTAGCTCTCGCTGCTGGTGGCGATGACCTCGCCGTTCCCGGCCTTCAAGCGGAACCGGAACTCACCGGACTTGTCCTTGTACAGCTCGAACTTCCCCGCCATCGGTGTACCTCCATAGAGAGTGGTATCGCTCCGCTTCGGAGCGTAGTCCTCTCGTGACGCAACCAGCGGGTGCACACGCCCTATGCGAGGACGCCGCGGATGCCGCCGACGACCAGGTCGATGCCGACGGCGTAGTACTGCTCCTGGGACGACGAGCAGATCAGCGAGCCGGCGGATGCGGTGATCAGCGGGTAGCGCTCGGGTGACAGTGCGCCGAGCGCGGCACGCTTGCGGCGCAGTGACGCCTCCCGGGCCACCGGGTCGCTGAACTCGCGGACGATCGGGTCGGTGGTGACCAGCGCGATCAGCGAGCAGATCGACTGCCGGCCGACCTCGGCCGCGTCGTCGACGGAGAATCCGCCCTCGACCAGCAGCTCCAGGGCCCGCTCCGCCAGG
>Ga0247821_10001452_pt1 | contig 13275 bp, 8 predicted proteins | sample 13C_Glycerol_Day_FD_192481 | JGI IMG/M metagenome (GOLD analysis project Ga0247821, IMG submission 192481) | Soil microbial communities from agricultural site in Penn Yan, New York, United States - 13C_Glycerol_Day14 | ecosystem: Environmental > Terrestrial > Soil > Agricultural land | place... | reverse complement strand
CGTTGCCAGCTCAACCGCTTGCCCGCCGATGCGCAAGCTGCCCTGATGCAGACCGTTGTTCCACATCAGTTCCTTGATGATCTGCCGGTAGTATTCGCCGGCCAGCGGCAAGGTATCGCGCCCCCAGCGCATCATCATCCGGTGCTGACGCACGTAAGCGTCGTTCCACAGGTTGTCCCACAGCCGCAGTTGTCCGGCAATGCGACCCGCCGGACGCTGCAGGTCTATCGCGTTCATGATCATCTCGCCGGGGATGATGCCCAGGCTATCGACCAGCCGGTCGACCTCGAAAAAGCGTTGATTGGCGATCCCGCGCGACCAACTCATCTGCGACCAGTCCACCGGGGTGGTAAAGCACACCAGGTTCTTCAGCGGCCCTTCGGCATGCAGTGCGGCATAAATGGTGGAGAGCACGCCGCCCATGCAGTAACCGGCCAGGGTGATCTCTTCGACGCCGGTGTCGGCCTGCACCCGGGCAATGCAGTCGGGAATGAAGTCGAGTACGTAATCCTCGATCCGCAACTGCCGCTCGGCCTGGGTCGGCGCATTCCAGTCCATGACGTAAATGTCGTAGCCACGGCCGAGCAGAAACTCGATCAGGCTCTGGCGTTCGGCAAGGTCAAAGATGTAGGCCTTGTTGGTGGTCGCCATGACCAACAGCAACGGCACCCGGTACACGTCTTTGCAGGTCGCGTGATAGCGGTACAGGCTCAGCGTGCCGCGCCGGTGCAGCAAGGTCCTGGGCGTCATGCCGACCGCGGGCCCCGGCGTACCGAGGTACTCCAGCCCCTTGAGGCGGCGCTTGATCATCCGTTGGACTTCAGTGCATAGCCGGTCGGTGAGGCCGTGGGTCTGCCCCCGGCCTGGGTGAGTTGAAGCCATCATTCACTCCTCTCTGGACGCAGGCTTGGTTGCGGGTTTAAGGGTTTTTTTCGCCGATTTCGCGGCAGCCTTTGCAGTGTTCGGGGGTGACGGGCGGCGGGTACGTGTGGGCCGAGGTGCAAGCGAAGGTTTGACCGGGACGGGTAACAATTGATCAAGTTTGTCCTCGAGGCGCTGCACGGCGCTGGCCAGTGCATCGACTTCAACGCGGCTGGGTAGCTCCAGGCGCCGCAGGACACCTGCCAAAGAACGCTCGAACACATGCTGCATGCCCAGGGAAACCCTGGAAAACTGGTTGGCCGCCTGAGCGAACTCGGGCGCCTCCATCTTGCGCGACGCCAGCGCGTTGACTTCACCTTCTATCAACGAAATGGTTTCACGCCACATCTGGAACGGATCAAGTATTCCCACGGCAGTACTCCTTGGTCAGCGTCAGGTTTTCGGGTAGGTCTGGCAAGCGACGCGCTGGTCAAGCCGGGTGACAAGGCGGCGGCGCATGAGGCTCACGGGCAGGCACAAAGGTTGGAGCAACACACGGGTGGTGCCGGCAGCCGTCGGCGACAGCTGGCGCAATAGCGTGCCGCTCCAGCGCTCGGTTGCCACCCAGGTCATCAGCCCCGCGGCGGTCAGCTCTCCCGCAGCCGCGTACAGGCTCGATGGCCGTGCGGACTCGGCGTCGCTGATCTCCACCGTCCGGTCCGCAATGGATTCGCCGCTAAATGCTGCGGCCAGGGCGTCGCCGATGCGCTGCAGGGCATCGCGGCCGGCACCGATAACGGCGTCGAAATTGAGGAAGCCATGGAACTGCCCGGCATAGTGCAGCAGCTCTACCGGCACCCCGGCTGCACGCAAGCGTTCGGCATAGTCCAGGCCGTCATCACGGATAGGGTCGAAACCTGCGCTGATGACCACGGCCGGTGGCAGGCCACGTAAATCCCGACGGCGGCGCGGCGACAACCAGGGGTCCTCGGGGTCGAGGGTGGCAAACGAGCCGGCGACGGTGTGTTTGATCTGGGCCAGCAATGTGTCGGTGATCATGAAGCCTTCGGCATTCTCGACGAAGGAAGGAAACTCCTGCACCAGATCGGTCGCAGGATAGGCCAGTACCTGTAAGCACAGCGCCGCGCCACCCTGGCGCTGTGCGGCCTGGGCTACCGCCGCACACAGGTTGCCGCCGGCCGAGTCGCCGCCAATGGCCAGGCGCGTGGTATCGACCCCCAGCGTTGCCCCCTGCTCGGCCACCCATTGCAGCGCGGCCAGGCAATCTTCGCGCCCGGCCGCCAGGTCATGCTCCGGCGCCAGTCGGTAACGCACTGCAATGCTGATGCAGTCGGCGTGATAGGTCGCGCTGCGGCAGATCGATTCAGCGGTATCCAGGCCACCGACGACAAATCCGCCACCGTGGAACCAGAGGAAGGCTGGCAGCGCTTGATCGGTATGCTCCGGGGTAAAAATGCGCAGTTCGATTGGCCCGCCCGGACCGTCGATGACCACCTCGGTCACCCTCGCCACCGGCGGCTGTTGGCTCAACGCCAGGGCCGTCAGACGCCAGACTTCACGCAGCTCGCGCAGCGAGTACTGTTCGACCGGGCGCAGGCGGGTGGCCAGGTTAAGTATGCGTAGAAACGCGCGGGCATCGCGGTCGGGGCGCCCCGCTCGGCGAAGCAACGGCATGCCGGTCAGGTAAGTTCGGCCTTGTTTGGCACTTTTACGATGTTTCGTTGGGGGTGGTCCGTTTGCCGCGGTCATTCTCTGTCCCTCGAATGTGTGCTGCCAACAGCCTACCGACAACCACCGGTTCACTCCCCCACTCACGTAGATGGGGTGGCCCCCACCCCACCCCAGCGCTTCACGACCGTGCGCCCTGACAGGAGCTGAACTAGCATTAGCGAACGCACGCCCCGCAGCGCTGGCGAGTGCGTAATCGAGCAGCCGTTATCATCACGCGTGCCACGCAAGGACCTCCGTCATGAACTGCCCCGGTCGCGGGTTTTCCCTGCAGCTGCTCATCGCCTTGGCGATCATGCTCAGTACCCTGGTACTGGGTGGCGTGCTGGCTTACCAGGGCTATCGCGGTATCGAGCAGTCGCTGGTGGCCGCCACTGCGGACTCCGCGCATCAGCTCAGTCGTACCATCAACGAACGCGCCCAGCGCCTGATCGATCCGGTACTCAGTTCAATCCGCCTACTGGCCTATGACCCCATCTCCCAGGCCGCTACCCTGGCGCAGCGCCTCGATCGGTTACCTTTGCTGGTCGCCACCCTGAACGCCAACCCGATGCTCAGTGCGGTGTATGTCGGTTATCCGAATGGTGAATTTCTGCTGGTGCGGGAACTGCGCAATGACACCGTAAAGCAGCAACTGCAAGCGCCCCCTGGCTCCGCGTACCTGGTGCAGAGCATCAGCCTCGACGGCAGCAGCGGCCAGCCACGTGGCGAGTGGCGCTTCTACGACCCGCAGTTGTCCCTGCTCACCAGCGTGGAAAAAGCCGATTACCGCTTCGATCCACGCACCCGGCCGTGGTTCGCTGCCGGCATGGGCGCTGCGAAAACGGAACTGACCAACCCCTATGTGTTCTTCACCACCCGCGAGATCGGCCTGACCGTGTCGCAGCGCAGCATCGACAGCACCGCCGTGCTGGGCATGGATGCGTCAGTCAATGACCTGGGTGGCGAAGTCGAAGACCTGCGCATGACGCCGGGCACCGAAATGGCCGTGGTCGACAGTTCAGGCAGCGTCGTCATCTATCAGGATCTGCAGCGGATAGTGGTCAAGGATGGCGACGCGTTGCGATTGTCGCGCCTTGAAGAACTGGGCGTGGACAGCCTCAACTGGCTGTCCGCCAGTAACCACCAGGGCCAGGAGCCGGTGCGCTATCAGGCGGGTGGCCAGGACTGGTATGGCATGCGTGTGCCCCTGTCGACCTTTGCCGAGCATGACCTGCACGTGCTGATCGCGGTTCCTGCCAGCGAGCTGTTGATGGGCGCGCGGCGGGTACTGGTGGAACAGGCCGTGTGGGCCAGCGTGTTGATCTCGCTGTTTTTGCTGGTGGGCTGGCTTCTGGCCCGGCGCATCGGTCAACCCTTGCAGGCGCTGACCCATCAGGTCCGCGCGCTGGCCAATTTCGACTTCAGCCAGACGGTGGGGGTCGAATCGCGAATCACCGAGGTGCGCGAGCTCAGCAAAGTGCTGGGCGGCATGTCGCGCACCATCAACAATTTCCAGGCCATCACCCTCACCCTTAACCGCGAAACTCACCTGGACAACCTGCTCGATGGCGTGCTCAGGCAGATGGTCGACGCCACTGCGGTCAGCAGCGCAGCGGTCTATCTGCAGGCGGATGACAGCGATGCCTTGCGCCTGGCGGCGCACTGTCGCAATGACCAGTATCCCGCCGAACTGAACCTTGCGGCCGACAGTGATGCCGACCTGGATGCCGCCGTGGCGCAGGCGCTAGAGAGCCCGGCGCAGTACCTGGCGGTCGCCTTGAACGACCGTAGCGAGCAACGCCTGGGCATTCTGGTGTTGCAACTGGGGCCTGACCAGCAACAGGCGGGTGGCGTCCAGCAGCCGTTCCGCCGCTTTGTCCAGGAATTGTCGGGGGCAGCGGCCGTGGCTATCGAGACACGCCAGCTGATCGAATCCCAGCAGCGCCTGCTGGACGCCATCATCAAGCTCCTGGCCGACGCCACGGATGCCAAGAGCCCGTACACCGGCGGTCACTGTCAGCGAGTCCCGCAGCTGGCCGAAATGCTCATCGACAAGGTCATCGCCGCGCAAAGTGGTCCTTATGCGCAGTACAGCATGAGTGAGATGGAACGTTACGAGTTCAGGATCGCCGCCTGGCTGCATGACTGCGGCAAGGTCACCAGCCCCGAACACGTGGTCGACAAGGCGACCAAGCTGGAGACCCTGTACAACCGCATCCATGAGGTTCGCACCCGCTTCGAGGTGCTCTGGCGCGATGCCGAACTGGACTACTGGCAAGGCGTGGCCGCAGGTGACAACCCGCAGGCGCTGCAGCTCATCCTCAAGCACCGGCTGGCGCAGTATGAGGATGAGTTTGCCTTCGTCGCTAACGCCAACATCGGTGGCGAGTTCATGCGCGATGAGGATGTCGAACGCCTCAAACAGATCGGTGAGCGCCGCTGGCTACGGCATTTCGACAACCGCCTGGGCCTGTCCCGCGACGAGGCCGAGCGCCTGGCACAGGTGCCGGTGCCGGCTTTGCCGGCCGAAGAGCGCTTGCTCGCCGACCGTGTCGATCACCTGGTGCCCTGGGGCGAGCGCAAGCCGCCGGTGGACAAGCACGATCCGCGTAACCGCTGGGGCTTCGACATGCGCTTGCCGGCCCAGGCCTACAACTTCGGCGAGCTGTACAACCTCGGCATCCGCCGCGGCACCCTGACCGAGGAAGAACGCTTCAAGATCAACGAGCACATCGTGCAGACCATCATCATGCTCAATACCTTGCCGCTACCGCGCAACCTCAAGCGTGTGCCGAGCATTGCCGGCAACCACCACGAGAAAATGGACGGCACCGGTTACCCGCGCCGGTTGAGTAAAGACGACATGAGCATTGCCGACCGCGTGATCGCCATCGCCGATATCTTCGAGGCCCTGAGCGCAGCGGATCGTCCTTACAAACCGGCGAAAACGCTGTCCGAGTCCCTGCAAATCCTCAGTTTCATGGCCCGTGACCAGCATATCGATGCCGAGCTGTTCCGCGTGTTTCTCGTGAGTGGGGTGTATCGCGAGTACGGCGAGCAGTTCCTCCAGCGCGAACAACTTGATGAGGTGGATATCCAGTCCTATCTGGCGGTACTGGATGGCCCAGGCAAGACACCTCCGGTGGGAGCGGGCCTTGCCCCGCGATCGGGCGCGTAGCGGCCGCAAACCCTGAGCATGCGGTATCCCTGTTAGTCCGTGTGGTTCGGTTTTACTGCCGCTTTGCGGCAGATCGCGGGACAAGACCCGCTCCCAGCGGATGGTGTCATCACCATTGTCCAGATACTGATCACTGCCCTCCCACCCGCTGTCCAGAAACTGGACAGCGCCTCCCTGAACACCTCGAAAAGCCCCGCAAGGACCGCTGTTCCCGGTTCGCCTGGAGCTGGCACGACCTCTGCAATGTCCTTCACATCGCAGCCGCTGACGGCTGGCCCCGATTCAGAAGATCAAAAAACGAGGGATATACCCGATGAGTAGCACATCCTTGCCTGCCGATTTTTTACCTGCACACCTGTGGACCGAGCTGCTGTTCACTGGCACCTGGGAGGCAGGCGCCGTCGCTGCCACTGCAGTGCTGGAACCGGCCACCGGCAACCTGCTGGGGCACATCGGCAACGCCGATGCCGGACAAGTGGCGGCGTCTGCCAAAGCCGCCAGCGCTGCGCAAAGCGCCTGGTACCAGCAGCCCTACGACGAACGTTCAGCCGTATTGCGCAAAGCCGCGCAAGTTGCCGAACACCACTTCGACACCATCGTCGACTGGCTGGTACGCGAGAGCGGCTCGACCCGCGCCAAAGCCGCCTTCGAAACCACCCTCAGTATCAAGGTCCTGCACGAAAGCGCCGGCCTGCCCTCGCGCAGCCAAGGCGAGGTGTTGCCTTCGACTTCAGGCCGTCTGAGCCTTGCACGTCGCCGTCCACTTGGTGTGGTGGGCGTTATCTCACCCTTCAACTTCCCCCTGTACCTGGCAATTCGCGCGGTGGCGCCGGCGCTGGCCACCGGTAACGCCGTGGTGCTCAAGCCCGACCCGCGCACTGCGGTGTGCGGCGGTTTCGTGATTGCCCGCCTGTTCGAACTGGCCGGCCTTCCTGCCGGTCTGCTGCATGTTCTGCCCGGTGGTGCCGAGGCCGGTGCGGCGCTGACCAGCGATCCACATGTAGCGATGATCCAGTTCACCGGTTCAACCGGCGCCGGACGCAAGGTCGGCGAAGCGGCGGGCCGTCACCTGAAAAAGGTCTCGCTGGAACTGGGCGGCAAGAACTCGCTGATTGTCCTCGATGACGCTGACCTCGACCTGGCGCTGGCCAACGCCGCCTGGGGGGTTTACCTGCACCAGGGACAAATTTGCATGTCCACCGGCCGCCTGCTGGTACAACGCGGCATCTACCAGCGCTTTCTAGAACGCTTGGTAGCGAAGGCCAAGCGCCTGACCGTCGGCGACCCGGCCACCGCCAACGTCGACCTGGGCCCGCTGATCAACGCCCAGCAGCGTGACCATGCCCACCGCGTGGTGCAAGCGGCGCAGCAAGCCGGCGCGAAACTGGACGCTGGTGGCGGTTATGAAGGCCTGTTCTTTGAACCGACAGTGCTCAGTGACGTTACCCGCGACAACCCGGCCTTCAACGAAGAGATCTTTGCCCCGGTGGCAGTGGTCGTGCCGTTCGACACCGACGAAGAGGCTATCGCCCTGGCCAACGACACCGAGTACGGCTTGTCTGCCGCGGTGCTCTCACGGGATGTCGGCCGCGCCCTCAAGCTCGGCGAGCGCCTGCGTGTCGGCCTGTTGCACATCAATGACCAGACCGTTAACGACGAGGTTATCAACCCGTTCGGTGGCGTCGGCGCCTCCGGTAATGGCGCCAGCATCGGCGGCCCGGCCAACTGGGAAGAGTTCACGCAATGGCAATGGCTCACCGTCAAAAGCGATGCGCCGGCCTACCCGCTGTAAACCCTGGAGAAAATAATAATGACTACAACTGTCTACCGTCCGATTACAGCTGCCGTTACCCGAGGCAAAGGTGCTCCCTTCGTCCTCGAAGCCGCACAGATCCGCAGCCCTCGAGGCGATGAAGTGCTGGTGCGAATTGTCGCCACCGGCATGTGCCACACTGACATGATCGTGCGCGATCAGTTTTACCCGGTGCCGTTGCCTGCGGTACTGGGACATGAAGGCGCAGGCGTGGTCGAAGCCGTCGGTCCGCTGGTCAAAGGCCTGGCCGTCGGTGATCACGTGGTGATGAGCTACGGCCATTGCGGTCATTGCCTGTCGTGCGGCAGTGGCCACACGGCCTACTGCCAGGACTTTTTCGGGCGTAACTTCAGCGGTGCCGACCCACAGGGTGAAAGTGCCCTGCAGGACCAGGACGGCGCGCGCCTGCACGATCACTTCTTTGCCCAGTCGTCCTTTGCCACGCTGGCCATCAGCCGCGAGAACAACGCCGTCAAGGTCAGCCGTGAGGCGCCACTGGAGTTGCTTGGGCCACTGGGCTGCGGCATCCAGACGGGCGCAGGTGCCGTCATCAACTCGTTGAAGGTGACTCCGGGCAGCAGCTTTGCCGCCTTCGGTGGCGGCGCGGTAGGCCTGAGTGCCGTGCTCGCCGCGCGTGTGGCGGGTGCTACAACGATCATTGCCGTCGATGTCGTGCCTTCGCGCCTGGCCCTTGCGCTGGAGCTGGGTGCCACGCACGTGGTCAACAGCCTGGAGGCCGACCCTGTGGCCTTCATCCGCGACGTCACCGGCGGTGGCGTCAACTTCGCCCTGGAGTCCACCGGTCGCCCGGCGGTACTGCGTCAGGCCGTCGATGCCCTGGGCAGCCGCGGCAGTCTGGGGGTGGTCGGCGCGCCGGCACTGGGTACCACTGCCGAATTCGACGTCAACGACCTGCTCCTGGGCGGCAAGACCATCCGCGGTATCGTTGAAGGCGACAGCGTACCGCAGAAGTTCATTCCCGAACTGGTGTCGCTCTACCTGCAAGGGCGCTTCCCGTTCGACAAGCTGGTGAAGTTCTACAGTTTCGAGGACATCAACCAGGCCGCCGAAGACAGCGAAAAAGGCATCACCCTCAAACCGGTCATTCGCATCGGCAGCTGAGTGACAGACCCGGAGCGCACTGCGCTCCGGCGTTCCTTCCAATAACAACAAGCAGGAATCCCTTCGTGCCTACTCTTTCCCGATATCTCTTGGGCGTGCTGGCGTGCGTGCTCGCTTCGAGCAATGCCCTGGCCGTTGACGTCAACGCTGGCGACTACACCGCTCTGTCCGCCGGTACCAACGTCGCCGCCTGGTATCAGCAATACAGTCGTGCCGAGCGTTTCAACGCCGACGGTGCACCCGACAGCCAGCGTGACACCGGCCTCAAATCAAACATCAGCATCTTGCGCCTGATCCACTTCATGGACATCGGCGGGATCATCGTCGACCCGCAGATACTCCTGCCGTTCGGTCATGTCTACGACGCCCGTATCGCGGGCCAATCGCTGGGCAGTGCCAGTGGCCTGGCCGACCCGATCATTGGTGCGACCTTCTGGCTGGTCAATCAGCCGGCCGCCGGGGTCAGTGGCCGATACTTCGGCATCACCCCACTGTTCTACCTGCCGTGGGGCAACTACGACAAAGACGATGCGCTCAACCTGGGCGAGAACCGCTTCAAGGCTGATGTGCAGCTGGGCTGGGTCGAGCCGCTGTGGGGCAAAGTGTCCATGGAGCTGTACGCCGATGTCGTGGCTTATGGACACAACAATGATGCCGGCAACGGCCAGCAGACGCTCAAACAAGACCCCACCTATCAACTGCAAGGCAACCTGCGCTACGACTTCAACCCCTCGCAACGTGTAGCACTGGGCTACAGCACCAGCACCAGCGGCAAACAGTACCTGGACGGCGATTACACCGGGCAAAAAACCCAGGTGCAGCAAGTGCGCGCCGAGTTCCAGCAAATGCTCGGCCAACGCCTGCAGCTCAGCGCGCAGCTCACCCGGGATATCGAAGTCACCGGTGGTTTTCAGGAAGATATCGGCGTTAACCTCAGGGCCCTGCTGTTGTTTTGACCTTGACCTCGGTTTGCCGAAGGTATAAATCAAAGCGTGCCGTGGACAGCCAATAGCTGTCGACGGCACGATTCCGGCCCATGCAAAGGTGCCTCGATGGATGCCCACACGCTACATAACCAGCAACACCTGAGCATTGCCCGCCAGCAATTCGCCGAAGGTGTCGCCCTGCCCTCCAACCTCCTGCCAAGCAGCATCGCCCTCTCCTGGGCACGCTCACGTGAAGCCGGTCTGTTGCCTTGGCAACCCTGGCGGGCAGAAGCGGATGACGGCCTGCTGCCACTGGATGAAGCCGACCAGCAGCTCGCGCGGTGTGTGCAACCGGAAGTCGACCGGCTCTGGCAACAGATTGGTGGCGCGTCATGGGCGGTGTTCTGCATCAACCCGCAAGGCGTTATTGTCCACGCCCGTCAGGCGCGTACGCTGGCAGGCCCGCTGCTGCCGCTGCAAGTCGGCCGGCGAATCCAGGAAGCCGACATCGGGACCACCGCGCCCAGTTGCACCCTGGCCGAAGGGGTGCCGATGGTGCTGATCGGCAACCAGCATTACCTCAGTGATTTCGAGCATTTCTTTTGTGTCAGCGTGCCGATCCGCGGCCTGCAAGGCGAAGTCATCGGTGCGCTGGACATCACCGGCATCGGTGACCGTCAGGCTGGGGCGGTACTGGAACAGTTGAGCCATGCGGCGATGGCCGTGGAAAATCGCCTGTTCGCCACGCTCGGCAATTGCCAGATCCTGTCGCTGCAGCACGACCCACGGCTTTTGGGCACCCCCTTGCAGGGTCTGCTGGCCATCGACGCTGCCGGGCGCATTCAGAACGCCAACCGTGCTGCCCAACGTTTGCTGGGACTGGAACAGTTCCGCCCGGTTGGCAAGCGCCTGGACCACTTGTTCGAAGCGAGCGGCACTGTCGACCTGCATCGAATGCCACAGCAGTTGACCCTCAACGACGGTTCGCGCTTGTACGCGCAGGTGATCGAGCACGGTCGGGAGTCAACCGCACAGCACCTCTTCTCCCCGCCCCCGCAGATGTCGGCGCTGGGCGCAGACCCTCAGCTCAATCGTCAGCTGGACAGCGCGCACAAAGCTTTCGCTGCAGGTATCCCGATTCTGCTGCAGGGCGAAACCGGAACCGGCAAAGAAGTGTTCGCCCGGGCCTTGCATGAGCATTGGAACGCCCAGGCCCCGTTCGTTGCGATCAACTGTTCGGCCATTCCGGAAAGCCTGATCGAAGCCGAGCTGTTCGGCTATGTCGAAGGCACCTTCACCGGTGCGCGCAAAGGCGGCGCCAGCGGCCAGCTGGAAGCGGCCCATGGCGGCACGCTGCTGCTGGATGAAATTGGCGATATGCCGGCGGCCCTGCAAACCCGGCTGCTGCGGGTGCTGCAGGAACGTGAAATCACCCGCCTGGGCAGCACCACAAGGCGCAAGCTGGATGTACGGGTGATCAGTGCGACCCACTGCGACCTGCAGCAACGCATGCTGGAAAAAGTCTTTCGCGAAGACCTCTATTACCGCCTCAATGGTCTGCAAGTCCGCTTACCGACACTGCGTGAGCGTCAGGACCTGACAACCTTGATCGACCGCCTGCGGCAGCGCTACAACGCGCCGCCCCTGGAACACAAGGCATTACAGGCGCTGCACCGGCAAGCCTGGCCGGGCAATATCCGCCAACTGGAGCAGACCCTGCGTCTGGCCGCGGCGCTGGCCAGTGGCGAACCGATGATTCTCCTTGAGCATCTGCCCGCGGATATCCAGGCTGACGGTGAGCTGGAAAGCGGCAGCGTATTACAGGACAGCGTGCTGCGAACCGTCGAACTGACGTTGCAAGCCAACGCCGGCAACATCTCCGCCACCGCCAGCCAGTTGGGTATTTCCAGGACCACGCTGTACAAAAAGCTGCGGCAGCTTGGCAAACCGGTATAACCAACCGGCCCTGTGCTCAGCCGTTAAGTGAAGGGCCGGCTCCGCGCACAGCGTCCACCTGCTTGTCGGCATGGTAAGAAGAACGCACCAGAGGCCCGGAAGCTACATTCTTGAAGCCCATCTGCAGCGCTTGCTCGGCAAACCAGGTAAAGCTGTCCGGGTGCACGAAACGTTGCACCGGCAGATGGCTACGCGAAGGTTGCAAGTACTGCCCCAAGGTCAACATATCGACCTGATGTGCGCGCATCTGCTCCATCACCGCGATCACCTCCGCATCGGTCTCGCCCAGCCCGAGCATCAACCCGGACTTGGTCGGCACCCCCGGCACGCGCTGTTTGAAATTTTCCAGCAGATCCAGCGACCAGTCGAAATCCGATCCCGGACGCGCGGCCTTGTACAAACGCGGCACGGTCTCCAGGTTGTGGTTGAACACATCCGGCGGTTCCTGCGCGGTAATCGCCAGCGCGACCTCCATACGTCCACGGTAGTCCGGCACCAGGGTTTCCAGCTGAACCCCCGGCGACAACCGGCGGATCTCGCGCAGGCAATCGACAAAATGCTGGGCACCGCCATCGCGCAGGTCGTCACGGTCTACCGAGGTGATGACCACGTACTTCAACCGCAGGTCAGCAATCGCAATCGCCAGGTTCTTCGGTTCATCGGCATCCAGCGGACGTGGCCGACCGTGACCGACATCGCAGAACGGGCAACGTCGGGTGCAGATATCGCCCATGATCATGAAGGTCGCTGTGCCCCCGGAGAAACACTCGCCCAGGTTCGGGCACGAGGCTTCCCCGCAGACACTGTGCAGGTTGTGTTTGCGCAGCAATGCCTTGACCCGCGCCACTTCCGGCGAGGTGGGGATGTCGACGCGGATCCAGTCCGGCTTGCGTGGCACTTCTTCGGTGGGCAGGATTTTCACCGGGATACGCGCGACCTTCTCGGCGCCGCGCAGCTTCACGCCGGTTTGCAGCGGTTCGCGCAATGGCGTTTTTTGCAGCAGTTCGGTGGACATGAAGGGCTCCTGAAATTCGATGATGCTCGCGTCAGTGCGCCGCTGGCGTTGACCTCGATCAGCGCCAGGGCGTAAGCGAATCCGGGGATCAGGCCGGATACACCGGGAACAGGGCACACAACTCCGCTACCTGTCTGGCCACTTGGGCTTCAACATCGGCATCACCAAGATGGTCGAGGATGTCGCAGATCCAGGTCGCCAGCGCGCGGCACTCCGGCACCTGAAAACCACGGGTGGTGACCGCAGGCGTACCGATGCGCAAGCCGGAAGTCACGAACGGCGACTGCGGATCGTTGGGCACGGCATTTTTGTTCACGGTGATATGCGCACGGCCCAATGCCGCATCGGCGTCCTTGCCGGTGATGCCCTGGCGAATCAGGCTGACCAGGAACAGGTGGTTGTCGGTACCACCGGAGACCACGTCGTAACCTCGCTGCTTGAAGACTTCCGCCATGGCCTGGGCATTCTTGATGACCTGGAACTGGTACTCCTTGAAGCCAGGCTCCAGGGCTTCCTTGAAACACACAGCCTTGGCGGCGATCACATGCATCAGCGGGCCACCCTGCCCACCCGGGAACACCGCCGAATTGAGTTTTTTCTCCAGCTCCGGATCGGCCTTGGCCAGAATCAGACCACCGCGTGGGCCGCGCAGCGTCTTGTGGGTAGTGGTGGT
>Ga0247821_10001451_pt1 | contig 13276 bp, 10 predicted proteins | sample 13C_Glycerol_Day_FD_192481 | JGI IMG/M metagenome (GOLD analysis project Ga0247821, IMG submission 192481) | Soil microbial communities from agricultural site in Penn Yan, New York, United States - 13C_Glycerol_Day14 | ecosystem: Environmental > Terrestrial > Soil > Agricultural land | place... | reverse complement strand
GGCACGGCCGAAGACGTCCTCACGGACGAGTAGGCCGTTGCCACCGCGTCCCGCGGAGAAGCCGGCCTCGTAACGCGCTCGCTACAGCGGGGGTCCGGGAGAGAAGCAGACCTTCTCCCGGGCTCCTTCTTTTGCGAAGATCGCGTGAAGTCGGCCGTCCGGCCGGCACCACTCACGCGGGGGGACCCACCCATGGCACTGTTCGGCAACGCGCACACCGTCGACCCGGCCCAGGCACAGCAGGAGTACGCCCGTCTGCTCGGCCAGGGCGAGCAGGTGCACGCCGCGTTCCTGCTGATCCGCGACACCATACTGTTCACCGACCGCCGCCTGATCATGGTCGACAAGCAGGGCATCACCGGCAAGAAGACCGAGTACCACTCCATCCCGTACCGCAGCATCACCCACTTCGCCGTGGAGACCGCCGGCACCTTCGACCTCGACGCCGAACTGAAGATCTGGCTCTCCGGCAGCCAGGCCCCCATCCAGAAGACCTTCACCAAGGGCGTCGACATCTACGAGGTCCAGGCCATCCTCACCCAGTTCGTGGCCCGCTGACCCGATCTGGCTCGACCGCTCGGGCACCGTGGAGCGCGCGGAGGACCTGTTCACCGAGCAGTGACCGGCTCGACGAACCCCGTACCCAGCAGCGGGCCGACATCTACGAAGTGCAGGCGATCCTGGCGCAGTTCGTAGTGCGGTAAGCCTCTCCGCCACATACCACTGCTTCACCCTTCATTTACCGGCGTATAAGGTTTCTTCACCCGTGCGTGCGTATCGAACTTTCGTCCGCCGCACGGGTGTGCGTCGCGGTCCCGAGGGGCCGACGCGCGGCCGAGCCCGCCCGTGCACCGAGGGAATGACGTGAAGCACATCCTTGTCCGTTCCGGTAAGAGCCCGTTCCACGTCGCCTCCCCGACAGAATTCCTCCAGCAGGACCTGATCGGCACCAACACGGGCAACCTGCTGTTCAGCGACTCCGCCCACAAGATGCTGTCGCTGCCGGACACCGAGGTGACCTCCAACGGCATCCGCACCGACCCGTCGGCGCGCCGCGCGGCCGAGATCAACGAGCAGTACGACGTCTTCGTCGTTCCTCTCGCCAACGCCTTCCGGCCCGGTTTCCACGCTTCTCTGGACCGGCTCTCCACCCTGATCGAGCAGCTCACCATCCCGGTGGTGGTCTTCGGCGTCGGCGCCCAGGCCCCCGACGACTACGACACCGAATGGCTCGGACCGATGGAGGCATCCGTCAAACGCTTCGCCGCCGCCGTCCTGGAGCGCTCCGCCTCCATCGGCGTCCGCGGTGAACTCACCGCCCGTTACCTGAACGACCTCGGCTTCCAGGACGTCGACATCATCGGCTGCCCGTCGATGTTCCTGTACGGCGCGACCTTCCCCGACATCCGCGCCGCGGACCTGACGGCCGACTCCCGCATCGCCGTCAACCTCTCCCCGGACGCGATACCCGTCGGCGACATCTCCGGCATCGCCCGGCACGCCTGGGAGCGCTACCCGCACCTGACGTACTACGCGCAGCACACCGACGACGCCGAGCTGCTGCTCTGGGGCGACACCACGCCCGAGTCGGGCGTGGAGGACCCCTTCCCGCGCCACCTCAGCCACCCGCTGCTGCGTGAGAACAAGGTGCGCATGCCGCTCGACCCGGCGACCTGGATCGAGGAACTGCGCGGATACGACTTCGCCTACGGCACCCGCATCCACGGCAACGTCGCCGCCCTGCTGGCCGGCACCCCGAGCGTCGTCCTCACGCACGACTCCCGCACCCTGGAGCTGTGCCGGTACTTCGACATCCCCCACCGGCAGCTCGCCGGCCTGCCCGCCGAGACGGACCCGCGCGCGCTGTACGAGGACGCCGACTTCTCCGCGATGCTCAAGGGCCACGGCGAGCGGTTCGACCGGATCGTGGCCTTCCTGGACCGCAACGGTCTGCAGAACACCTACACGCACGGCGACGGCGGCGCCGCCTTCGACGCCCGCATGGCCGAGCTGGAGCTGCCCGCGTCCATGCCGGTCTGGGACGGCTCGGACGACGGGCAGATGCGCTACCGCCTCAGCCGGCTGCGCGAGCAGATCACGGCGGCCGGACAGCGGACCCGTGAGCAGGCGCGCAAGCAGGCCCAGGAGAACAAGGCGCTGCGCGCCCAGCTCGCCACGGCCGAGAAGCGTGCCGACGAGACCGAGCGGAAGCTCGACACCCTCGCCCGCGAACTGGCCGCCACCCGCAAGGCCCTGACCACTGTCGAGCGCAGGGTGACCGGCATCGACAAGCGCCTCCTGGTCCGCCTGGGCCCGGCCCTGCGCCGCCGCACCCGCAAACTGTCGAGCGGCGCCAAGAACTGACGGACACGTCACAGCGAGGGCCCGGGACGGTGTCCGTCCCGGGCCCTCGCTGTGCGGAGCGTGTGCCGGTTACTTCGGCTGCGGCTTGCGGACCGTCAGGTGGAGTTCCCTCAGGCGGGCCTCCTCCAGCTCCGTCGGCGCGCCCATCATCAGGTCCTGGGCGTTGCCGTTGAGCGGGAAGGCGATGGTCTCGCGGATGTTGGGCTCGTCGGCGAGCAGCATGACGATGCGGTCGACACCCGGCGCGATGCCACCGTGCGGCGGGGCGCCGAAGCGGAACGCGCGGAGCATGCCGGCGAACTTCTCCTCGACCGTCTCGCGCTCGTAGCCCGCGATCTCGAACGCCTTGAGCATGATCTCCGGCTCGTGGTTCCGGATCGCGCCCGAGGACAGCTCGACGCCGTTGCAGACGATGTCGTACTGCCAGCCCAGGATGTCCAACGGGTCCTGGGTCTCCAGGGCCTCCAGGCCGCCCTGCGGCATCGAGAAGGGGTTGTGCGAGAAGTCGATCGCGCCGGTCTCCTCGTCCTTCTCGTACATCGGGAAGTCGACGATCCAGCAGAAGCGGAAGACGTTCTCCTCGAAGTGCCCGGCGCGCTTGGCGGCCTCGACCCGCACCGCGCCCATGATCTTCGAGACCTCGTCGAAGTCGCCCGCGCCGAAGAACACCGCGTGGCCGGGGGCCAGCGAGAGACGCTTGGTGAGCTCCGCGACGTTCGCCTCCGTCAGGAACTTCGCGATCGGGCCGCTCAGCGAGCCGTCCTCGGCGACGCGCACCCACGCCAGGCCCTTCGCGCCCTGGGAGACCGCGTAGTCGCCGAGCTGGTCGAAGAACTTACGGGGCTGGCCGGAGACGTCCGGCACCGGCAGCGCGCGCACGTGCTTGCCGGCGAAGGCCTTGAACTCCGAGCCCTCGAAGACGTCGGTGATGTCGACGAGCTCCAGCTGGGCACGGAGGTCCGGCTTGTCGGAGCCGTACTTCAGCATCGCCTCGCGGAACGGGACGCGCGGGAACGGCGACGTCACATGACGGCCGTTGCCGAACTCCTCGAACAGCTCGGTCATCAGCTTCTCGATCGGCTGGAAGACGTCCTCCTGCTCGACGAAGCTCATCTCCACGTCGAGCTGGTAGAACTCGCCCGGCGAGCGGTCCGCGCGGGCGTCCTCGTCGCGGAAGCAGGGCGCGATCTGGAAGTAGCGGTCGAAGCCGGAGATCATCAGCAGCTGCTTGAACTGCTGCGGGGCCTGCGGCAGCGCGTAGAACCGGCCCGGGTTCAGACGCGACGGGACCACGAAGTCACGGGCGCCCTCCGGGGAGGTGGCGCTCAGGATCGGCGTCGCCATCTCGTTGAAGCCCATGGCCGTCATCTTGTGGCGCATCGCCGAGATGACCGACGTGCGCAGCAGGATGTTGCGGTGCATGCGCTCGCGGCGCAGGTCGAGGAAGCGGTACTCCAGGCGCCGCTCCTCGTTGACGCCGTCCTCGGTGTTGATGGTGAAGGGCAGCGGGGCCGCCTCGCCCAGCACCTCGACCACGGAGACCTCGACCTCGACCTCACCGGTCGGCAGCTCGGCGTTGACGTTCTCCGTGCCGCGCGAGACGACCTTGCCGTCGACGCGGACCACGGTCTCCTTGGAGAGCTTGTCCAGCGCCTCGTACGCCTCGGTGCCCGGGCGGGCGACCAGCTGCGTGATGCCGTAGTGATCGCGCAGATCGATGAAGAGGATGCCGCCCAGGTCGCGCCGATTGTGCAGCCAGCCACTCAGCCGGACGTCGGTGCCGACGTCAGAGGCGCGGAGCTCGCCGCAGGTGTGGGACCTGTACCGATGCATCGTCGTTCATCCAGCCTTCGCGGATCGGGGTCGTTGTTTCACGTGAAACTCCCCCAAGCCTACCGGCCGGGCCAAGATCGCTTCTCCGCCATTACCCGGGGGCGCCCGCACGGCTTCGGTGGCATTTTTCGACACCATCTTCATAAAGTGGTGCAATGCGCACTGGTGAGCCGCTGCCCGCCGTGGAGGACGTCCTCGCCGCACTCGGCACCGGACTCTGGCACTGGGACACCGCAACCGGGCTGGTCACGGTCGACGCAGTGGCGGCACGGCTGCTCGGACTGCCCGCCGCACAGGCCACCCTCACGGAGGCCCAGGTGCGCGCGCGTCTGCACCCCGTCGACTGGAACGAGATCACCGGAGTGGTACGGCTCGCCGTGGCCGAGGGCACCCTCGCCGAGGTGCGGATCCGGATCATGGACGACCACAAGCACGTCGTCCGGGTGGTGCGCAGCCGCTCCAAGCCCTCCTTCGACAGCGTCCGCAGGGCGTACGTCCTGACCGGCACCCTCCAGGAGGTCACCGACCCCATGCCGGGAACGCCCGCCGGACGCAGGGCGGTCACCGGCGACTGGCGGCGCTCCCGGGAGGCGTTCCTGCTGGACGCCGGCCGGGCGCTGGCGGAGGCGCGGTCGACGCAGGAGGTGCTGCGGGTCGCGGCCAACCTGTCGATGCCGGGCTTCTCCCCGGACGGACTGGCCGTGTTCGGTGTGGAGGGCGCCCACCTCACGATCATCGGCCACCACGGACACGAGCCCGGTGCGGACAACCCGTTCTACATGCCGCTGGACACGGACTACCCGGCCGCCGAGGTGGTGCGCACGGGACGGGCCGTCTATCTTTCCTCCCCGGAGCAGTACAAGGCCCGCTACCCGCTCACCTGGCCGCTCGCCCAGCGCTTCGGCCGGCAGTCCTGGGCCTTCCTGCCGCTGACCGCCTCCGGCCGCACGATGGGCGCCTGGCTGGCCGCCTTCGCCTATCCGGTCGCGTTCACGCCCGACGAGCGTTCCGTGCTGACCACGGTCGCCCGGATGCTGGCGCAGGCGCTGTCCCGCGCGGGCACGGCGGAGAGCGAGCGGGCGCTGAGCGAGGGGCTGCAGCGCACCATGCTGCCGAAGCTCGGCGCCGGCATCCCCGGCATGAGCATCGCCGCCCGCTACGTCCCCACCGGCGGCGGGCTCCAGGTGGGCGGCGACTGGTACGACGTCATCCCGCTGCCGAACGGCAGGTTCGCGATGGTCATCGGGGACGTCCAGGGCCATGACGTACGGGCGGCCGGGCTGATGGGCCAGCTGCGGATAGCCCTGCGGGCCTACTCCTCCGAGGGGCACCGCCCCGACGCCGTGCTCTCCCGCGCCTCCCGCTTCCTGCACGGGATCAACGAGGCGGACCCGGCGGAGCTGCGCTTCGCGACCTGCCTGTACGTCGAGGTCGACCCGGTGAGCGGAGTGCTGGAGGTGGCCCGCGCAGGGCATCCCGACCCGGTGATCCGGATGGCCGACGGGACGGTGCTGGCCCGGCCGACGGCGGGCGGGCTGCCGCTGGGCATCGACCCGGACGCCGACTACCCCACCACCCGGTTCGTCCTGGAGTCCGGCGAGACCGTGCTGATCTGCACCGACGGGCTGATCGAGACCGGCGGCCACGACCTGGAGAGCGGCTGGCAGCGGCTGCGCGCCCTGCTGGAGGGGCACAAGGGCACTCAGGAGGAGCTGGCCGACGCCCTGGTCCAGGCGGTGCACGGCCCCTCCTCGCACCACACCACCGGCCCGCTCGCCGACCGCCGCGAGGACGACATCGCCATGATGCTGCTGTCCCGGGAGGGCGAGGGCTGCGGCTGCGGCGCCGAGTCGGCGCCGCCCCCGGCGCGCCGCACCATGCTGACGGTGGCGCAGGCCGAGCCCGAACGGGTCTCGGTGGCCCGGCAGCAACTGCGCGAGCTGCTGCACGACTGGTCCTCGCCCGACCAGGTGGACTCGGCGGTGCTGCTGCTGTCGGAGGTGCTCACCAACGTCCTCGTGCACACCGACACCGACGCCCTGCTGCTCGCCGAGGTCACCGGCGGCGACGACGGCCGCCGGATACGCATCGAGGTCACCGACGCCGGCGACGACCTGCCGCATGTGCGCAGGCCCGGCGAGCTCGCCTCCTCGGGACGCGGCCTGGTCCTGATCGAACTCCTCGCCCACACCTGGGGCGTCGCCCCGCGCGGCCGCGGCAAGAGCATCTGGTTCGAGCTGTACGAGACCGAGGAGACCGGCGCCGGCTGAGCGGCGCCCGCCGGCCGCGTACGGACATCGTCGGGTCCGTGCGCGGCCGGGGTCACTGCCCGGTGCGGGCGGTGATCAGGCGTCGTCGCCGGTGGACGGTCCGGCCTCGGACATCCCGTGCACGGCCGGGACCGTGCCGAGCCGGCCCTTCTGGAAGTCCTCGAAGGCCTGCATCAGCTCGTCCTTGGTGTTCATGACGAACGGGCCGTAGTGGGCCATCGGCTCACGGATGGGCCGGCCGCCCAGCAGGACGACCTCCAGGTCCGGGGTGTGCGAGTCCTGCTTCTCGTCCGCGCGGACGGTCAGCGAGCCGCCGGCGCCGAAGACCGCCGTCTGCCCGAGGTGGACCGGACGCCGCTCGGCGCCCACGGAGCCCCGCCCGGCCATGACGTACGCGAGGCCGTTGAAGTCCTCCCGCCAGGGCAGGGTGACCTCGGCGCCCGGCGCGAGCGTCGCGTGGACCATGGTGATCGGCGTGTGGGTGATGCCGGGGCCCTCGTGGCCGTCCAGCTCACCGGCGATGACGCGCAGCAGCGCGCCGCCGTCGGGGGAGGTGAGCAGCTGGACGCTGCCGCTGCGGATGTCCTGGTAGCGCGGGGCCATCATCTTGTCCTTGGCGGGGAGGTTCACCCACAGCTGGAGGCCGTGGAAGAGACCGCCGGACATGACGAGCTGCTCCGGCGGGGCCTCGATGTGGAGCAGGCCGCTGCCGGCCGTCATCCACTGGGTGTCGCCGTTGGTGATGGTGCCGCCGCCGCCGTTGGAGTCCTGGTGGTCGAAGATCCCGTCGATGATGTAGGTGACGGTCTCGAAGCCGCGGTGCGGGTGCCAGGGCGTCCCCTTGGGCTCTCCGGGCGCGTACTCCACCTCACCCATCTGGTCCATCATGATGAACGGGTCGAGATGGCGGTAGTTGATCCCGGCGAACGCCCGGCGCACCGGGAAGCCCTCGCCCTCGAAGCCGCTCGGTGCGGTGGTGACGGTGAGCACGGGGCGCGCCTGGGCATCGGCGGGCGCGGTCACACGGGGCAGCGTCAACGGGTTCTCGACGGTCACTGCAGGCATGTCGGTACCTCCTCGGGTACGACCACTTTAGTTGAGCGTTGAACTTCCTGCCACCCGGAACGCGAAAAGCCCGGAGGGCATTCCCTCCGGGCTCCGGGCTTCGATCCAGGGAGCGGCACCGGCCGCCCCCGCACGGCGACGGCCTCAGCCGTACATCCGGCGCATCGCGAACTCGACCATCTGCTCCACCGCCTTGGCGTCGAACACCATCCGGTGCTCGCCCTCCATGTCGAGGACGAAGCCGTACCCCGTGGGGAGCAGGTCGATCACCTCGGCGCCGGTGATCACGAAGTACTTGGACTCCTTGCCCGCGTACCGCCGCAGCTCCTTGAGCGAGGTGAACATCGGGATCACCGGCTGCTGGGTGTTGTGCAGGGCGAGGAATCCGGGGCCCTCGCCGCGCGGGCAGTAGACCTTGGAGGTGGCGAAGACCTGCTGGAAGTCCTCGGCCGCCATCTGCCCGGTGGTGAACGCGCGCACCGCGTCGGCGAGCGACGGCGCGGACGGCTCCGGATACAGCGGCGCCTGCTGCCCGTACCCGCCCGGCATCTGCTGCTGCGGCGGGACGTAACCCTGCTGTGCCCCGGTGCTCTGGTCGTAGCCGTACATGCCGCACAGACTACTGACCCCGCGCGAGGGCTGGGTCACAGATGTCCGGATCGGGGTTGCTTCTTATTACCGACGGGTAGCATCATCGGAGCTACTTGCCGGTACGTGAATCAGCTGCGAGGAGTCAGACCTCGCCGATACCTCTCTTACGGAGCCGTCGCCATGGGGCACTACAAGTCGAATCTCCGCGACATCGAGTTCAACCTCTTCGAGGTGCTCGGGCGCGACAAGCTGTACGGCACGGGTCCGTTCGAGGAGATGGACGTCGACACCGCGAAGAGCATCCTCGACGAGCTGACCCGGCTCGCGGAGAACGAGCTCGCGGAGTCCTTCACGGACGCCGACCGCAACCCGCCCGTCTTCGACCCGGAGACCAGCACCGCGCCGGTCCCGGCGTCCTTCAAGAAGAGCTACCAGGCCTTCATGGACTCCGAGTACTGGCGCCTGGGCCTGCCCGAGGGCATCGGCGGCACGACCGCTCCCCCGTCGCTGATCTGGGCGTACGCCGAGCTGATCCTGGGCGCCAACCCGGCCGTGTGGATGTACTCCTCCGGTCCGGCCTTCGCCGGGATCCTGCACGACGAGGGCAACGAGACCCAGAAGCAGATCGCCCGGATCGCCGTCGAGAAGCAGTGGGGCTCCACCATGGTCCTCACCGAGCCGGACGCCGGCTCGGACGTGGGCGCCGGCCGCACCAAGGCCGTGCAGCAGGAGGACGGCTCCTGGCACATCGAGGGCGTGAAGCGGTTCATCACCTCCGGTGAGCACGACATGTCGGAGAACATCCTCCACTACGTGCTCGCGCGTCCCGAGGGCGCCGGCCCCGGCACCAAGGGCCTGTCCCTCTTCCTCGTCCCGAAGCACCTCTTCGACTTCGAGACCGGCGAGCTGGGCGAGCGCAACGGCGTCTACGCCACCAACGTCGAGCACAAGATGGGCCTGAAGGCCTCCAACACCTGCGAGATGACGTTCGGCGACCGGCACCCGGCCAAGGGCTGGCTGATCGGCGACAAGCACGACGGCATCCGCCAGATGTTCCGCATCATCGAGTTCGCCCGCATGATGGTCGGCACGAAGGCGATCTCCACGCTGTCGACGGGCTACCTGAACGCGCTGGAGTACGCCAAGGAGCGCGTCCAGGGCCCCGACCTGGCGAACTTCATGGACAAGACCGCGCCCAAGGTCACCATCACCCACCACCCCGACGTGCGCCGCTCGCTGATGACGCAGAAGGCGTACGCGGAGGGCATGCGCGCCCTGGTGCTGCACACGGCGTCGGTGCAGGACGCGATCGCGCTGAAGGAGGCCGCGGGCGAGGACGCGAGGACCGAGCACGCCCTCAACGACCTGCTCCTCCCGATCGTCAAGGGCTACGGCTCCGAGAAGGGCTACGAGCAGCTCGCCCAGTCGCTGCAGACCTTCGGCGGCTCCGGCTTCCTGCAGGAGTACCCGATCGAGCAGTACATCCGGGACTCCAAGATCGACACCCTGTACGAGGGCACCACCGCGATCCAGGGCCAGGACTTCTTCTTCCGGAAGATCGTCCGCAACCAGGGCGCGGCGCTGAACTCGCTCGCCGAGGACATCAAGAAGTTCCTGGCGCTCGCCGAGGGCGGCGAGGACCTCGGCACGGCCCGCGACCACCTGGCCAAGGCCGCCGTGGAGCTGGAGGCCATCGTCGGCCTGATGCTCACCGACCTCGCGGCCACCGAGAAGGACGTCAAGAACATCTACAAGGTGGGGCTCAACACCACCCGCCTGCTGATGGCCTCCGGTGACGTGATCGTCGGCTACCTGCTCCTGCGGGGCGCGGCGATCGCCGCCGAGAAGCTCCCGACGGCCTCCGCCAAGGACAAGGCCTTCTACACCGGCAAGATCGCCGCGGCGAAGTTCTTCGCGGCGAACGTCCTCCCCGGCGTCACCCTGGCCCGCAAGATCGCCGAGGGCGTCGAGCTGGACCTGATGGAGCTGGACGAGGCGGCGTTCTAGGACCCTTCCGGTCCCTTCCGGGACCCCCCGGACCTCCTCGGACAGACCCCACGAGATCCAGCCGGACCCCCCACGAGGGCCCGCTCCCGCACCGGGAGGCGGGCCCTCCCGCTCGTTAAGGTGAACCCATGAGCGAACCCCCCCGCTTCGACCGCGGCCACACCGATGATCTGATGTCCTTCCTGGCGGCGAGCCCCACGCCGTACCACGCCGTGGCGAACGCCGCCGAGCGGCTGGAGAAGGCGGGCTTCAGGCAGGTCGCGGAGACGGACGCCTGGGACGGGACCACCGGCGGCAAGTACGTGCTGCGCGGCGGTGCGATCGTCGCCTGGTACGTCCCCGAGGGCGCCGCCGCGCACACCCCCTTCCGGATCGTCGGCGCCCACACCGACTCCCCCAACCTGCGCGTCAAGCCCCGCCCCGACAGCGGCGCGCACGGCTGGCGCCAGGTGGCCGTGGAGATCTACGGCGGTCCGCTGCTCAACTCCTGGCTCGACCGCGACCTCGGCCTGGCCGGCCGGCTGTCGCTGCGCGACGGCTCCACGACACTGGTCAACGTCGACCGCCCCCTGCTGCGAGTCCCCCAGCTCGCCATCCACCTGGACCGCTCGGTCAACGCCGACGGCCTCAAGCTCGACAAGCAGCGGCACACCCAGCCGGTGTGGGGCCTGGGCGACGACGTCCGCGACGGCGACCTCATCGCCTTCCTGGAGGAGACCGCCGGCCTCCCGTCCGGCGCGGTCACCGGCTGGGACCTGATGGTGCACTCCGTCGAGCCGCCCGCCTACCTGGGCCGCGACCGCGAGCTGGTGGCCGGCCCGCGCATGGACAACCTGCTCTCCGTGCACGCCGGCACGGCCGCGCTGGCCGCCGCGGCGGGCCGGGGCTCCGAGCTCTCCTGCATCCCCGTCCTCGCCGCCTTCGACCACGAGGAGAACGGCTCCCAGTCCGACACCGGCGCGGACGGGCCGCTGCTCGGCGGCGTCCTGGAGCGTTCGGTGTTCGCGCGCGGGGGATCGTACGAGGACCGGGCCCGCGCCTTCGCCGGGACCGTCTGCCTGTCCTCCGACACCGGTCACGCCGTGCACCCCAACTACGCGGAGCGGCACGACCCGACGCACCACCCCCGTGTCGACGGCGGCCCCCTGCTCAAGGTCAACGTCAACAACCGCTACGCCACGGACGGTTCCGGCCGGGCGGTGTTCGCGGCGGCCTGCGAGAAGGCGGGTGTCCCGTTCCAGTCCTTCGTCTCCAACAACGCGATGCCGTGCGGCACCACGATCGGTCCGATCACCGCGGCACGGCACGGCATCCGCACCGTCGACATCGGCGTGGCCATCCTGTCGATGCACAGCGCACGCGAACTGTGCGGCGCGAAGGACCCGTTCCTGCTGGCGAACGCGCTCGTCGCGTTCCTTGAGGGCTAGTCAACTGTCATGGGCGCCGGGGCGCATGGGTGCCGCCCGGCCGGGTACCCGGATGCGACCGGAGACACCGGACAGGGAGGCGACACTCATGGGCCTCGGCGGATGCATCATCCTCATCGCCGTGGGAGCAATCCTCACGTTCGCGACCGACTGGGACATGCAGGGTGTCAACCTTGACCTGGTCGGCATCATCTTCATGATCGTCGGTTTGATCGGCGTCGCGACCTTCAGCAGCATCGCCCGGCGTCGGCGGGTCGTGGTACCCCCCGCCACCCCGGTCGTGGACGACCCCGCCCGCCCGCACCACCACACGCGTGACGGGTACAGCGACGGATACGGCGTCTGACCGGTCCGAAGCGGCAGGACAGGGCGCGGGAGTGCGGGTCTCCCGCGCCCTCGCCGTGCCCGCGGGGACGTCAGCCCCCCGGGCTAGCGACGGCGTCCCGGCGAGCGGCACGGGGAAGGGGTGGCGGCATGAGATTTCTTGTGCGGGACCGGATCCTCGGGATCGGGGACGACTACTGGATCGAGGACGACCACGGGAACAAGGTCTTCCTCGTCGACGGCAAGGCGATGCGGCTGCGGGACACCTTCGAGCTGAAGGACGCCCAGGGCCACGTCCTCATCGACATCCGGCAGAAGATGTTCGCCCTGCGGGACACGATGGTGATCGAGCGGGGCGGGGAGACCCTCGCGACCGTCCGGCGCAAACGGCTGTCGCTGCTGCGCAACCACTTCCGGGTGGAGCTCGCGGACGGCAGCACCGAGCTGGACGTCAGCGGCCGGATCGTGGACCGCGAGTTCGCCGTCGAGTACGACGGCGAACTGCTCGCCGTGGTCTCCCGGCGGTGGCTGCACGTCCGGGAGACCTACGGCGTGGACGTCGTACGGGAGGACGCGGACCCGGCGCTGCTGATCGCGGTGGCGGTGTGCGTGATCCACCTGGCGGAGAAGGAACGGGGGGACGACTGAGGCCCTGCGCGGCTCAGTGGCGGGGGCGGTCCAGTCCCAGGACGCGGTCCTTGAGGGCCGGGAAGCGCTCGCGGGTGCCCGCCACCGTGGCCGGGTCGAAGTCCACCGTCAGGACCTCTTCGCCGGGGCCCGCCTCCGCCAGCACCTCGCCCCAGGGATCCACCACGATCGAGTGACCCGCCTGCGGAACCCCGGCGTGCGTCCCGGCCGTTCCACAGGCGAGGACGAACGACTGGTTCTCCACCGCCCGTGCCCGCGCCAGCAGCGTCCAGTGGGACCGGCGGCGCTCCGGCCAGCCCGCCGGGACGACGAGGGTCTCGGCGCCGGCGTCGACGAGACCGCGGAAGAGTTCGGGGAAGCGGAGGTCGTAACAGGTCGCCACACCGAGCACGGTGTCCGGCAGACGGACCGTCACCAGCTCGTCGCCCGCGCCCATCAGCACGGCCTCGCCCTTGTCGAAGCCGAAGCGGTGGATCTTGCGGTAGGAGGCGGCCAGTTCACCGGAGGGGGAGAAGACCAGCGAGGTGTTGTAGAGGATCGCGTCCTCCGCGGCGGAGCCGCCGGCCGGCACGGCCCGTTCCGGGACGGAGCCCGCGTGCAGCCAGACGCCCGCGTCGCTCGCGGCCTTGGCCATCGCCTCGTACGTCGGGCCTTCGAGCGGTTCGGCCTCGGCGGCGAACTCCTCGTAGGCGAAGGCGCCCGTGGTCCACAGCTCGGGCAGCACCACCAGATCGGCTCCGGCCTGAT
>Ga0247821_10001449_pt1 | contig 13280 bp, 7 predicted proteins | sample 13C_Glycerol_Day_FD_192481 | JGI IMG/M metagenome (GOLD analysis project Ga0247821, IMG submission 192481) | Soil microbial communities from agricultural site in Penn Yan, New York, United States - 13C_Glycerol_Day14 | ecosystem: Environmental > Terrestrial > Soil > Agricultural land | place... | reverse complement strand
CCATCGCGGGGCAAGCCCGCTCCTACAAGCGTCTGACGAACCACCCATCGATCCGCTGCAAGCGCCACCCCATCAGCGCCAGTGTCACGGCCCGCAGTGCCATGAACAGCAAGAACCCCATCCACAACCCATGGTTGCCCAGCCCCGTGGCCAGCCAGGCAAACGGCAAGGCAATGGCCACGCTGATCAGCATGGCGTTGCGCATCTCCCGCGCCCGTGTCGCGCCAATGAACAGTCCATCGAGCAAATAGCTCCATACCGCCACCAGGGGCAACAGCGCCAGGTACGGCAGGTACTGGTACGCCGTTTCGCGCACGCTGGCGATGTCGGTCTGCATGTTGATGAACAGGTGTCCGCCAAACAGGAACAGTACGGCGAACCCGCTGCTGGCCAGCAACGACCAGCCGCAGGCCACGGTCAGTGAGCGTCGCAGGGCCTGGCGATCGCCGGCGCCAATGGCGTGGCCGCACAAGGCCTCGACCGCATGGGCCAGGCCGTCGAGCGCATAGGCGGTGAGCAGCAGGCCATTGAGCAGCAGGGCATTGGCGGCAACCGTGGATTCGCCCAGGCGGGCACCTTGCACGGTGATCAGGAAGAACACCGCCTGCAGGGCCAGGCTGCGAATGAAGATGTCGCGGTTGACCGCCAGCAACGGCCGCCAGCTCTGCCAGCGGGCCAGCAGGGCCCAGGCGATGCGTCCGGGGTAGGTGCGCAGGGCCGGGCGGGTGAGTGCCAGGCCCAGCAGGGCCGCGCTCCATTCGGCGATCACCGAGGCACGGGCCGAGCCCAGCACGCCCCAGTCCAGGCCCAGTACGAACCACAGGTTCAGGGCGATGTTGAGCAGGTTGGTGGTCAGCAGAATGGCCAGGGGCGCGCGGGCGTTCTGGGTGCCGAGGAACCAGCCCACCAGGGCGAAGCTGGCAAGCGCTGCCGGCAAGCCCAGAAGGCGGGTCTGGAAGAAATCCTGGGTGGACTGCTCCAGCGCCGCCGAGGGCTGCATCAATTGCAGCGCCAGGTGGCTGAAGGGCACGGCCAGCACACCCAGCAGCAGGGCGAACAGCATCGCCAGGATCAAACCCTGTACCAGCACCTGCCGCAACGCCGCACCATCGGAGCGTCCCGCCGCCTGGGCGGCGAAGCCGGTGGAGCCCATGCGCAAAAAGCCCATCACCCAGGCCAGGAAGGTATACAGGCTGGCGCCCACCGCCACGGCGCCCAGCTGATGCGCATGGGGCAGGTGGCCGATGACGGCGCTGTCGACCAACGCCACCAGCGGTACGGAAATATTCGAGAGAATCATCGGCGCGGCCAGGGCCCAGACCTTGGTGTGGGTCGGGCGGTCGCGCCAGTCGGTCAGCAATCGGGACATGTCGGCTCCAGGCAAGCCGGACATTGTAGCTGCTGCGGGCACCAAATCACTTCAATGGGGTCTGAGCTCGGCGTCGCCGCGCTCGGTTGTTGCGTGGGTGATATATAGTTCTCCCTTCAGAACCCGCTGCCAAAGAGTGATTTCCATGCTCAACAAAGGATTGTTGCTGGCCTGCGCGCTGGCCTTGCTCAGTGCCTGCGACTCGTCTGCCCCAGACAAGCCCGCCACCGCGCCTACGCCCGCGCCGACCCAGGAGGCCGCCCCGGCGCCCAAGCCTGCGCGCGAAAGTGCCGAGACCCTGGCCCAGCGTTATGCCGGTCGTGAGTTGAGCGTGGTGGATGTTTCCGAAGTCCAGGTCGATGGCGCCAGTGCGCTGTCCCTGACGTTCTCGGTGCCGCTGGACGCCGAGCAGAACATCGCCGACCGGGTGCACCTGGTCGACACCGTCAAAGGCAAGGTCGACGGCGCCTGGGAGCTTTCCGACAACGGCATGGAGCTGCGCCTGCGCCACCTGGAGCCCCAGCGCAAGCTGGTGCTGACGGTCGATGCCGGGCTGCAGGCCGTCAATGGCAAGCGCCTGGCCGCAGAGTCGGTGAGCCGTCTGGAAACCCGCGACATGCAGGCCACCATCGGTTTTGCCAGCCGTGGCTCGCTGCTGCCGACCCGTCTGGCCGAAGGCCTGCCGGTGATTGCCCTGAACGTCGACAAGGTCGATGTCGAGTTCTTCCGCATCAAGCCTGAATCCCTCGCCACCTTCCTCAGTGCCTGGGGCCGCAACAGCAGCCTGTACTACTACCAGTCCAAGGAAACCCTGGACATGGCCGAGCTGGTCTACAGCGGCCGCTTCGATCTCAACCCCGCACGCAACACCCGCGAAACCGTGCTGCTGCCGATCGCCGGCATCAAGCCGCTGCAGGAGCCGGGGGTGTACCTGGCCGTGATGCGCGCCTCCGGCACCTATGACTATTCGCAACCGGCGACCCTGTTCACCCTGAGTGACATCGGCGTGTCGGCCCACCGCTACCACAACCGCATGGATGTGTTCACCCAAGGCCTGGAGGGTGGCAAGGCCCTGAGCGGCGTGGCCCTTGAGTTGCTCGATGCCGAAGGCCGCGTACTCGGCCAGGGCAAGACCGACAGCGACGGCCATGCGCAATTGCCGATGCCGCCCAAGGCCGAAGTATTGTTGGCCCATCAGGGCGTGCACACCACGATGCTGCGCCTGAACAACGCGGCACTGGACCTGGCCGAGTTCGACATCACCGGCCCCCAGGCCAACCCCCTGCAGTTCTTCGTGTTCGGCCCGCGCGACCTCTACCGTCCGGGTGAAACCGTGCTGCTCAATGGCTTGCTGCGCGACCAGGATGGTCGTCCGCTCAAGCCGCAGCCGGTGACCGTGGAAGTGCGCCGCCCGGATGAGCAGATCAGCCGCAAGTTCGTCTGGGAGCCGGGCAGCAATGGCCTGTATCAGTACTCGCTGCAACTGGCCAGCGAAGCCCCGACCGGGCGCTGGCAGTTGTTGTTCGACCTGGGCGGTGGCAAGAAGCAGATCTATGAGTTTCTCGTCGAAGACTTTTTGCCCGAGCGCCTGGCGCTGGAACTCAAGGGCAGCGATGCCCCCCTGAGCCCGGAGCAGACCGCTGAAATCGACGTGGATGGCCGCTACCTCTACGGCGCGCCGGCCTCGGGCAACCGCTTGAGCGGCCAGGCCTATCTTCGTCCGCTGCGTGAGGCGGTGCCGGCGCTGCCGGGCTATCAGTTCGGCTCGATCACCGAGCAGGAGCTGAGCCAGGACCTGGAGCTGGAGGAGGTCAACCTGGATGCCGAGGGTAAAGCCACGTTGAGCATCGAGAGCAAATGGGCCGAGGTTCGCTCGCCGCTGCAACTGACTGTGCAGGCCAGCCTGCAGGAGTCTGGCGGACGTCCCATTACCCGCCGCCTGGAGCAGCCGATCTGGCCAGCCGAGCGTCTGCCGGGATTGCGCGGGCTGTTCGACGGTGAAGAAACCGACAGCGATGGGCCGGTGGAATTCGAAGTGCTGGTCGCCGACCGCGACGGCAACAAACTGGCGGCCGACAACCTCAAGGTGCGCCTGATCCGTGAACGTCGTGACTACTACTGGAACTACTCCCAGAGCGACGGCTGGAGCTACAACTTCAACGAAAAATTCCTGACCCAGAGCGAAGAGACGGTCAGCGTCAAGGCGGGCGGCACCGCGCGACTCAACTTCCAGGTCGAATGGGGCCCGTACCGCGTCGAGGTCGAAGACCCGCAGACAGGCCTGGTATCCAGTGCCCGCTTCTGGGCCGGCTACCGCGCCCAGGACAATGCCGACGGGGGGGCGGTACGCCCGGACCAGGTCAAGCTGGCGCTGGACAAACCCTCCTATGCCGATGGTGCTACGGCTTCTATCACCGTTACCCCGCCTGCGGCCGGTACCGGCTACTTGATGGTCGAGTCCAGCGATGGACCGCTGTGGTGGCAGGAAATCGACGTGCCGGCCGAGGGCAAGACCTTCGCCGTCAAGCTCGACCCCAAATGGGCCCGCCATGACTTGTATGTGAGTGCCCTGGTGATCCGCCCGGGCGAGCGCAAGGTCAATGCCACGCCCAAGCGTGCCGTGGGTGTCCTGCACCTGCCGCTGGACCGCGCCGAACGCAAGCTGGCCGTGACGCTCAGCGCACCGGAAAAAATGCGTCCCAAGCAGCCGCTGACCGTCAGGGTGCAGGCGCGCAATGCCGACGGCAGCGTGCCCAAAGAGGTGCATGTGCTGCTGGCGGCGGTGGACGTGGGGATTCTCAATATCACCGACTACCCGACCCCGGACCCGTTCACCGGCCTGTTCGGGCGCAAGGCCTATGGTGCTGATCAGTTGGACATTTATGGCCAGTTGATCGAAGCCGGCCAGGGCCGTCTGGCCAGCCTGGCGTTCGGTGGCGATGCGGGCATGGCCAAGGGCGGCAAGCGTCCCAATACCAGCGTCACCATCGTTGCCCAGCAGAGTGCGCCGGTGACGCTCAACGAAAAGGGCGAGGGTGAGGCCACCGTCGACATTCCGGACTTCAACGGCGAGCTGCGGCTGATGGCCCAGGCCTGGACCGACGAGCGCTATGGCGTTGCCGAAGGCAAGACGGTGGTTGCCGCCCCGCTGATTGCCGAACTGTCGGCGCCGCGCTTCCTGGCCGGTGGTGACCGCACCACGCTGGCGCTGGACCTGTCGAACCTGTCGGGGCAGGCACAGAAACTCACGGTGCGGGTAAGCACCGAAGGCCAACTGAGCCTGTTGGGCGCGGCCGAACAGAGCCTCGACCTGACCCAGGGCAAGCGCGTCACGCTGCTGGTGCCGGTGCAGGCCAATGGCGGCCTGGGGCAGGGCAAGGTCAAGGTCGAAGTGCTGGGCCTGCAACTGCCGGGTGAACAGGCCGCTGCCTTTACCCGCGACTGGACCCTGGGCGTCCGCCCGGCCTATCCGGCCATGCTCAAGCACTACCGCGTGGCGCTCAAGGATCAACCCTGGAGCCTGCCCGAGGGCGATCTGGCCGCGTTCGAGCCGCAAGGTCTTGAAGCCACGCTGGCGTTGTCCAGCCGTCCGCCGCTGAACCTTGCCGAGCAGATCCGCGCCCTGCAAGCCTACCCGTATGGCTGCCTGGAGCAGACCGCCAGCGGCCTGTACCCCTCGCTCTACGCCGATGCTGCAACCCTCAAGCGCCTGGGCATCACCGGCGAGCCGGCCGAGGTGCGCAAACGCAAGATCGAGATGGGCATCGAGCACTTGCTGGGCATGCAGCGCTACAACGGCAGCTTCGGCCTGTGGAGTTCGGATGACCAGGAAGAGTATTGGCTGACCGCCTATGTCACTGACTTTTTGCTGCGCGCCCGTGAACAGGGTTATGCCGTACCGGCCGAAGCCCTGAAAAAATCCAGCGAGCGCCTGCTGCGTTACCTGCAGGAGCGCAACCTGATCGAAGTCAGCTACAGCAAGAACGCCGAGCACAGCCGCTTTGCCGTTCAGGCCTACGCGGCACTGGTGCTGGCGCGTACACAACAGGCGCCACTGGGTGCGCTGCGCAGCCTGTTCGAGCGGCGCAGCGATGCCCGTTCCGGCTTGCCGCTGGTACAGCTGGCCATCGCCCTGGACAAGATGGGCGACAAGCCGCGGGCCGAGCAGGCCTTGCAGGCGGGCCTGGCGGTCAGCCGCAGCAGCGACGACTGGCTGGGTGACTACGGTAGCCCGGTGCGCGACCAGGCCTTGATCCTGGCCTTGCTTGAAGAGAACAACCTGGCCAGTAGCACCCTCGATGCGCGGCTGTTCGAGCTGTCGGATGAGCTGGCGGCCAGCCGCTGGTTGTCGACCCAGGAGCGTAATGCGCTGTTCCTCGCCGGCCGTGGCCTGCTGGGCAAGCCGGAAGGCAAATGGACGGCACGCCTGGACAGCGCCGGTGAAGTGCGCGAGCTGGATGCGGCGCAATCGGGGTTGAAACTCGAGGGCCCGTTGCTGGCTTCACCGCTGACCGTGCAGAACCAGGGCAGCGACACGCTGTTCCAGCAACTGACCGTGTCTGGTTACCCGCGCCAGGCCCCGGCGGCCAGCAGCAACGGCATGACCATCCGCCGCGATTTCCTCGGCATGAATGGTCAGGCGCTGGACCTGGGTAATCTCAAGAGCGGTGACCTGGTGCTGGTGCACCTGGCATTGACGTCGACAACGCGGGTGCCGGATGCCCTGGTGGTCGACTTGTTGCCGGCGGGCCTGGAGCTTGAAAACCAGAACCTGGCGCAAAGCGCGGCCAGTCTTGAGAACGCCAGTAGCGCCGTGAAGCAGTGGCGTGAGTCGATGCAGAACGCCAACGTGGTGCACCAGGAGTTTCGCGATGACCGCTACGTGGCGGCGCTGAACCTTGAAGGTTATGGCACCACCCACTTGCTGTACCTGGCGCGCGCCGTGACGCCGGGTACCTACCGGGTGCCACCGCCGCAGGTGGAGTCGATGTACCGGCCGAATGTGCAGGCGGTTGGCGAGACAGCAGGAGCGTTGGTGGTGAAGGCCCGTTGATTGCGGGGCAAGTCGAAACGTCGCACCGCCGCTCCTACCGGTAGGAGCGGGTTTGCCCCGCGATTGCTCAATGAATGATCCAGCTCAGCACCCACAACCCCAGCACCAGCCAGATGATGCCGAGGATGATCGAGGCACGCATGAAGGCACGGATGGCCGAGTACAGCAGCATCAGGCCGATGATCAGGGCGATGATGCTGACCAGCGAGGTGTCCATGCCCAATGTGCGTGCCAGGCCATCGATGAAGTTGCCACCGGCGTTGGCCAGCAGGTTGAACAACCCGCTCAGGCCGTCGACGACAAAGCGGATCAGTGCGCCCAGTGCCTGGCCAAGCCACTCGAAAAAACCTTCTACATGCATAGTTGCTTCCTGATGATCGAATCGGCGAGTCTGCCGTTGCCAAGCCTTTGGCCATTTACTGGCCGGGTCAGTTCCCTGTTCTCCAGCCGTGACAAGGTTGCCCGATGCTCATCTTAGCTCGCCCGCGCAGTCCGATGGCGAAACGGCTGGGTGCCGCCGCAGGGGCTGTGTTGCTGCTGTGCGCCTTGCTGTGGGGGGCCGATCGCCTGTGGCCATTGCCCCTGCCGGCCGATGACCTGGCGCGGGTCGTGCTGGCCGAAGACGGTACGCCCCTCTGGCGGTTTGCCGATGCCGAGGGCGTGTGGCGCTACCCGGTGAGCAGCGATCAGGTGTCGCCGTATTACTTGCAGGCGTTGCTCACCTACGAAGATCGCTGGTTCTATCACCACCCCGGGGTCAATCCCCTTGCGTTGGGCCGGGCGGCCTGGCAGAACCTGCGCGGTGGGCGGGTGGTGTCGGGCGGCAGCACGCTGTCGATGCAGGTGGCCCGCTTGCTCGAACCGCATCCGCGTACCTTGCCCGGCAAGCTGCGCCAGTTGTGGCGCACCGCGCAGCTGGAGTGGCACCTGTCCAAGGCGCAGATCCTGGAGATCTACCTCAACCGCGCCCCCTTTGGCGGCACCTTGCAGGGCGTGGCCGCCGCCAGTTGGGCGTACCTGGGCAAATCGCCGCTGCACCTGACCCCTTCGGAGGCAGCGCTGCTGGCGGTGTTGCCCCAGGCACCGAGCCGCTTGCGTCCGGACCGCCACCCGGCGCGGGCGCAAGTGGCCCGCGACAAGGTGCTGCAACGCCTGCTCGACTACCAGGTGTGGCCGCAGCAACGGGTGAGCGAGGCGTTGGAGGAACCCCTGCTGCTGGCGCCCAGGCAGGAGCCGGCCCTGGCGCCCTTGCTGGCCCGGCGCCTGAACCGGCCACACAGCCCGCCGCTGATTCGCACCACCCTCGATGCCTCGTTGCAACGGCGCCTGGAGGACCTGCTGCTGGGCTGGCGTGCACGCCTGCCAGAACGCACCTCGGCGGCGATCCTGGTGGTGGAGGCGCAGAACATGGCGGTGCGCGCCTACCTGGGGTCGGTGGACTTGAACGACGAGCGCCGCTTCGGCCACGTCGACATGATCAGCGCACTGCGCTCGCCGGGTTCCACGCTCAAGCCCTTCCTTTATGGCATGGCCATGGACGATGGCCTGATCCATTCCGAATCGCTTCTGCAAGATGTCCCCAGGCGTTATGGCGATTATCGGCCAGGGAATTTCTCCATGGGCTTCAGCGGGCCAGTGGCGGCCAGTTCCGCATTGGCGCTGTCGCTGAACCTGCCGGCGGTGCAGTTGCTTGAGGCCTATGGGCCCAAGCGATTTGCCGCGCAGATGCGCAGCGGCGGCGTGCCCCTGACCCTGCCGCCCTTGGCCGAGCCGAACCTGTCGCTGATCCTGGGCGGTGCCGGCAGTCGCCTTGAAGAGCTGGTGGCTGGCTACGGCGCGTTGTCCCGTGGGGGGCTGAGTGCGCCGATCCGTTTGCAGCCGGATGCGCCGTTGGCCGAGCGCCGGCTGTTGTCGCCGGGTAGCGCCTGGATCATCCGGCGCATTCTCAGTGGCCAGGCCCGCCCGGATCGCGACCCCCATGCCGAGTTGGTGCAGCGCCCGCTGCTGGCGTGGAAGACCGGCACCAGTTATGGCTTCAGGGACGCCTGGTCGATTGGCGTCGGCCCGCGTTACCTGATCGGCATCTGGATTGGCCGGCCCGACGGTACCCCCGTGCCCGGGCAGTTCGGCCTGGCCTCCGCCGCGCCGCTGATGCTGCAGGTTCACGATGTATTGAGTAACCGCGACAGCCAGCGCGGCATTGCCGCTCCGGTGGCCGCGGTACCTGCCAATGTCGGCGTGGCGGCGATCTGCTGGCCGTTGGGGCAACCACTGGCCCGGCAGGACGCCAATTGCCGGCGCCAACGCTTTGCCTGGACCCTGGACGGCACCACTCCCCCCACCTTGCAGGCGGCCGACCAGCCCTTGAGCGTGGGCTTGCGCGAAACCGTATGGGTGAACGGCCAGGGGTTGCGGGTCGATGCCAGCTGTAGCGGTGCCGAGCCCAGGGAAATTGCCTTGTGGCCCGCGCCCCTGGAGCCCTGGCTGCCGCGGGTCGAGCGGCGCGACGCGCGGCTGCCCAAGGTCGATCCGGCGTGCCCGCCCCAGGTGCCGGCCAGCTCGCCACCGCTGTCCATTGTCGGCGTGCGCCAGGGCGATGAGCTGCGCCGCCCGGCCGCCAGCAGCGAGCCGTTGCGTCTTGAGGTGTCGGCACTGGGAGGCAGCGGCAAGCGCTGGTGGTTCCTCAATGGCGCGCCGCTGGGCGAGTCGGTTGGCCAGGAGCGCCTGAGTGCGCGGTTCGAGCAGGCCGGGCAGTTTGAGTTGAGTGCGCTGGACGAGAGCGGGCACACCGCCCGGGTCGAGTTCCAGGTCAATGAGTAAGGCGCCTGGGCGCCTTCAATTGGATATAGCGCCAAAGTGGAATGCACCTCGATATCCCTTTGCCAGGCGCGTAAGCCGTTGAATCACAACCCCGTTTTTTTTCTGTTCAAAGGTATAGAAAGGGTTAATACCAAGTTCCGGATTGTCCGCCGTCGTTGCCCGCGTTCAGATGCCTGCAACAGAGATCGGCGCTGCGTGCGTCGCTCTCTAACAACGAGCTGCGGCAACGGAGTCGCCCATGAAAACGCAAGCGTGGAAAGCAAGTACGGCCCTGGCCCTGATCCTGGCGGTGAGCCTGGGTGGATGCAGCAGCGGTGGCGGCGGCTCCAAGAGCCATGTCGACAGTTCGTCACCCACTGAGGCCGGTTCCGAAACGGGGGCCGGTGGCAGCAGTGATGGAACCGCAGGGGGCGGCACTGGCGGCACCGGTGGAACAGGAGATGGCGGCCTGGCCGGTGGTGGCGCGGGTACTGGTGGTGCGGGCAGTGCAGGCGGTTCTGGTGGAACCGGAGGTACGGGTGGCACTGGTGGAACGGGCGGGGGTGATGGCGGCACTGGCCCCGGCGGTGAAAACCCCGGCACTGGCAATCCAGGCACCGGCAATCCAGGCGGTGGCGACCCGGGCGGCGGCACTACCACGCCCTTGGTTACTGGCCAGGTGGTTGATCAGGTGGGCAATGCCGTGGCCGGTGTCGGTACGGGAGTCGCTGGCGTAGGTGCGACCGTGGATTCGTTGCCTGTCGTGGGAAGTACCGGCGCCGGCGGCCTGGTGACCTCCGCCGGCACCGCCGTGAACAGCATCGGTACCGGGGTCAGTGACGGGCTCGGCCAGCTGGGCGCCGGCGGCAATGCCATCGGCACCACGGTGGCCGGTGTCGGCCAGGGCGTATCGGACCTTGGCGGTGGTGTACAGCAACTGGGCGGCAGCGACCTGATCGAGCACATTCCCGTGGTGAACACCGTGGTCGGTCATGTCGGGCAGGCCGTGACCATGCTCGGCGATACCTTGAGCACCCAGAGTACCACCAGCCCCTTGGGCGGCCTCAATGAGGGTGTGAGTAATAAGGTGTTGGTCCCGGTGGTCTCGCTGGTGGAAACCACCACTAACAATCTCGGCAGCCAGACCAGGCTCGGTGGCCCGCTGGACTCGGTGGTCAACAAGGTCGGCGGTACGCTCGAGGGGGTGGGTGACAAGATCGCCAGTGCCGGTGGCGGCAATCCGCTGACCACGGCCGTCGGCAACCTGGCCAGCACGGTCGGCGGTGCAACCAGCACGTCCGGCGAACTGGTGAACGGCCCTGGCGGCAAGCCAGGCCTGCTGGAAACGGTCGGCGGCGCGGTGGCCGGTGTCGGCACCGGTCTTGATGCCGGCAGTAATAACGCCTTGCTCAGCACCACCGGCACCGCTGCGGCAGCGGTGGGTAACAGCGTGGCTTCGCTGGGCACGGTCATGGGTGGCAATGGCGTGGCCAGCGCCAGCGCGGGTGTGCCGACTGCCGCGCTGACCGGCACTGTGGGCGCTGCGGTGACGCCCGTCGTGACGAGCGTCGCCAGCGTCACCGCGCAAGTGGGGGCGGCAACCGGCATCGGTGCACCGGTCGACGGCCTGGTGAGCAAGGTGGGTGGGGCGGTCAGCAGTCTGGGCAACCAGGTGGATGCGGCCAGCAGCAATCCGGTGGTCAGTTCCGTGGGCGCTGCCGTCAACGAAGTGGGTAAAACAGTCGATCAGGTGGGCGGCTTGCTTGCCCCGGAAGGGCAGCAGGGCGGTGGCCTGGGCGGCGCACTCAATGGACTGGCAGGCGGCCTCAAACATGGGCTGACGGGGGCGCAGCCTTGAGGCACTTGCCTTCATTAGACGATTGTTCGGGCAACACCTACGCTTGAGTCTGACGAGGGAACCACGTGGGTTCCCTCGTATTTTCGGGAACATGGAGCGTCCAATGCGTCCATTGGTTGTTGCGATTCTGGGGTTGTCCTGGGCCAGTGTGCTAAGTGCAGAACCCCTGCCAAGTTTCCTCAACAGCAACGATGTCGAACGCAGCCTGCCGGCACCGAACTTGCCCGCCGATGCCTTCCGGCCCACGACGCCAGACCTGCAGACGCCTGCGCCCGCCCCCCAGCAGCAACCTCTGCTGATGAGTACCCGGGTGATGGTGCGCAAGGTGCGTATCGAGGGCGGCACGATCTACCCCTTGAGTGACCTGCGTGATAACTACCAGGACCTGGTCAACCGCGAAGTCACCCTGGCCGAACTGATCGAGGCGACCCGGCGCCTGACTCAGCGCTACCAGCACGATGGTTACCTGCTTTCTTACGCCTACCTGCCGCCTCAGGACTTTGCCGATGGGCGTGTGCGGGTGGTGCTGGTCGAAGGCTATATCCGTGACTTTGAACTGCATGGCGATGTTGGCCCGGCATCGGCGTACCTGGACAAACTGTTCAGCCGGCTCAAGGCCGAGCGCCCCCTTACGCGGCAGTCCTTCGAGCGCTACACCTCATTGATGAGCCGGGTGCCTGGCATAACCTTCCAGGCGCAGGTGCCGCCGCCGGGCACCACCGATGGCGCGACCAAACTGATTGCCCAGGCTTCACGCAAGCCGTTCACCTCGACCCTGAACCTGACCGACGGCAGCCGCGACGACATCCAGGCGCTGTTGGGGGTGAGCAGCAACGCCCAGACGTCACTGGCCGAGCAGGTGAGCTTCAGTGCCCTGTTCCCGCCGGGGGATGATGATGAACACTACTATCGCCTGGACTACGCCCAGTACCTGGACAGCGAGGGCAGCCAACTGACCCTGTCGGCCTCGCAGTACCGCAGCGACCCCAGCGCCCTGGTGCGCCTGAACAACGGCATCAATCTGAAGCAGCACCGCGAGAACGACCGCTATTCGATTGGCCTTGGCCAGACGCTGATCGCCTCGCCCAACGAATGGCTCAGCGTTGCTGCGCGCCTGTATGCCGTCAATGACAACACCGATTACCGGGTCGTCGGCTTCCCGCTCAAGATCAGCAGCCGCACCGACCTGAGGGCCCTGGCCTTCGAGGGAGACTGGCGTGTGGCGGATGCCCGGCAACTGCGCATCGTCAGTGTCGGGGCCTATCAGGGCCTGGATTACCTGGGGGCCAAGACCGACAGCGACATCGACCTGGATTTTTTGCGCCTGCGCCTGTCGGGCGTGCAGAGTGATCGGTTCTTTGACAATTGGCAGGGCGTAGCCTCGGCGGCGTTGTACTGGAGCGGTGACAGCCTGCCAGACAGCGAGCGGGCGGTGTTTGGCGGGCAGAGCTTCGGCCGTGGTTACCCCAGTGACCAGGCGTCTGGCGACAAGGGCTGGGGCGCGGCCTATGAGGTGAACTACAGCTTCAAGCGTGAGGGCGACTGGCTGAAGATCCTGCAGCCCTATGTAGTGCTGGATGCGGCGCGCAGCTGGTTCAACGAGCTGGAAGTGCGCGACTCGACGCTGTCGTCGGCGGCACTGGGGGTGCGCTTTGGCGATGCCCGTTACTACAACATCTCCCTGGAAGCGGCCAAGCCGATGTCGGACATCGCCCTGGACAGTTTCAATCGGCGGCCACGGTACACCTTGAGTTTCAGCTACCAGCTATAGCGACCGCTCCAAATCACCACCCCAGGGTAGGAGCGGGCTTGCCCCGCGAAAGGCCGGTACAGCCAACAAAATGGGCGCTGCCTGAACGATTGATCGCGGGGCAAGCCCGCTCCCACAGCCTGCGATCGGCCGCGTAGCGGTCGTGGTTCCGTGCCAGTCGCCACCCCAGGGTAGGAGCGGGCTTGCCCCGCGAAAGGCCAGTACAGCCAACAAAATGGGCGCTGCCTGAACGATTGATCGTGGGGCAAGCCCGCTCCCACAGCCTGCGATCGGCCGCGTAGCGGTCGTGGTTCCGTGCCAGTCGCCACCCCACGGTAGGAGCGGGCTTGCCCCGCGAAAGGCCGGTACAGCCAACAAAATGGGCGCTGCCTGAACGATTGATCGCGGGGCAAGCCGGCTCCCACAGCCTGCGATCGGCCGCGTAGCGGTC
>Ga0247821_10001446_pt1 | contig 13281 bp, 12 predicted proteins | sample 13C_Glycerol_Day_FD_192481 | JGI IMG/M metagenome (GOLD analysis project Ga0247821, IMG submission 192481) | Soil microbial communities from agricultural site in Penn Yan, New York, United States - 13C_Glycerol_Day14 | ecosystem: Environmental > Terrestrial > Soil > Agricultural land | place... | reverse complement strand
CGCTGATCCACCTGATCAGCATCCCGGTCACGAACACCTCCGTGAACCCGGCACGCAGCACCGGCCCGGCCCTGATCGTCGGCGGCTGGGCGTTGCAGCAGCTCTGGCTGTTCTGGCTTGCGCCGATTGCCGGCGCGCTCGCGGCCGGCTTCGTGCACCGGGCGCTGCTGGAAGGGAAGGTGCCGGAGCCGCCGATCACGGGACGGCCGGCACGGCCTTGAGCGTCGCTCCACGCCGCCGCGCCGAGCCGCCGGCGGCGGACGACGGCCCCTGACGTCGGTCCCGCCACGGCCTGCCGTCGGACCGCCGCACGACCGGCCACTAGACAACCGGGGACGTGCCGTGGTCGAGGCCGTTGTTGCGGCCGTCGCGGATCGCGGCGTAGATCGCGTCGAGCAGGATCGCGTCGTCGACGGGCTTGCGCAGGAAGGCCTTGGCGCCCTGGCCGAGCGCTCGTGCACGGCTGCCGGGCGCATCGTCGCCGGTGATGATCACGACCGGCAGGGCCGCGTCGATCTGCCGCAGTGCCTGCTGCACCTGGAAGCCGCTCAGCTGCGGCATGTGCAGGTCCAGCACGACGCAGTGCGGCCGGTGCCGCTGCACCGAGCGCAGGAAATCGGCACCGGAGGAGAAGGTCTCGACGCTGAAGCCCTCCGCGCGCAGGAGCCGCTCCAGCGCCTTGAGGACCGACTCCTCGTCGTCGACGACGGCGATGAAGAACGCGTCCGTGGGCATTTGGCCCTTAAGCTAGCCCCAAGCTGCAGGCGGACCAATGAGACCTTGGTCCCATGGGACCACAACCCCAGGGCCGCCGGCGGCGGCGCAGGCGTGCTCAGGGCCCCGCGTCGGGGCTCTGCGGACGGGCCCGCTCGACGAGGCGGACGAGCTCCGCGACCGAGCGGACGTGCATCTTCTCCATGCCCCGTGCGCGATGGACCTTGACGGTCTTCTCCGCCGTGCCGAGGTCGGCGGCGATCTGCTTGTTGAGCCGGCCGGCCATCACATGCGTCAGGACCTCGCGCTCGCGCGCGGTCAGCGTGGACAGGCGCGACTCGGTCGCGGCGCGCGCGGCATCGGCACGTCGCAGGGCGAGGTCGCGCTCCAGCGCCCGTGCGACCGCCGGGAACAGCTCGTCGCCGTCGACCGGCTTGGTGAGGAAGTCGAAGGCACCGCGCTTCATGGCGCGCACGGTCATCGGCACGTCGGCGCGCCCGGTCAGGAAGATGACCGGCATGTGGCTGCCGCGCTCCGCCAGCAGCTGCTGCAGGGCGAGGCCGTCGAGCCCGGGCATCGCGACGTCGAGCACGATGCACCCGTGCGCATGCGGATCGTGCTGCACCAGGAAGGTCTCGGCGGACTGGAAGGCCGCCACCCGGTAGCCCCCGGCACTCAGGAGCCGCCCCAGCGCGGCGCGAACGGCGTCGTCGTCGTCGACGACGTAGAGGATCGCGGGTTCGACGAGCGTCGTGTCCGCGACGGATGTGTCCGGCGTGCTGTTCGGTTGCTCCACACTCCCCCCACTCGTCGGCCCGTGAAGACACAACGGCTGAAACCTAGGGTAGTGAGGGTATGGCCCGGAGCAAGTCGGGCATACTCCTAAGCGTTAGGGGTGAGACCGCGATTCCCGCCGTGCAACGGCGCACGCCGGGGAACGCCAAGCCGGTCCTGCGCCGGACAACCGTGAGGTGCCATGCGTCATCGCAATCCCGCACCGCAACAGTGCCGTCCCCCGCCGCTCGCGAGGCGGTCGTGAGCGAACACGCCGAAGCCGCTTTCGGCCTCGCGCCCCGCCCGTTCGAATGGCGCCTGCTGGCCGCCGCGCTCGCGGTCAGCGCGGTCTATTACGCCGGCGCCAAGGTCGGCCTCGCCCTCACCTTCGCGCCCTATCCGATCTCGGTGCTGTGGCCGCCCAACGCGCTGCTGCTGGCCGCGCTGCTGGTGGCGCCGACGCGCTGGTGGTGGGCGCTGATCCTCGGCGCCCTCCCGGCACACCTGCTGGCCGAGCTGCAGGGCGGCGTGCCCGCCACCATGGTGCTGTGCTGGTTCGTCAGCAACGTGTCCGAGGCGCTCATAGGCGCGCTGTTCGTGCGCTGGACCGTCGGCTCGCTGGCCGGGCTCGCGACGCTGAGCACCGTCATCGCGTTCTTCGGTGCGGCCATCGCCGCGCCGCTGCTTTCGTCCTTCCTCGACGCCGGCTTCGTGCGCCTGGTCGGCTGGGGCGAGGTCGACTACTGGGCGCTGTGGCGCGCGCGCTTCTTCACCAACATGCTGGCCACGCTGACCTTCGTGCCGGTGATCGTGACCTGGGCATCGGCCGACCCCACGCAGTTCCGCCAGGCCGGCCGTCTGCGCCTGCTGGAGGCCGGCACCCTGGTCGCCGGCCTGCTGGCCGTCAGCCTGGTGACCTTCGACTCCGGGCTGCCCGAACCGACGGCCACGCCGAGCCTGCTCTACCTGCCGATGCCCTTCCTGCTGTGGGCGGCGCTGCGCTTCGGGCCGCCGCTCACCAGCGCCACCTTCACGGTGGTCGCCTTCCTCGTCATCTGGGGCGCGGGCCACGGGCGCGGCCCCTTCCTCGGCGCGGTCACGCATGACAGCGCCCTGCCGATCCAGCTGTTCCTCGTCTCCATCGCCGTGCCGCTGCTGTTCCTCGCCGCCGTGATCGAGGAACGCCGCCAGGCCGAGCGCAGGCTGCGCTCCTCGCAGGGACTGTTCGCGACGGCGTTCCGCTCGAGTCCCGACGCCGTCGCCATCAGCCACCGGGGCGACGGCCGCATCATCGAGGTGAACGAGCGCTGGCTCGCGCTGCTGGGCTACCCGAGTGGCCCGGTGGGGCCGGGTCGCATCGCCCCGCTGGCTTCGCACGTGGCGCTGGTCGACCGCGTGAAGCTGTTCGCGCTGTCGGGCGAAGTGGGCAACCTGCGCGACGTCGACGTGACGCTGCGCGACACCCAGGGCGGCACGCATCAGACGCTGATCTCGGTGGAGGCGGTCGAGCTCGAGGGCGAGCCTTGCCTGGTGACCACGGTGCGCGACGTGACGGAGCAGCGTGCGGCCGAGCGGCAGGCCAACGAACAGCGCCAGCAGCTCACCCACCTCACGCGCGTGGCGTCGCTGGCCGACTTCTCCGGCGCGCTCGCCCACGAGCTGAACCAGCCGCTCACCGCCATCCTCAGCAATGCCCAGGCGGCGCAGCGTTTCCTCGCGCACCGGCCGCCCAACATGGACGAGGTCCGCTCCATCCTCGCGGAGATCGTCGAGGCCGACAAGCGCGCCGGGCTGGTGATCCACCGGCTGCGCGCGCTGATGAAGAAGGGGGAGGAGGAGTTCGCGAGCCTCGATCTCAACCAGCTGGTGTCCGAGGTGCTCGACTTCGCGCACGGCGAGTTCGTGACGCTCGGCGTGGCGGTCACGGCCACGCTCTCGCGCGACCTGCCGCTGGTGCAGGGCGACCGCGTGCAGCTGCAGCAGCTCGTGCTGAACCTGATGACCAACGCCTGCGAGGCGATGCAGGCTCCCGGCCTCACCGAGAAGCGGCTGCGCGTGAGGACGGTGCACGCAAGCGACGGGCGGGTCGAGGTGGTCGTGAGCGACACCGGCCCGGGCATCGCCGCGGAGCAGCTCCAGCGGATCTTCGAGCCCTTCTACACCACCAAGGACAGCGGTCTCGGCCTGGGGCTCGCCATCTGCCGCACGATCGCGCGCGCGCACGGCGGCGCGCTGACGGCCGAGTCCTCGGCCGGCCACGGTGCGAGCCTGCACCTGAGCCTGCCCACGGGCTAGCGCACGGCGCGCCGTGCGCGGCGCGCGACATTGCCCGCGACCCTAGTGGCCCGGGGCGTCCGCAGCGCTTATGTTCAGGGCTGAGGGCACGCGGCGCGACGCGCCGCCTTGCGGCCGACCGCCGGCACGCCCATTCACCGCGGCTGATCGGGCGCGCGCGGGCACAGCGCGCCGGCCGCCGCCTCACGCTCCAGGGAGACTTCCAATGCGGCATCCTGTTTCGGCCCCCGCGACGCTCGCGATCGGCGTCCTGCTCGCCACCTTGGCTCCGGCCGCCCCGGCGGCCGACGCGGCGGCGTCCGGCGTCAGCCATACCAAGGTGGTGGGCGCCACCGTCAGCACGACCGGCACCGTCACCGCGATCGACGTCGCCGAACGCCTGGTGACGGTGAAGAACGCGCAGGGCACCGAGCGCGTCTTCCGGGTCGATCCGAAGGTGACGTCGCTCGAGAACCTGAAGGTCGGCGACCGCGTGGGCCTGGACTACCTGGTCGCGGTGGCGGTGGCCCTGCGCAAGGGCGGCGACGGCGTCCGCGAGAAGGTGGAGGACGAGGCCAAGTCGCACGAACCGACGGACGGCAAGCCCGGGATGCAGGCCGCACGCCGCACCACCTACGTGGCCAACGTGCTGGCCGTCAACCATGCCCGGCAGACCGTGCGGCTGCAGGGTCCCGCGGGCCGCGTCGGCGACATCAAGGTGGAGGACAAGGCGGCCCTGGCCGACGTGAAGCCCGGCGACCAGGTCGTCGCGGTGGTCTACGAGGCGGTGGCGGTCGGCGTGCGGCCGGCCGGCGCGTCCGGCGCCTCGGCCCCGGCGAGCCGCTGAGCCGCGAGCCGCACCGCATGCCGGGGCGCGCCCCCGCGGCCCCCCGGCGACGTGCCGTCGACGCCCTCGAAGCGATCTCCGCGCCGGCGCGCGCCCCGCCTTGCCCCTATCTCCGTCGATTGAAGCGCGGAGAGCCGGGGCCTAACATGCAGGCGACAGCGGCCACCGGGAGAGGCGATGGAGCGGCGTCGGCTGGGGAACCATCCAGTCAGGCCATGCCGGCAGCGCGCCGGCCGCGGCCGCGCGGCGCCCCCTCGCGGCCCGGCATCCGGCCCCTCGCGCACATCGGCCGTGCCGCCGGCGCGCCGGTGATGGCCATCGTCCACCTCGTCGACGACGATCGTTCGGTGCGCACGGCGCTGGCGCGCCTGTTGCGCGCGGCGGGCTACGAGGTCCGCACCTATGCGGCCGCGGACGACTACCTGCTGGGCGAGCCGCACGACGCCCCGGGCTGCCTGCTGCTGGATCTGCAGCTGCCCGGCGCGAGCGGGCTCGAACTGCAGGCCGCGCTGCGCGCGCATCCCGGGCACGAGCACCCGGTCGTCTTCGTGTCCGGCGCCGCCGACGTGCCTTCGAGCGTGCGGGCCATGCGGGAGGGAGCCTGCGAGTTCCTTACCAAGCCGGTCGACGACGAGCGGCTGCTGGCCGCCGTGCAGGAGGCGCTGGCGCGCGACGCCGCGCGGCGCGAGCAGCGCGCCCGGGTCGGGCTGGCGCGCCAGCACCTCGCCTCCCTCGGCGAGCGCGAGCGCCAGGTGCTCGCCGGCATCGCCGCCGGCCGCCTGCACAAGCAGATGGCCGCGGACCTCGGCGTCAGCGAGCGCACCATCAAGTCCGACCGGGCCCGCGTCATGGGGCGCATGGGCGTGCGCACCCTGACGGCGCTGCTGCGCCTGCTGGCCGAGAGCGGCGAGCCGCACGGCACCGATCCGCACGGTCCGCCGGCCCGGCCCGCGCCCTGAGCGCAGCCGCGAGAGACCCGCGGCCCGACCCGGTTGCCCTCGACCCTAGTGTCCCGCGGCCCGGGCGCTCGCTATCGTTGACGGGTCCCGGCGCCTCGTGGCGCAGCGGGCCCTGAACGCGCCAGGGCCCGCCGCGGCCCACGCCCGGCGCCCGGACTCACCCACCAAAAAGGAGCCGCAGATGAACCGCAGAGACCTGCTTCTCGTTGCCGGTGCCACGCTCGCCGCCGGCTGCACGACGACGAGCGGCGACACCGCCGACCCGGCCGCCAAGCGGAACAAGATCGATGCCGCGGCCGACAACGCGCTGACCAAGCTCTACGGCCAGGTGCCGGACTCCCGCGAGCTCGTCCGCAAGGCGCGCGGCGTGCTGGTGTTGCCGGACGTCGTGTCGGCCGGCTTCGTGGTCGGCGGCACCTACGGCGAGGGCGCGCTGCGCAAGGGTGGCGTCACCACCGCCTACTACAGCGTCGGCGCGGCCTCGGTCGGGCTGCTCGCAGGGGCACAGTCCAAGGCCATGTACCTGCTGTTCATGACGGAGGAAGCGCTGCAGAAGTTCGAGTCCAGCCAGGGCTGGACCGCCGGCGCCGACGCCTCGGTGGCGGTCGCCAAGGTCGGCGCCGACGCACGCGTGGACACCGAGACCGCGCAGAAGCCGATGATCGGCTTCGTGCTGACCAACGCCGGCCTGATGGCCAACCTCAGCCTCGACGGCACGAAGTTCACGCGCATGAAGCTGTGAGGCTGACCGGCCGGCAGGGGGCGGAGGTGCGAGAACGGGCGGCCCGACCAGCGCCCTGATCGGCGAGGAACTGGAGTTCGTCCACCTCGTCCACGACCGGCGGTTGTGGGCACCCGCGCCTCCTGGATGGGTGTGTCCGGCGGCGCCTCGCTCGAGTTCGGCCGGAGGGACGGCCGTTGACGACGAGCACGGCCTGATCACCTCGGACTCGCTGCCGCCCGGCGTCGAGACGCCTGGGCGCAGCCCGCCACGGCTTCGACGGCTTGTCCGTGTTCCTCGGCAGGCCTTGGGGGTGGCGCATGGCGCGCCACCCGTCGCGGACCGCGCGGCGGTCCACCGCCGATGCCGTCTCAGCGTGCCGCGGGGCAGGCGGCGCGCGTGGACGGCGTCGAGCCGGCCGGGCGGCGCGCCGGCGTCGGCGTCTGCACCGAGGCACGGGTGTGGACCAGCAGCGCGAGCCCCACCATCACGAGGCCGGCCAGCTCATGCGCCGCCGGCGGCTTGCCGAGGGCGAGGCTCATCAGCAGCGCGGACACCGGCACGAAGTTGAGGAAGGCCGTGGCCGTCACGCTGCCGAGGCTGCGCACGCCGAAGTTGTAGGCCAGCACCGCCAGCGCCGAAGACACCAGGCCGACGTAGAGCAGCGCGTGCCACGAGGTGCCGAGGTCGGCCGGGCTGGGCGGGCTCGCCAGCCCGAGCGCCGTCGCGAGCAGCGCGCCGGCCAGCAGCAGCGGCCAGGAGGCGATGACCGTCAGCGCGGTGTAGTCGATCACGTCGAGCTGCGGGAAGCGCGTGGCGCCTCGCGTGTAGACGATCCAGCCCAGGGTGCCGAGGAAGGCCATGGCATCGCCGAAGGCCGTGGAGCCGGTCGCGTCGCCACCGGACAGCACGCCCGACACCACGACCACGCCGGCCAGCGCCAGCGCGGCCGTGCCCACCGTCGAGCGCGAGGGGCGCACGCCATCGAGCGTCCAGCGCAGCAGCTGCGTCGTCACCGGCGCGGTCGCCACGATGATCGCGCCGTGCGAGGGCACCGAGTGCGCCAGCCCGAGCAGCAGCAGCACGCTGAACACGCCGAAGCCGGCCAGCCCGCGCATCGACAGCGGCAGCGCGAGCGTGCGCAGCTTGGCCCACGGTGCGGGCCCGCGCGCCAGCAGCAGCGCGGCGAAGAATCCCACGGACAGCGTGTAGCGCAGCAGCGTGAACCAGTACGGGTCGAGATGTTGCAGCACGTCCTTGCTGACCAGGAACATGCCGCCCCAGGCGGAGGTGGCGAGCAGCAGGGCGACGACGGCGAGCGGACGGGAAGGGAGGGTCATGGCGGCCTCGATGCGCGGGGATGCCGCAAGCATCGGCGCCGCCGCGGCCCGCGACCATTCGCTTCTTTGGAGCCGGGCTTCCGCATTTGCGAACGGACAGGTCGCCCCGAACTGCCCAGAATCCGCCTCATGGAGCTCTACCAGCTGAAGACCTTCGTGGCGATCGCCGAGGAAGGCAGCCTCACGCGCGCGGCCGAGCGCGTCTTCACCAGCGCGCCGGCCGTCAGCGCGCAGCTCAAGGCGCTGGAGGACGAGCTGGGCGTGAAGCTGTTCGAGCGCATGCCGCGCGGCATGGTGCTGACCGAGGCCGGCGAGCGCCTGCTCGACGAGGCCCGGCGCACGCTCGACTCGGCGCTGCGGATGCGCTCCGCGGCCGAGCGGCTGCGCGGCGCGGCGCAGGGCGTGGTGCGCTTCGGCACGGTGGTGGACCCCGTCTCCTTGCGGCTCGGCGAGGTGCTGGTGCGGCTCTCGGAGCGCCATCCGCAGGTGACGCTGCAGTTGCGCCAGGGCCTCTCGCACGAGACGCTGGCGGCGGTGCGGCGCGGCGAGCTCGACTGCGCCTACGCGCTCGGCGACCGCGAGACGGTCGAGGGCCTGGAACTGCGGCGGCTCGGCGTCGTCGACCTGGTCGTGGCGCTGCCGCCGCCGCTGGCGCGTGCCCACCCCGACCTCACGATCGAGCAGCTGACCGGCCTGCCCTGGGTAGGCACGCCGCCCTCCTGCGTGATGCGCACCCACCTCGACGCGCTGTTCGCCGCCGCCGGCCGCGAATACCGGGAGGGCACGACGGCCGACAGCGAGGGTGCGGTGCGCAGCATGGTGGCCAGCGGCCTGGGCGCGGGCGTGCTGCGGCTCGACCAGGCGGAGCAGGCCGAGCGCAACGGGGAACTGCGGATCTGGAGCGGCTGGCGCGCGCACACCTGGCTGTGCTGGGCGGCACCGGCCGGAGGGCGGCGCTCGGACGCGGTCGAGGCGGTGCGCTCCACGGTGCTGGACACCTGGGGCTGAGGCCGCGGCGCGGCACGTCGACGCCCGCCGGGCCGTGCAAAGCAGGCGATGCTGGCCGGGCGCGCGGCGCGGCGCAATGGGACCAAGGTCCACCCCCGAAGCGCCCGAAGCATCGGCAGACGACCCGTTCCGGGCCTCCACCGCGAGGCGTACGATGACTGGTGTACGTCGATTCGGGGAACTCCATGGTCATCGCGCGTGCCGAACTCCTCTGCGATGAAGCCATCTACAGGCGGACGACGGCAGGCCAGCGGGAGGTCATCTTCGATCAAGAGCAGCTGCCGCCGATGGCGCGGCGCTTCCTGCTGCTCGTCAACGGCGAGACGCCGCTGCGCGACCTGCTGGACCTGCTGCAGCTGCAGGGCGAGCACGTGGGCGACGCGGTGCTCCAGCTCATCGACGGCGGGTTGATCGAGATGCGGCTCGGCGCGCCGCGTCCTGTAGCGCCGCACCGGCGGCCGGCAGAACCGGTGGAACCGGCGCACAGCGCCCCGTGAGCGCGAGCGTGGCGGCGCGGGCTCAGGCCGGCGGCGCGTCCGCCCGTTGCGGCGAGCGGGCCTCGTAAGCCCGGATCGCGGCTTCCAGGTTGAAGAACAGCCGGCCGGGACCGAGATCCTGGCGCAGGTGCGAACGCTCGACCACCGCCATCGCCTCCGCGTTCAGCGCCGCGAGGCACAGCGTGACGTCCTCCTCCCGGAGCTTGCGTTCGGCCTCGACGAGCATCTTCAGCGCCGTGTATTCGATGTCCAGCACCGCGCTGCAATCGAGAACCACGACCGAGGGTCGCGCCTGCTCGACGAGCCGGGCGATCGCCTCCGCGATGCGCTGCGCGTTGGCGAAGAAAATGCGACCCTCGGTGCGCACCAGCAGCAGACCCGGCCAGGTCTCGTCGTCGGCATGCTCGGACGAGAGGGCGCGGAAGACGTTGGAGCCGCGGCGGCGGCCGAGCGCATACACCGGCGGATTGCAGGCCTGGTAGACCAGCGACACCAGCGACGCGATCACCGCGATCAGGATGCCCTTCAGCGTGCCGAGCAGGATCACGCCGATGCAGGCGATCAGGGTCCAGCGGAACTCCACGCGCCGCACGCGTCGGATGGCGCGGAATTCCTTCGGCTGGATCAGGTCGATCGAGTAGGCGATCACCACGGCGGCCAGCGCCGCCTGCGGCATCGGCGCGATCAGCGGCGCCAGCAGCAGCATCGTCGCGACCGCCGCGGCGGCCGTCACCAGTTCGGCCATTTGGGAGCGTGCGCCGGCCCGCCGGTTGACCGCCGTCTGCGAGGTGCCGCCGCCGGCGGGCATGGCGCTCAGCGCCGAGCCCGCCGCGTTGGCCAGCCCGAGCGCAAGCAGCTCGCGGTTCGGCTGCAGCGGCGGCTCGCCGCGCGCGATGAAGGCCTGGCCCGCCGCGACCGTCTCGGTGAAGCTCATCAGCGCGATGCCGGCGGCGGCCGGCCACAAGGCCTCGAGCAGGTCCGTCCGCGGCAGCGTCCAGTGCGGCAGCCCGCTCGGCACCGGACCGACCGTCTGCACGCCGGCGGCCGGCAGGCCCAGCAGGACCGACGCGGCGACGGCGCCCGCCAGCACGATCAGGGGCGCCGGCACCCGCGGCGCCCAGCGGTGCAGCGCGAAGATCGCCGCGAACAGCACGAGCGCCAGCACGAGGGTCGGCACCCAGGTGTGCGGCAGTTGCCCCGCGACCGCGACCAGGTCGCGCAGGAAGCCCTGCTTGTCGATGTGCAGGCCGAGCAGCTTGGGCAGCTGGTCCAGGACGATGACCGCACCGATGCCGGCCTTGAAGCCGACCAGCACGGGCTCGGAAATGAAGTGCGCCACGAAGCCGAGCCGGAGCAAGGAGGCGAGGACCAGCATCGCACCCACCAGCAGGCCCAGCGTGGCGGTGGCGGCGACCAGCTGCGGCGTGTCGCCGGAAGGTACAGCCTGGCCGAACGCGGCGGCCGAGAGGATGGCGATCGTCGTGGTGGAGCTGACGCTCAGCGGGCGCGAGCTGCCGAGCAGCGCGTAGACCACCATCGGCACGAAGGCCGTGTAGAGGCCGACCTGCGGCGGCAGCCCGGCGACCGTGGCGTAGGCCATGGCCTTGGGGATGACCACGGCGGCCGACGTGAGGCCCGCGGCGAGGTCGTGGCCCAGCCACGCCTTCGGGTAGTGGCGCAGCCAAGCGAGGACCGACGCCGCGCCGAGACGGCGGGCGGGTTCGAGCGCCATGCCGCTGCCTCCGTCGACGCGCGTGCCGGCGGGGCGATCACAACGCGCGCTCGGCCCGTGCGAGCCAGTCCTGCCGGGGCGGCAGCTCGGCGCGCGGGATGCGCACGAGCGTGACGGTGGCACGCAGCCCCTCGCCGATGCACAGCTCGGCGAGGTCGAGGTCGTCGGCCGGTTCGCTCGAGCCGGGGTCGACCTTCACGCCCATGCGGTTGAGGCGCAGCGGCTGCGCCTGCAGGGTCACGTGCCGCTCCGGCTGGCCCAGCACGGCGTTCATCTGCTCGATGTAGCCATCGAGCGTGGCCAGGCTTCCCTTGGCCTCGGCGTAGCCCGCGGTGGCCTGCTTCAGCTCCTGCTCGACATCGCGGATCTGCTGCTCGACCGTCGCGCCATCGCTCACGAGCGCCTGCATGCCATCGCGGCCGCGCTGCAGCATGCGCAACCGCATGCCCAGCATCGCCTGGCGCTGCTGCAGGTCTTCGGCCTCGCGGCCGATGGCGACGATGCGCTCGAGCACCTGCTGCGCGAGCCGGTGCAGGACGCGACGGCCGATCTCGAGCCGCGCCTGCGCCAGGTCAGGCGAAGGTGCGATCAGACGGTGCCCGGAGAAGCCGACGGTGGTCTGCGCGACGTCGTGGCGCAGCACCTCGCCCTCCAGGCGCGGCCCGAAGACCTGCCGGTCGTCGCGGCGCATGCCGAGCAGCGCGTAGGCCTCGTCGCATTCGGGATGCTCGTCGAAGAAGCGGCGCAGCTCCTCGCTGCGTGCAAGGCAGTCCGGCACATCATCGGCAGCGGCGAAGAAGGCATGCACCCGCGGGTCTTCCGACCACGCGGCGCGGCTGAGAAGGACCGGCCCGAGCGGCGCGCGGGCGAGACCCCGCAGGTGCGCGATCGTGCGCGCCGCGGGACCGGACAGCTTCTCCCGGTAGCCCGAGCGCAGCCGCACGCGCGGCTCGACGGTCTCGACGAAGGCCTCGATGGCATCGTCGACCAGCGGGCGGTCCGCCGCGTCGACGGCCTCCGCCGGGCCGCGGAACAGTGCCTGGACCAGACGCTCGAGGAACGACGACATGGGCACCTCCCGTTTCGACGCGCGCTGTCGACCGCGCGCCTGACTGCACTGTAGGAGTTGCGCGGCGGCGAGGGCAAATGGTCGACGCCGGGCGTCAGGATCGTGGTCGTGAAGTGGGCCGTCTTGATCACGAGACGGCTCGAGCGCGCGCCTGCTGGCGGGGCCGGGGACTCACCGCCCGAGGCGCCGGTCGTAGCTGTCGGAGATGCGCTGGAGCAGCCCCGGATCGCGCACGTTGTGCGCGTCGAACTGCGCGCGCACGCTGCCGTCCGGCTGGGGACGCACGTTGGCCGTGACCGTCCCGCCGTCATAGCTGCCGACCACTGTGCCGCGCGCGCGGTCCTCCACGCTGATCGCCAGCCCTTGGTCGCGCATGGCCGTGGCGGCCGCGGTGAAGGTCCGGTCGAAGTTGGAGGGGTAAGCCGAGCCGGCCGGCACCGCGGTTCCGTTGGGCATCACGTAGTAGGTGCAGGCGGTCAGCGCCAGCGCGGCACCGGCCAGCGCAACGCGCCGCAAGCCCCTCACGGTTCCACCTTGCGCCAGCCCGGCCCCGGGTCGAAGCTCGTCATGGCTGCGGCCTTGGCCGCGCTGTTCGGCCCGAGGTCGCGCTCGTAGATCTGGCCCTCGTGGTTGACCATGAAGCTCATCACGCCGGTATCCCAGTACTGCGCCGGCCAGGCGACGATCGCGAAGCCGCCGAACAGGTTGCCGCGCACCATGTAGTCGAGCGCGCCGCCGCTCGCGTGCGGGCCTTGCCGGGTCAGCAGCTTGAAGTGGTAGCCGTGATAGCCCTCCGGGCCGCGTGCGCCCGCCCCTGCGAGGACGGGCCCGAGCGGGCTCGTCTTCTCGCCGGGGCCTGTCGGCCAGTACAGCCCATCCTGCTTGCCGGGCGAGCTCTTGAGCTTGGTGGCGTACTTCAGCACGCCGCCGCCGTGGTTCTCGGACGCGTACTCGCGCTGCGCGTCGCAGATCGCGAGCAGCGTCTGCATCACCGCGAGCTCGTTGCGGCCGATGCGGCGCACCCTCATCTCCTCCGCGCCGGCGCGCGTGTCGAACTGCCAGCCCTTGCCCGCCTTCACCAGCGGGATCGGCAACGTCCAGCCGTCGTTGCCCACGGCGACGTGAGCGATCTTGTCGTCCGCGTCCTGGATCGCGTGCTTCTCCTCCCAGGCCCGGAGGAAGCGCTCCACCGCATCGGCACCGACCGGCGGAATCAGCGTGCGGAACTCGGCGCCCAGCATCGCCTTCAGGGCGGCCTCGTCGCTGGAGCGCACCGCCTCTCCGAAGGCGTTCATCGCCGCCTCGGGCGAGTCGAAGCGCTGGTTCTCGTGCGCCATCGCCAACGG
>Ga0247821_10001445_pt1 | contig 13283 bp, 19 predicted proteins | sample 13C_Glycerol_Day_FD_192481 | JGI IMG/M metagenome (GOLD analysis project Ga0247821, IMG submission 192481) | Soil microbial communities from agricultural site in Penn Yan, New York, United States - 13C_Glycerol_Day14 | ecosystem: Environmental > Terrestrial > Soil > Agricultural land | place... | reverse complement strand
CCTTCTTGCGGCCGGCTCACCACCGCCGCCCGCAAGAAGGACCGCGGCGGCCGGCTCTACCTCGACGTGCAGCGCAACGCCTACGCACAGACCGCGGTCGCCCCCTACACCGTCCGCGCCCTGCCCGGCGCGCCTGTCGCCGTCCCCGTCTCCTGGGAGCAACTGGACGATCCGGGGCTGCACGCCCGCCGCTGGACCGTCGAGGACGCCGTCGCACAGGCCCGCACCGACCCGTGGGCCGGGCTGCCGCGGCGGGGACGCGCCCTGGGACCGGCACGCCGCCGGCTGGCGGGGCTGAGGGGCTGAAGGGGCCGAAGGGACGGGCGGTGCCGGGCCGCGCCGACCGGCCGCTGTTCCCGGCTGCGCCAATCGGGTGAGCGTCCGGAGGTTTGGCGCACACACTTGCGGCCACACGGAGGGAGAGGTGGCCATGACGAACACGGAAGACACCGAAGAGTCACAGGCTTCACAGAAAGCCCGTAGCTCCCAGAAATCACGCAAGGAAGCGGACAACAGCACAAGCAGCAAGCGGCGGCCGAGCCCGATGGAGGTGCTGCGCCAGGCGCGCGGACAGCTCGCGGAACTCACCGGCATGGAAGCCGAGTCCGTGTCGTCCTTCGAGCAGACGGAGGACGGCTGGGCGCTCGAGGTCGAGGTCCTCGAACTCGAGCGCGTACCGGACACGATGAGCCTGATGGCGAGCTACCAGGTGGAGCTGGACTCGGAAGGGCAGCTCACCGGGTACCGCCGGGTCCGCCGCTACGAGCGGGGACGCGCCGAAGCGCGCAGGTCCGGCGGCCGCTAGGCCGCCCGCACGTACCCACACCCACACCCACAGACAAGGAGGACTGTCCGGCATGACAGTCGTACCGGCACAACAGACCGGCGGCGGGGGCGGCAGCAGCGGCCTCTACGACGTGCTCGAGCTTGTTCTCGACAGGGGGCTCGTCATCGACGCATTCGTGCGCGTGTCCCTGGTCGGCATCGAGATTCTCAAGATCGACGTGCGTGTGGTCGTCGCGAGCGTCGACACCTATCTCCGTTTCGCCGAGGCCTGCAACCGCCTCGACCTGGAGTCCGGACCCAACAAGAGCCCGGGCCTGCCCGAGATCGTCGGCGAGGTCACCGAGTCCGGCGCCCGCGGCAAGTCCAAGGGCGCCCTCTCCGGCGCCGCCGAGACCATCTCCGACGCCTTCAAGCAGGCGCGTGAGGGCGACTCCGAGCGTGAGGGCGAGTCCCGCCCGCGGGCCCGCAAGAGCACCGCCGCCCGCCGGAAGGAGGAGCAGGAGTGAGCACCTACGTCTACGGCATCACGGCGGCGTCGCACCCGTCGCTGCCCGAGGGCATGGGCGGCGTCGGCGATCCGTCGCGCCCGGTGCGCATCCTGCGGGAGGGCGAACTGGCGGCCGTCGTCAGCGACGCCCCCGACGGGCTGCGCCCCAAGCGCAGGGAGCTGCTCGCCCACCAGAACGTGCTCAGCGAGATCGGCGCGGCCGGCTGCGTGCTGCCCATGCGGTTCGGCAGCGTCGCCCCCGACGACGACGCCGTCACCGGAGTCCTCGCCGAGCGGGCCGAGCACTACCGGGAGCGGCTGCACGCGCTGGACGACCGGGTCGAGTACAACGTCAAGGCCAACCACGTGGAGGATGCGGTACTCCATCACGTGATGGCCGGCAACCCGGAGATCCGAGCCCTCGCAGAGTCCAACCGGCAGTCCGGCGGCGGCAGTTACGAGGACAAGATCCGCCTCGGCGAGATGGTCGCCGAGGCGGTCAAGGCCAAGGAGGCCGAGGACGGCCCCGCGCTGGAGAGCGCGCTGGAAGGGGTCGCCGACTCCGTGAACGTGGGCCCCGAGTCCACGGGCTGGATCGCCAACGTCTCCTACCTGGTGAAGCGCGAGACGGCGGAGGACTTCCTGGCAGCGGTGGAGCGGGTCCGCAAGGACATGCCCCACCTCGAGGTCCGTCTGAACGGTCCGCTCCCCCCGTACAGCTTCGTCGAGCCCGGACCGGCCGAGCCGGCGGGCACCGCGGCAGGTGGGGCGGACACCGAAGCGGGGTGACGTCATGGGCCTGATCTCGGAGGTACTGCTGCTGCCGTTCGCACCGGTGCGCGGCGGCGGCTGGGCCATCCGGCAGGTGTTGCAGGAAGCAGAACGCATCTACTACGACCCTGCGACCATCCGCGCCGAGCTGGCGCGCCTGGAGGAACTGCTGGAGGCGGGAGAGATCACCGAGGAGGAGTTCGACCGGCAGGAGGACGAACTCCTCGACCGGCTGGAGACCGCGACGCGCACAGGCGCGGGTAGTGGGGACGGGACGGCACGATGAATCGAACAGGACTGGGCCTCGCGATAGGGGCCGGATATCTCCTCGGACGGACGAAGAAGCTCAAGATGGCGGTCGCCGTCGGCGGACTGGTGGCGGGCAAGAAGCTGAACCTCAGCCCGCGCATGGTCACCGAGCTGGTGTCCCGGCAGCTGGCCGACAACCCGCAGTTCAAGCAGCTGGGCGATCAGCTCCGCGGCGAGCTGCGCGGCGTCGGCACGGCCGCCTCCGGCGCGCTGGTCGAGCGGCAGCTCGGCTCGCTCGCCGACCGGCTGCACGGCCGCACCGCCGAGATGCGCGGCCAACTGAACGGCGACGGCCCGCAGGAGCAGGCGGCTGACGAGGACCTCGACGCGGAACCGTCGGACGAGGACCACGAGCCGGACGGCGGGCACGAGGACGACCGCGAGGAAGAGCAGGCCCGCGAGCGGACGCCGAAGAAGGCCGCGGCCAAGAAGGCCCCGGCGAAGAAGGCGCCGCCGGCCAAGAAGGCCGCCGCGAAGAAGGCGGCGCCCGCCAAGAAGACGGCCGCGAAGAAGACCGCGGCGGCCCGCGGTGCCCGTCCCCGCACGCCGAAGGGAGGCGGTGAGTGATGACCGAGACACTCGGAAAGGCCACTTCTGCCGCGCGGGACGGCGCGGACGGGGCGGCGAAGGGCCCGCTCGCCGACATCGCGCACAGCGAGGCCGCCGATCGGCTCAAGGCGGAGGTGCAGGACTACCTCGCGGCCCAGGCGACGCGTCTGCTGAGCGGCCTCGGCCAGAAACTCGGCGAGACCACGAACAAGCTCAACGACATCGCCGACGGCAACAGCCCGGGCTTCGCCAAGCTCGCCCTCGACGGCGGCCGCAAGCTGGCCGAGGGCAAGAGCCCGCTGCGCAGCGCGGTCGAACTCGGGGCCTCGCGAGCCAAGGACAACGTGATGGACAAGCTGAAGGGTCTGGGCGGAGGCGGCGGCAAGAGCAAGCGCAAGCGCTCGTCCGGCAACAAGCCCACCGTCATCATCGAGCACATCGACGTCGGAGTGCCGCTGCGCACGGCCTACGACCAGTGGACCCAGTACCAGGACTTCAGCACCTTCGCCAAGGGCGTCAAGAGCGCCAACAAGTCCGACGACACGACGTCGGACTGGCAGGCGAAGATCTGGTGGTCGAACCGCAGCTGGAAGGCGAAGACCACCGAGCAGGTCCCCGACGACCGCATCGCCTGGTCCTCGGAGGGCGCCAAGGGCACGACGAAGGGGGTCGTCTCCTTCCACAGCCTCGGCGACAACCTCACCCGGGTGCTGCTGGTCATCGAGTACTACCCGTCGGGCTTCTTCGAGAAGACCGGCAACATCTGGCGGGCCCAGGGCCGCCGCGCCCGGCTCGACCTGAAGCACTTCGTCCGCTTCATCACCATCAAGGGCGAGGCCGAGGACAGCTGGCGGGGCGAGATCCGCGACGGCGAGGTGGTCCGCAGCCACGAGGACGCCGTCGCCGAGGAGGAGAACGAGGAGCCCGAGGGCGAGAACGGCGAGGAGCCGGAGGGCGAGCACGGCGAGGAGCCCGAGGGCGAGCACGGCGAGGAGCCCGAGGGCGAGTACGACGAGGAGCCGGAGGGCGAGTACGAGGAGGAGTCCGGCGGGGAGGCCGACGAGGAGTACGAACCGGAGGCCGAGGAGGAGGAGTACGAGGAGGAGCCCGAGGAGGAGCCCGAGGACTCGTACGAGGAGGACGAGTACCCGGAGGAAGAGTCCGAGGGTGAGTACGAGGACGAGCAGTCCGAGAGCCGGAGCCGCTGATGACCACCCCCAGCCGGCTCCCCGATCCGTACGGCGGGGGCGGCGGCGCCAACCTCGCGGACATCCTGGAGAGGGTGCTCGACAAGGGCGTCGTGATCGCGGGTGACATCCGCATCAACCTGCTGGACATAGAACTGCTCACCATCAAGCTGCGCCTGGTCGTCGCGTCCGTCGACAAGGCCAAGGAGATGGGGATCGACTGGTGGGAGTCCGACCCGGCCCTGTCCTCGCGTGCCCGCCGTGACGAACTGGCGAGGGAGAACGCCGAACTGCGCGAGCGGCTGGCCCGGCTGGAGGAACTGGAACCCCGGCGTGCACAGGAGGAGAGTCCGTGACAGGACTGCGGTACGTCTACGCGGTCTGCCGTCCCTTCGGCACGCCGCTCCAGGCGCAGCTGACCGGGGTGGGAGGCGATCCGCCCCGGCTGATGCCCCACCACGACCTGGTGGCCGTGGTGAGCCACGTCCCCGAGGGGGAGTTCGGAGAGGAACCGCTGCGCGCGAATCTGGAGGACCTGGACTGGCTGACCGCCGTCGCCCGCGCCCACCAGGGCGTGATCGACGCGCTCACCACCGTCACGACCCCGCTGCCGCTGCGGCTGGGCACCGTGTTCCGCGACGACAGCGGCGTACGCACCATGATCGAGGCACGTGAGGAGAGCTTCACCCGCACCCTGGACCGGCTGGAGGGCCGGGTCGAGTGGGGTGTGAAGGTCTACGTGGAGTCGGAGCGCGAGCCGGAGACGCCCGCCGAGCCCGCGGCGAAGCCGGCGTCCGGCCGTGACTACCTGCGGCGGCGGCGCATGGCGACGAAGTCGCAGGACGACCTGTGGCAGCGGGCCGAGACGTTCGCGACCCAGCTGCACGAGTCCCTCTCCGGTTCCGCGGAGGACTCCCGGCTGCACGCGCCGCAGAATCCGGCGCTCTCCGGCGCCGCGGGGCGCAACGTGCTCAACGCCGCCTATCTGGTTCCGCGGGCGGGGTCCGAGGAGTTCGTGGAGAAGGTGGAGACGACGAAGGACGGGATCCCCGGGATCCGGGTCGAACTCACCGGCCCGTGGGCGGCCTATTCGTTCGCCGGTGAGGAAACCGCCGAGAAGGAGGGGTCGTGACCGTCGTCGAACGCCGCGAGATAGCCCTGGTGGACCTGCTCGACCGGCTCCTGGCCGGCGGGGTCGTCATCAAGGGCGACATCACGCTGCGCATCGCGGACGTCGACCTGGTCCGTATCGACCTCAACGCGCTGATCAGCTCGGTGAACGCGAAGGTCCCCTCGCCCTTCGAGGACTCGCCGTGACGGGCGGCCCCGATCACGACGCGCACCAGGTCGAGCCGCACGCCGACCGGCGCAAGCGGCTCGACCTGGAGCCGGACACGGTCGAACGCGATCTGATCAAACTGGTGCTCACCGTCGTGGAACTGCTGCGCCAGCTCATGGAACGCCAGGCGCTGCGCCGTTTCGACGAGGGCGACCTGACGGAGGAGCAGGAGGAGCGGGTCGGGCTCACCCTGATGCTGCTCGAGGACCGCATGGCGGAACTGCGGGACCGCTACGGGCTGCGTCCCGAGGACCTGAACCTGGACCTCGGACCGCTCGGACCGCTGCTTCCCCGGGACTGAATCCCCCGGGACCGACGGACGGAGGAGTTCCCCGGGACCGGGTCCCGGGGAACTCCTCCGTCCACGTCACCCCGGCGTGTTTCACGCTTCCTTGCGGCAGAGGACTTCCCCGTGCAGTACCGCGAACCAGCCGTCGTCCCGCGCGCCCCACTCCCGCCAGGCCTCCGCCACCGCGCGCAGCCGCTCACGGGTGGCGTGCCCGCCGTCGACCGCCCGCTCGGCGTAGGCCGAGGCGACCGTGCGGTCCGCCCACAGGCCGCTCCACCACGCCCGCTCCCCGGGAGTGGAGAAGGTCCAGGTGGCCGAGGTGGCGGTGACGTCGGTGAAGCCGGCGGCGAGCGCCCACGACCTCAGCCGCCGTCCCGCGTCCGGCTCGCCCCCGTTGGCCCGCGCCACCCGCCGGTAGAGGCCGAGCCAGTCGTCCATGCCCGGCGACGGGGGATACCAGGTCATCGCCGCGTAGTCCGAGTCCCGGACGGCGACGAACCCGCCCGGCCGCGTCACCCTCCGCATCTCCCGCAGCGCCCGTACGGGGTCTCCCACGTGCTGGAGCACCTGATGGGCGTGGACGACGCAGAACGTGTCGTCCGGGAAGTCCAGCGCGTGCACGTCCCCGACCGCGAAGTCGGTGTTGGCCAGGCCCCGTTCGGCGGCCACCGCACGGGCCCGCTCCAGGATGCCCGGCTCCCGGTCGAGCCCCGTGACGTGACCGGCCGGGACCAGGCCCGCCAGGTCGGCGGTGATGGTGCCGGGCCCGCACCCGACGTCCAGGATCCGCATGTGGGGCTTCAGGACCCCGAGGAGGTACGCCGCCGAGTTCTCGGCGGTCCGCCAGCTGTGCGACCGCAGCACCGACTCGTGGTGGCCGTGCGTGTAGACGGCGGTCTCCCGCGCTTCCGGCATGCCGAACCCACCCCTTCCGCTCTCGTAGGTGGCCGCTCACGCTACGCGCGACGGCCGAATGATGAGACCCACGTTTCACATTCTGGAACGCCGTCGGAAACCCGTTTGCCGCCCGCGCCGGTGCCCCCGCACAATCCCCTCCATGGGTCACCTGGAAGCCGCGCACCTCGAGTACTACCTCCCCGACGGGAGGGCGCTGCTGGGCGACGCCTCCTTCCGGGTGGGGGAGGGCGCCGTGGTGGCCCTCGTCGGACCCAACGGCGCGGGCAAGACCACCCTGCTCCGCCTCCTCGCCGGCGAGCTGAAACCGCACGGCGGCTCGGTGACCGTCACCGGCGGGCTCGGCGTCATGCGCCAGTTCGTCGGCTCCGTACGGGACGAGACGACCGTGCGCGACCTGCTGGTGTCCGTGGCGCAGCCGAGGATCCGCGAGGCCGCCCGTGCCGTGGACTCCGCCGAGCACGCGATCATGACGGTCGACGACGAGGCCGCCCAGCTGGCGTACGCGCAGGCACTCGCCGACTGGGCCGAGGCGCGCGGGTACGAGGCCGAGACGCTCTGGGACATCTGCACCACGGCCGCGCTGGGCGTGCCGTACGAGAAGGCGCAGTGGCGTGAGGTCCGCACCCTCTCCGGAGGCGAACAGAAGCGCCTGGTGCTGGAGGCGCTGCTGCGCGGCACCGACGAGGTCCTGCTGCTCGACGAGCCGGACAACTACCTCGACGTCCCCGGCAAGCGCTGGCTGGAGGAACGCCTCGCGGAGACCCGCAAGACCGTCCTCTTCGTCTCCCACGACCGCGAACTCCTCGCCCGCGCCGCACAGAAGATCGTCTCCCTGGAGCCGGGCCCCGCGGGCGCCGACGCCTGGGTGCACGGCGGCGGCTTCGCCACCTTCCACCAGGCCCGGCAGGAGCGCTTCGCCCGCTTCGAGGAGCTGCGCCGGCGCTGGGACGAGAAGCACGCCCAGCTGAAGAAGCTGGTCCTGACGCTGCGCCAGGCAGCCGAGAACAGCCCCGACATGGCGTCCCGCTACCGCGCGGCCCAGACCAGGCTGCGCAAGTTCGAGGAGGCCGGACCACCGCCCGAGCCCCCGCGCGAGCAGGACATCCGGATGCGTCTCAAGGGCGGCCGCACCGGCGTCCGCGCCGTCACCTGCGAGCAGCTCGAACTCACCGGTCTGATGCACCCCTTCGACCTGGAGGTCTTCTACGGCGAACGGGTCGCCGTCCTCGGCTCCAACGGGTCCGGCAAATCGCACTTCCTGCGCCTGCTGGCCGGGGACGGCGTGGCGCACACCGGGAACTGGAAGCTCGGCGCGCGGGTGCTGCCCGGACACTTCGCGCAGACCCACGCCCACCCGGAGCTGCGGGGCCGCAGCCTCCTGGACATCCTGTGGACCGAGTACTCCCAGGACCGGGGCGCCGCCATGTCGCGCCTGCGCCGCTACGAGCTGACCCAGCAGGCCGAGCAGACCTTCGACCGCCTCTCCGGCGGCCAGCAGGCCCGCTTCCAGATCCTGCTCCTGGAACTGCAGGGCGTCACGGCCCTGCTCCTCGACGAGCCGACCGACAACCTCGACCTGGAATCGGCCGAAGCCCTCCAGGAAGGCCTGGAGGGCTTCGAGGGCACGGTCCTCGCCGTCACCCACGACCGCTGGTTCGCCCGCTCCTTCGACCGCTTCCTGGTCTTCGGCAGCGACGGAAGGGTCCGGGAGACACCCGAACCGGTGTGGGACGAACGCCGGGTCCAGCGCGCGCGCTGAGGCGACCGGCGGGCCGGCGGGTCACTTCCAGCGCAGCAGGGCGCCCAGTCCGCCGACCGGCGCGTCCTGGCGTGTCTCCGCGACCAGGGAGACCGCCAGCGCGGGCGCGTCCGTCGCGACCGCGGACCGGATCAGCGCGTCGTCCGCCCGCGCCGCCCACGAGTTCTGCTCACCGAGGACCTTGAGATCCGTACGCCGCACCGCGAGCTGGTCCGGATCCTCACCGATCCACACCTCGCGGTGCGCGTCCGCCGCGCCCGGCCGGATCAGCAACTGGTCGATCCGGTGCTCGCGCGCCGCCTCGACCAGCGCCGGAACGCCCTCCACGGCGCCCGTGCGGCCCTCGTCGTCGGGGCTCCGGGCGGCGAGGAACCGCTCCAGCTCCTCCTCGGCCCGTTCCCGGACGTGCTCGGCGCGGATCCGCTCCACGTCCTCGTCGAGCAGCCGGCTGCCGGCCCCGCGGGAGGCCTCCACCACCAGGTCGTGCAGCCGCTGCGGCAGCCGTTCGCGCACCGACCGCTGCTCGCGGTCGTCACCGACCAGGATCAGCAGGTCGGCGTCCGTCTCCTCGTGGCAGACGGCGAGCGCGTCGGCGATCTCCGCCGCGTTGTGGTCCCAGGTGTTCTCCACCCGGAGCTGGAAGTGGCGCTCCGACCAGTCGACGGTGCCGGTCCGGTGCACGGGCCACTGGCGCCCGGTGACACCGCCGGCGTCGTCCCGGCCGAGGGCGCTGCGCAGTTCGAAGTCGGCGCCCTTGCGGTCGACGTAGGCGACGACGCACACCGGGTCCTCCCCGGCCAGCTCCAGCAGCGGCGCGACCCTCGGCAGCGGCGCCCACTCGGCCCAGTCGCGCTGCGGGGACCTGGCCAGCGGCGGGTCGAGAACCACCTCGCCGTCCCGGGCGAACAGGGCGCGGCCGTGCGGCTCGCTGGAGTGCCGCAGCTCCTCCAGCGCGCGGCGCACCGCCTGGCAGGTCTTCTCGTCCGCCCCCTGCCCGGCCAGGTCCCGGGCCATCGCGCGGGCCGTCAGCTGACGCTCCTGAGGGGTGTGCTCCGTGTGCCGGGAGGTGTCGACGTAGACGGAGGCCCAGGGGCCGGGACGTTCGTAGAGTGGATGCAGGAAAGCGAGTTCCATGGCTCCCTCCCGGTTGCCGTACGGGGTAGTGCTCGTGCCGGCCGGGCGGGTACCCGGACCGCATGAACGCACACGACGAGCGGGGCACCACGATGACCGGAGTCGAGCCGAACCGTCTGGGCGACCAGCAGCTCATGAAGGAGCTGGAGACCATCCACCGCACGCGCCACGACACGCTGCTGTACGGCTCCAACGACGCGCTGCGGGTCCACAACGAGCGGATGGCGCAGCTGGAGGGCGAGTACCTGCGCCGCAACCCGCGTCGTCCGGTGGCCCCGGGCCGCACGCGCGAAGGTGCCCGCGAGCGGGGTGCCGCGGACACCGCGACACCCACCACTCCGGGCACCTGACCCTCCGGCCGGACGCCGGCCGGACTCCGGCCGGTGAACGGCCTCCTCAGGTCTGCCGCTGGGCCGTCTCCGTCCGGAACACCTCCAGCCAGGCCTCCGAGAAGGCCTTCAGATCGTCCGGCTTGCGGCTGGTCACCAGCTTGTTGGGACCGTGGTCGCAGATCTTCACCTGCTCGTCGACCCAGGTGCCGCCCGCGTTGCGGATGTCCGTCCGCAGACTGGGCCAGCTGGTCAGCACCCGGCCCCGGACGACGTCGGCCTCGACGAGGGTCCACGACGCGTGGCAGATCGCGGCGACCGGCCGGCCCTGCTCGAAGAAGTCCTTCACGAAGGCCACGGCCTTGTCGTCGGTGCGCAGGAGGTCCGGGTTGGCCACTCCGCCGGGCAGCACCAGCCCGTCGAAGGAGTCCGCCGACGTCTCGCCGACGACCTCCTGGACGGGGAAGGTGTCCGCCTTGTCGAGGTGGTTGAACGCCTGGATCTTCCCGGGGCTCGTCGACACGAGCACGGGCTCGTGCCCGGCGTCCACGGCCGCCTGCCACGGCTCGGTCAGTTCCACCTGCTCGACGCCCTCGGGCGCGGTCAGGAATGCGATGCGCATGATGTCTCTACGTCCTTTCGTTCAGCTGTTCTCGTCCGGCTCGGCGCGGCTGATGCCGGCCAGCGCCGAGCCGGGATCCCGCGCCTCGGCCAGATCGCCCAGACTCACCAGGCCGACGGGCAGACCGCCCTCGACGACGGGGATCCGGCGTATCGCGTGCTCGCGCATCAGGGCGACGGCGGAGGACACCGGGTCGTCCGGGGCGAGCGTCAGCGGGTTCGGGGTGCACACGTCCCCGGCGCTCAGCCCGAGCGGGTCCGCCGCCACGGCGACCGCCCGGACCGTGATGTCGCGGTCGGTGAGCACCCCGACGATCCGCTGTCCGTCGGCCACCACCACGTCGCCGATGTTCTGGGTGCGCATCAGCTGCGCCGCCTCGACGACCGAGGCGTCCGGACGCACGGCGACCACGCCGGGGGTCATCACGTCCTTGACGAATCCGTCCATGACCGGGCCTCCCTTCGATCCGGGACCGGTCAAGCCGTCTCCGTCTCACGGGCCCTGGTGAGCGCCTCGGCCAGTTCCTGCACGTTGTGGTAGCGGGCCTGACGCGGCAGCCGCTCCAGCGCCTCGATGAGCGCGTCGGGCGCGTGCCGCCGGTCGAGGGCCCGCATCAGCTCGCGCGGGCCCGCGGGGAACGCCCCGCGGCTCAGGGTCCTGGCCAGCTCCAGCCGCACCGACTCCAGGGAGGTCGGGCCCCGGCTCGGCGTCACCGGGCCGTGCGCGACCTCGGGGTCGTCGTCGGCGAACGGCTCCGGGTCGTGCCACTCCTCGGTACGGGTGGGGCGCCCGGACCGCAGCAGGCCCTGCAGTTCGTGTTTCATCTCGTCGTCGCGGTGGACGCTGAGCCGGTCGCTGCCTCGCTGCATGTCTCCCTCCACATCCTTCGGGGTGCCGACCGCGTACCCGAGGAGCGGAGGGCGACACGGGGGTTCGCGTTCCGGATCGTCCCGGCCCCGGGGTTTGGCCGCCGCGGGGCGGGAGACCCGGATCGCCCACCCCCCACGTGCCTCCTGGAAAGGACCGGCCATGGTGGTGCTCGCCGTGCTCGTCCCCCCGCTCATGCTCGGCGTGATCCTCATGCTGGGCCGCTACGAGGAGTTCCTGCTGCCACCCGCACGGCCCGAGGGCGACACCGCGGACCCGGCGTGACCCGGGGCGTCCGCGGAATTCCCGGCTGGGGTGTTTCGGGGTGTACGCCGGGGGCAGGCGGACAGGAAGTGCTTCGGACAGGAGGCACGCCCGTGGCAGCGGCATCAGCCGCCCCGGGCGCACCTGTCCCCCCACCAGTGCGCTCGCCACGGTGACCGTCCGCCCCCATCCCCCCGAGGGAGTTGCGACGCACCATGACGACCCGAGCGACCGCCAGGCACCACCCGCACGACGACGCCCCCGACACCGCGGCCGCCTTCCGCAGGCTCGCCGCGCTGCCCGCCTGCCCCGAGCGCGAAGCGCTCCGCGACGAGATCGTGGAGGCCTGGCTGCCCATGGCCGACCGTCTCGCCGGACGGTTCCGCAGCCGCGGCGAGAGCTTCGACGACCTGCGCCAGGTCGCCGCGCTCGGCCTGGTCAAGGCCGTCGACCGGTACGACTCCGAGCTCGGCAACGCCTTCGAGAGCTACGCCGTGCCGACCATCACCGGCGAGATCAAGCGCCACTTCCGCGACCACATGTGGACCCTGCACGTCCCGCGCCGGGTCCAGGAGCTGCGCAACCGGGTCCGGTACGCCTCCCAGGACCTGTCGGGGACCACACCCGGCCGCCGGCCGACCGTGACCGAGATCGCCGAGCACGCCCATCTGAGCGAGGAGGACGTCCGCACCGGGCAGGAGGCGCTGGAGAGCTTCAGCGCGCTGTCCCTGGACGCCGAACTGCCGGGCAGCGACGACGGCTACTCGCTCGGTGACGCCCTCGGCGCCCCCGATCCGGCGCTGGACACCGTCGTCGACCGCGAGGCCGTCAAGGAACGGCTGGCGGAACTGCCGGAGCGGGAGCGGGCCATCCTGTACATGCGCTTCTTCGACGACAGGACCCAGAGCAGCATCGCCGAGGAACTCGGCATCTCGCAGATGCACGTCTCCCGCCTGATCAGCCGCTGCTGCGGCCGGGTGCGCGAACAGGTCATGCGGGACCAGGAGGAGTAGGACCCGTCGCGGCGCGCCCTTCACCCGGCCGGGGGTGCCCGTTCCCGCCAATGGTGTCCGGCGGCGGGCGGTGCGGCGGTGAAGGGGCTGTGATGGCGGTGGGGCGCGACCGGAACGCGCGCCCCCGTCGTCGCTCGAAGGAGCCCGCACCATGCGCCGCACCGCCCGTGCCCTGTCCCTCGCCGCCGCCACCGGTGCCGTCCTCGCGGCGCTCGCACCGGCCGCGTGCGCGGGCACCGTCCCGGACGGCAGGGCGTCCTGGCCCACCGCGTCCCCCTCGCCCTGCCCGAAACCGGGGCACGAGTGGGAGGGGCACACCCCGCAGGGCACCGGTCCCGGTGCCGCCCGGCCCGATGCCGCGCTCGAACCCGCCGATCCCGAGGCGCTCGTCCCGGACAGCGGAACCCTGGACGAGTCCGGCACCGGCCTCGACGACGACCTCGGCACCGGCCTCGACGACGACCTCGGCACCGGGGCGGGGATTCCCACCCCGGACGCGAGCACACTCGGTGAACCGGAAGCCCTCGAACCGGAAAACCCCGACCCGGGGGCCGTCGCACCCGCGCCCGGGGCCATGGGGCACCGGGCCGGGGAACCGAAGCCCACCGAGCCGAGGCCCACCCCGCCGAAGCCCAGGCCCACCGAGCCCAAGCCCAGGCC
>Ga0247821_10001444_pt1 | contig 13288 bp, 9 predicted proteins | sample 13C_Glycerol_Day_FD_192481 | JGI IMG/M metagenome (GOLD analysis project Ga0247821, IMG submission 192481) | Soil microbial communities from agricultural site in Penn Yan, New York, United States - 13C_Glycerol_Day14 | ecosystem: Environmental > Terrestrial > Soil > Agricultural land | place... | reverse complement strand
TCGTAGCGTGCTGAACTTGGCCAGTGCGCCAGCCTCAACGGCCGCGCCAAACGTGAGGCAAGCCACGGCCGACACGATGATGAGCGCTCCCATTGCGGCATGCATCTCAGATCCATCCGCAGTCATCGCGCGTGTGGCCGTTGTCGACGTGCTGCCTCGCGGCATCGCACTGCGAGTAGTCCGGGGAGGCAACAGGCGAGACGCCTAGATCCTCGACGGTCACGGTCGTCGTGGGGTCGACGGGCGTCATCCCGTCCGATGCCAGGATGGACACGAGATCTGCCACGGCGACGTCACGGGACACGCCAACGTACTCCCGCCGGTACTCGTTGCCGTCGACGTCAGACACGGTCACGGCGTAGTGCTCTGGACAGCACGGGCAAGCTCCGCAGCACTCCCCGTTGTCGCATCCGCCGCAGTCCTGGTCGCTCGGCTGGTCGTTCACATCGATGACGCTGCCACCGCGGTGGAGCACGGTGGGACGCTCCGGGGGAGCTGCCAGTGCCCAAGCTTGGGCCGTGCCCTGCCAGACGTCGTCAGCCTCGCGGCCGAGATCCACGGCGAAGAGCACGCCGATGTCTGTCTGTTGCGTCTCGACAATGACTCCGGTGGATCCGTCGAGCAGTCGCCGGACATGCGTCCCGACTGGTGTGCTGGTGGGGATGCTCATGACGCACGCGCCAGAAGGAAGGCCGTACGGTCACCCGCTGGCGAGACCTTTGTGCCACGCCTGTCCACGGTGGGGAGCGTGGCAGCGTAGTCGGTGGCGGCCTCGCGGGTGGCGAAGCTGGCGTGCTCAATCCAGCGCTGCCGCTCGGATGACCAGACTTCTACGGTGTAACGGCTGGTGTCGCTCATGATGTCCTGTCCTCTCGTGTGTGTGTGTTGCAGTGCCAGTAGGCGCCTCGCACTGGTGCCATGTCTAGGTGCTAAGTCATGATCGTTACCGAACCGTTACCTTCCCCCGCGGCAGCTCCTGGCAGCTCGGCTGCCCTGCTGCCCTGGTGTGCGCTGTCCTGGTTGGCAGCGCTCCTGCTGCCTGGTGTGCTACCTGGTTGCGTTGTTGCATTGGCCATTGTTGATATGCAACAAACATTGTTGGCCATTAGCGCGCGCTATTGGGAATGGTGGAGAATCACTAGACAAGGGTGAACGGCCGCATTACTAGATGGTTAGCGGCCGCATTCCCATGGTGTTAGTGGAATGCGCAGGAATAGGTGCGGGTTTGGCGACAAACCCTCCGGGGAGGCGCCGCGGAGGCGCCATTGTGCACCAGGCGGAGGCCTCCCCGCTGCCGCGGAGAGTGTATGACCCACCCTTTTTTAACCCGCGCGCCATATACTTACCTTGTCCCTCTCCGCGAAAATCTGGCTGGATCAGGGGGGTGTCTACGGTGAGACAGCCGTCTCAGTATATGGACAGCCTACTGTATAACCCCTGGTCAGAGGCCGTGTGACGAAGGTCACACAGGCCCTAGCCGATACGACCTTCGAAATTGCCCCTTGTACTTAGTGAGGGAGGGAGCGAAGCGACCGACCGAACGCTAGTGGTTCTACTGGGGTCTCTCGCTAGGGCTCGAGCCCCTTAGGGATCGAGACCCGTTAGTAGCTACTAACCCCCCTCTGCCTTTCCCTCGCTTCGCTCGGTCAAGGCATCTCCCCCCATCCATTCCTGGTCGAGGCTATTCCCACGTCGCGGTATCTAGAGCCCCGGCAAACGCTCCCCCGTGGGAGCCTCCCAGGTTCCTCCCCCTGTGATTAGCAGGATTCCACTCCGAAAAGGGCCATTGAATTGACGCAGAAGAGGGTCACGCTGACCATTCGCGCGGCCAAGGAAAAGACCCTCGAGGGAATTGAAAAAGGCCTCACTGTTCAATCCGCATTGGACGTCGCTGGGCGGTCGTACAAGACCTACGAGGAGTGGCGCCGCAACGACCCGGACTTCAAGGCCCGGGCCGACCAGGCCAAGATCCTCGGCAAGGTCCAAGGCAAAAGGAACGTCGAGGCCGGCGTACGGATGCCGTTCGAGGAGTGGCGTCTCAAGTACCTGGGCCAGAAGACGTTCACCCACCAGCTCCAGTGGATCGACCTGTTGGAGGGGCGCACGCCCCGCGACTTGCATCCGGCTCAGACGTTCGAGCCGGGCTCGAGCCGGAACAGGATCTTGATCAACTGTCCCCCGTTCCACGCGAAGTCGATGACGATCACGATCGACTACGTCACGTACCGCCTCTGCATGGACCCGTCCTTCCGGGTGATCATCATCTCGGAGGGTCAGCGTCTGGCGAAGGACTTCCTGCACGGCATCAAGCAGCGTCTGACCCACCCCAACTACATCGAGCTACAGAAGGCGTACGCCCCGGAGGGCGGCTGGAAGAGCACCGCGGGTGCGTGGGCCGCTGACCGGATCTACCTCGACCCCACCGCCGGCGACGGCTCCGAGAAAGACCCGAACGTCCAGGCCCTGGGTTGGCGCGGTCAGGTGTACGGCTCCCGTACCGACATGATCATCACCGACGACGTGGTGGCCCACAAGAACGTCCGCCAGTGGGAGGAGATGCTCGGATGGCTCAAGCGCGAGGTGGCATCCCGTTTGGAACCCACCGGGAAGTTTCTTGTCGTTGGCACCCGAGTCGCCCCAGTCGACCTGTACTCGGAGCTGATCAATCCCGAGCACTACGCGAGTGGCAAGACACCCTGGACCTACCTGGCGAGCCCAGCGATCCTCGAGGAGGGTCAGGCCGAGGACGGCAGTGACCACGTCACCTTGTGGCCGTACTCGGACAAGGGGTGGGGTTCCAACGTCGATGACGGCGACGAGTGTGTCTGCGGCACCATCGAGTGCCGCGAGGGCATCCTCCAGGAGGACGGAACCCGGCTGTACCCGCGCTGGGACGGACGCCACATCGAGCTGATCCCCCGAGCTGACAACACCCCGGCCGAGTTCGCCCTGATCTACCAGCAGTCCGCGGTCGGCGACAACGCCGTCTTCCCCGCCCACGCTCTCGCCAAGTGCACCAACCGCCAGCGGATCCCCGGCCGGCTGAACGCGAACCAGGTCGGTCACCCGGTCGGCGGGATGCACGGCCTCTACATCATCGGCGGCGTCGACCCGGCCGTTAAGGGTCACGCCGGCATCATCGTCCTGGCGCTGGACAAGGCCACCGGCAAGCGCTACATCCTCCAGGCTTGGAACATGCGGGCTCCCACCCCGCAGGAACTCAAGAACGAGATGTACCGGATCACCGAGAAGTACGGGGTCCAGGAGTGGCGGGTCGAGAAGACCGGCCTCCTCCAGTTCTTCACCCAAGACGCCGACCTCCGCAAGCACATGGCGGAGCGAGGGGTGCTCTTCAAGGAGCACCAGACAGGCACGAACAAGTGGGCCCCGGAGTGGGGCGTTGCGGCCATGGCCCCCCTGTTCGGAGTCTGGGATCGACAGACAGGTCCGCACGGCGAAACCACGTCAGACTGGCGCCCGATCGTAGACCCTCTGATCGAACTCCCACGAGCGGCCGGCAAGAACGGCCTCAAGGTGCTCATCCACCAGCTCACCATCTGGACGCCCGAGCTGGACCCCAGCAAGACCCCATGCGACTTGGTCATGGCGCTCTGGTTCGCAGAGTGCGGAGCCAAGGAGCAGATGAAGCGGGGCCAGGGGTCCAACGTCATCCCGTTCAAGTCATCCAAGAAGTACATGAGTCAGCGTTCGGCCGGCCGACGCTTCCAGGTCGTACAAGGCCAAGCCCAGTGACAGGAGATCCGCGTGGCGTATGAGTTCGATGCTCCACGCATCGTCAAGTTCGTTGAGCGCTTGCAGAACCAGAACGCCCGCAGGGACGTCACGGCCATGCAAGTGCTCCAGATCCGCGACGGTGACTACTCGGCGTTCGCCCAGCATCTCCCCGAAGAGTTCCCCCAGCCCCTCATCGCCAACCTGATCGACACCGCGGCCCGCGACATGGCCGAGTCTCAGGCCGCGATGCCGTCGTTCTCGTGCGGCTCCCCGACGACCACGAACGACACCGAGCGTAAGTTCTCCGACAAGCGGTCCAGGATCGCCCTGAGCTACGTGCAGCGCTCGCGGCTGGGCGCGAAGCGCGTGTCGGGCACCGACCGCTACAACACCCTCGGCTACATGATCTACGTCGTGGACGCGGTCTTCTCCGAGAAGGCCCCGATCATCCGCATCGTGGAGTGCCCCACGAGCTACTACACCCTCGACGGCCTCGGCCGCGTGAAGCACCTGGCCGAGGTCTACACGGCCCCCAAGCACGAGCTGGCGGCTCGCTTCCCCGAGTACGAGTCGGTGATCAAGTCCTACCGCGAGGAAGACCTCGACGTCATCCACTGGTACGACGAGAACTGCCAGGCCCTGATCCTCCGCAACTCCGGCGTCTGCCTGGTGAAGGTGCCCAACCCGATCTCGCGTACGCCGGCCGCGGTCGTCCAGCGTCCGTCGATCACGAGCACCCCGCACGGCCAGTTCGATGACGTGGTCTGGGTCCAGCTCGCCCGAGCGATCATCGCAAACTACACTATGGAGGCTCTGGATCAGGCAATTAACGCCCCGATCCAGTTCCCCTCCGACGTGCAGGAGGCGACCTTCGGCCCGACCGAGGCGATCGTCACGGACGGCGAGATCAAGCGGGTCCGGCTCGACCTCCCGCAGGGGATCTTCCCCGAGCAGCAGATGCTCCAGCTCGAGCAGATGCAGGGGTCGCGGTACCCGCAGGGCCGCTCCGGTTCGATCGACGCGAGCATCATCACCGGCAACGGAGTCGACGCCCTCAACGGCGTCTTCACGACCCAGATCCAGACGTTCCACCTCCTCGACACGATCGCGCTCACGGACATCATCTCCATGTGCTTCGAGATGGACGAGGCCCTCTGGCCCGACCTCGAGAAGACCATCCGGGTCCACGACGCCGGCAGCCCGTACGAGGTGAAGTACAAGCCCTCCCGCGACATCAAGGGCGACTACTCGGTCGACACGAGCTACGGTGCGGTGGCTGGCCTCGACGCCAACCGCGCGCTGGTCTTCCTCCTCCAGGGTCTCGCCGCCGGCGTGATCTCGAAGGAGACCGTGCAGCGGTTCCTCCCGGTCGACATCGACCCGGTCTCGGAGAAGCTCAAGATCGACCTCGAGCAGATGGACATGGCGTTGGGTGCAGCGATCGACGCGCTGCCGCAGGCCATCCCCGCGATGGCCATGCAGGGCGGCGACCCGGTCGACGTGATCCTCAAGTTCGCCATGGTGCGCGATGAGCGCCAGAAGGGACGTCCTCTCCATGAGGCCGTCAAGAAAGTGTTCGTGCCCAAGGAGCAGCCGGCAGCGCCGGCTGGGGCACCACCGCCGGCCGGCCCGCCAGGGGCGCCCGGTGCAGCTTCTCCCGAAGACCCCGCGTCAGCTCTCCTACAGAGCCTGACAGGGATGACGGCGGGTGGTCAGCCCAACATGCAGGCCAACGTCGTCCGTCAGCAACCAATCTGAAAGGAAGCCCCCCATGGGTGATTTTGGTAAGCAGGGTGGCAAGGCTGCTGCCCCTGTCAGTGAGCCGAAGAAGAGCGGCGCTCCGAAGACCGGATTCAGCTCGGCGCCGAAGTCCACTGGCGTCAACCCTGACAAGTCCGCCGGTACCCGCAACCACCGGCGCGGCTGGCAGAACTGAGCGTGAAGCGTCCCACTCGGGCCAAGGTCGGCTATCAGGTCTACACGATCGGGTGGCTGGACGAGTCCGAGTGGGAGGCTGCCGGCCTCCCCGACAACACGAACGGTGCGACCCGGCCCTCGCACGGCATCATCGCCATCCGCCTGGGCTTCAACCGCTCGGAGGAGTGGTACCGCGAGACCCTCGTCCACGAGCTGCTCCACGCATGCTTCGCCGTCTCGCGCATCGACGTCTACATGGACGACAAAGTCCTCGACGCTGAGGAGCTGGTCTGCAACACGCAGGCCCCGATGCTCCTCGCGTTGTTCCGCGAGAACCCCAAGGTTCTCCGCTACCTGACTGGAGAGTGACCAATGGCTGGTGAAGGTCGCGGTGGATACCGCAAGCCTGAACACCCCGCCGCGGTCTCTGGACCCGGCGCCCTCTCTGCTCGCACGGACGGTGGCCCCTCTGATGGCCAGGCCGTGCAGCGCATGCCCGACGCGAAGTACGGCGAAAGCCAGGCCTTCGAAGACATCCAGGGCGGAGCCCCCTTGGCGGACGCAGTCGCTGGCTTGGTCCCGCTCGGGGCCGAGACGCAAAGGCCCGGCGAGCCCGGCACCGCCGGCGCGAGCGCAGGGCCAGGCGTCGGGCCCCAGGCAGCGGGAATCCAGATGAGCGACGACGCGTCCGACTACAGCAACATGAAGCACCTCATCCCCGGCCTCGAGCTGATCGCCAACCTGCCTGGCTCGAACGCGTCCACGCGCACCTTCGTTCGGAAGTTGAAGTCGCTGGCGTGAGCATCTGGGATGACCTCAAGGACATCGGCGACGGCGTCAAGGACATGGCCTGGAACCAGGCTAAGTCGTTCACTGGCGTTGTCTACGCACCGGCTGGCCTGGTCTGGGATATCGCAACGAGTCCGAAGGACTTCCAGCGTGACCTCCTGACCGCCGGCGGGCGGGTCACCGACCCCTTGATGAACGACAACACCTTCACGGGTCGTGCCCTTGGGCCGGTCCTGGAGGGCGCCATGTGGGTGGGGCGCGAGGGCATCAGTGAGCCCGTCTCCACCCTGGCGCTACAGCTCGGCCACTCCGGCCGGGAGGGCACCGGCTTCCTCGGTGACTACTCGAACTTCTTCTCCGCCGACGACTGGTCGACAGCGTACGACCGGGCTCAGACCACCTCGATGGGTCAAGCCATCGTCCTGGGCATCGGCAGCGACGACGACCCCTTCGCTACGGAAGACCCGTACGAGGAGTGGGACTGGCACGAGAACCACCCCTTCCTGTCGTCGGTCTCGACCGGCACCCTGGACGCAGCCTTCACCTGGTACCTCGACCCGTTCGTGGTGGCCGGCAAGGGCGTGAAGGCAGCCAAGGCCCTCAGTGCTCGCCCGATCACGATCGAGGACGCCCGCGTGGGCATCCGCGAGACCATGGAGAAGGACGCCCGCAGCAAGGCGGGTGTCATCCCCTTCATCGACGGCGCCGGCCTCGGCACCCGCATGGACCGCCTGACGGGCACCGTCGAGGACGGTGTCTACAAGCCGGGCTGGCTCGAGGGCAAGACGGCGATGCAGATCCTCCACGGCTGGGTCGACCTCGACAAGATGCCCCGCGCGACCCAGGTCGCCAACCTCTTCGCCGAGACGAACAAGATCGAGAACGCCGCGGAGCGGATCAACACGCAACGCACGATCATGCAGGTTCTCCTGGGTGACCGGAAGGCGTTCAACGAACTCAAGGAGACCCGCAAGTCGATCTCCGACGTCCTCGAGAACATGGAGAAGGGCACCGTCAACGGGGCCCAGGCCGGTGTCATCTGGGATGACGCTGCGACCAAGCTCCCCCAGCTCTTCCCGGCTGGCTCGAAGGCTGAGAACATCGTCAAGGCCGAGGACCAGATCGCCAGCCTGCCTGCTCTCCAGAACGCCCTCCAGGCCGGCGAGCGTTGGGCCGGCGACCTCCAGGACGCCTACGGCACCCTGACCCACATCCCTCGCGCCACGAACCGTGGCGACCGGCGCCTCGCGCGCATGACCGAGGGCGCGGGCATGCTGCGCTCCGGCAAGGCGAACACGAAGATCGGCGCCGTCCTGGACCCGGAGACCGGGAAGACGGTCTCCAAGTACGACGACTTCCTCGACAGCGTCTTCTCGCGCCCGCTCGAGACCTTGTACCAGGCGAGCCCGAGCCGGATGCCGGTGCGGATGATCCACGGCCTCGTGGTCAACACGCTGCACGCCGGGCCGCGGTTCACCGACAGCTTCTCGAACCTGCGCCCGGAGTACGTCGTCAACGTCAACGACGCCGACGACACGTACCGGAACGTGGACGCCTACCTCCGCAAGGCCGGCATGGACGCCGAGACGCGCGCCAAGTTCGGCGACGAGCTGGCGAACGCGAACGAGCCGTACAAGCGCTACCTGGTCATCAAGCGAGCTGAGATCCGCGCGAAGCAGGAGCTGTTCCGCAAGTACGGTCTCGACCCCGACGACCCGGCAGTGGACGCCGTCCTCAGAGAGTCGTACCGCCGCGGTGAGCGCGCACGCAACGCGCTCCAGGCGTCGACTCAGGGCGCGGCCTACGCCGCCGTCGAAGAGGCCGGCGGCAGCATGCGGATGCACCAGATCAACTACATGCGGAAGAAGAATGGCGAGCCCCCGCTTGAGCACAACCTCCGCATCGACCAGATCGACAACGAGGGTGTCCCGACCGCGGTGCCGTTCCTCGACACCCAGGACATGAGCCTGGTGGCGATGATGCCGCTGGACGACCTGGACTACGTCCTCAAGCGCTACAACAACGTCTTCCGCGCCACGGCGCGCGCCCTCAAGGATGACCAGTCGGTCTCCGCGCTCAAGCGCGACGTCGGCGGGGCGCTCACCTTCGGCCTCCAGACGAAGGACCGCCTGTCGGACCTGATGCTCCCGATCCTCGACATGGTCAACCGGACGTGGAAGTTCTCGGTGCTGCTGCGCCTGGGGTACCTCCAGCGCGTCCTGCTGGATGACCACATGCGTATGGCTGCCGCGCACGGCGCGCACACGTTCGTGATGGGCATGAAGGAAGGGTCGACCCACTTCGCCTACAACAACACCATCCGCCCGTTCAAGAACCGTCAGCTCGAGCGGCAGCTCCGCACCGAGCTGGACGAGAAGCTGGACCACGTCGGCGACGACGCGAGCTTCGCCCTCAACCAAGAGGCGTGGGCCACGATCAAGAAGAACACCAAGCGTCTCGAGCAGACCGGTGCGAAGAAGCTCAAGTCCGCCAAGCGGATCAAGGAGCTGGAGGACGAGCGCGACGTCCTGTTGCAGATGCACCCGGAGGATCTCTCGAAGACCAAGGAAGAGATCGCCGAACTCGAGAAGGTACTGACCGACAAGACGTACCGGCTCGAGAAGGTCTACATGGGCGAGAACGGGACCGCCATCAAGATCGACGGCCAGGAGTACTGGCTGCCGGGCGCTTTCGAGGGCGACTACGGCCAGATCTTCAAGGGCCTGAACTCGTCCCGCGGCTCCTACATCCGCACCGTCGAGGGGTCCACCGACCGCCGCCAGGCGAACCTGGCCAAGTCGGGGTCGTACGAGACGATCGTGGCGAAGGAGAACCCCGAGCGCCACCTCCAGGCCTGGGCGTACGCCGTCAACTTCCATCTCCGCAACTCGGAGCTGGCGGACATCATCATCTAGGGCGGCACCGTCAAGGACGTCCGCCGGTTCCTGAGCACCCCCCGCGGGCGCGAGCTGCGCCGCAAGTTCCCCTGGAACGGCGGCAACCCCGACCGCTGGGCGCACGAGGTCGGCCGGATGGTCGACCAGTACCTGCCCCCGGAGATCCGGGCCATCGCGGCCGAGCGCCGCGTCAACGCCCACGACCTCCGTACGCTCGCCCCTGACGTCGATGCACGGCCGATGGTCCACGGCGCCAGCCTGGACGCGAACCTCGGGACGGGTCAGGTGGCGTTCAGCCTCAACGCCCCGATCAACAAGTTCTACAAGTGGATCGGCAACCGCAACGACCAGATGAGCCGCCACCCCCTGTTCATCAGCCTCTACAAGGAGGAGCAGGCGCGGCAGATGCTGCTCCGTCTGGACGAGGCCCGCAAGGCCGGGCGGAAGCTCGACCAGGACGACTTCGAGGTTGTGGCACACAACGCCCGCGAGCACGCTCGCAAGGGCGTCAACCGAGTCCTGTTCGACATGGCCGGCACCACCGAGATGGCGCACTTCATGCGCTTCATCGCCCCGTTCTTCGGGGCGTGGCAGGAGGGCCTGAACCGCTGGTGGCGGATCGTGTCCAAGGATCCCTCGGTCGCAGCTCGGTTCTTCATGCTGTTCGACGCACCCCGCAACCTCGGCATCGTGGTCGACTCCGAGACTGGCGAGCTGGTAGACCCCGGCTCCCCGATCTCCGACAAGCACATGATCCTGTTCCAGCTCCCGAAGGCGTGGGGCGGCAAGGATCCAGTCGAGGGCAAGGACGCCTACCAGACCAACTTCAAGGTCTCCGAGGCGAGCTTCAACCTGATCTTCCAGGGCGGTGGCCTCCTCAACCCAGGCTTCGGTCCCATGGTCCAGGTGCCTGTCAACCAGTATGCCGTGGCGCACGCTGACGACGGGAAGCTCCAGGAGTCGATCAAGGCGATCATGCCGTTCGGCACCGCCTCGGACCCGACGCAGCTCTTCCTGCCGGCGTCGGTACGCGCCGGCTGGACCGTCGCTTCGGCGAAGTTCTTCGGCCACCACTCGCGTCAGTACATCCAGATGCAGAACATGATCTGGCGTGACGACCTGGTGAAGTTCGAGCAGGAGCATGGGCGCCCGCCGACGACGACCGAGGCGAACAAGCTGATGAAGGAAGCCGGTCGCAAGACGACCGACATGGCGAGCCTCAAGTGGATCACCACGGTGACCTCGCCGGCTGCCGTCCAGATCCAGTCCGAGTTCGCTCCCCAGCTCTTCGCCTACCGCCGCCTGGCGGAGCAGGCGCGCGTGGAGAAGAAGCCTCCGTTCTGGGCCGACCAGCAGTTCATCGAGCAGTGGGGCGACGCGTTCTTCCCGCTGACCCAAAGCTCCAACCTGAACCGCGCAGGCCTGGGCTCGACCCAGGGCACGGTCGGTGCGATCAAGAGGTACCGCGGGACGTTGGACCTGATCGACCCGAGCCTCTACCGGATGGTCATCTCCGGCGAGGGTGAGGGCACGTACGACCAGACGTCGCGGAACTACCTCTACTCGACCCAGCTCCAGCCGGGCTCCGACGACACGTTCGTCGGCCAGGCGGATCCACGGGACGCCATGGAGAACACCCTCGTGGCGCAGGGCTGGGCGGACTACAACGCGATGACGAACAAGCTGAACGTCGATGCTCAGGCGCAGGGCTTCATCCACTACGCCGAGTCCGACTGGTACCTCGAGGCCAAGAAGCGCGGCCTCCAGGAGCTGGCAGCTCGCAACCCAACCTGGTACCAGGAGTACTCGACCTTCAACTCGGCCGAGTACGAGAAATCGGTCGAGGGGATGCGCGTCATCGCCGCGGACAAGAAGCTGCTCGCCAACCCGCGCCGTACGGACGTCAAGGTGCTCGGCGAGTACCTGTCGCTCCGTGACCAGATCACTGCCGTGCTCAAGGCACGCGGTGACGCCGGGGGCTCCTCGAGCCCCTCGGCCCAGTCCAACGCGGACGTGCTGCGTGTCTACACCCAGGCGGTGAACCGGATGGCGGAGTCGGACCTCTGGTTCGAGTCCTACATGTACGACGGCTTCATCGACCGTGACCCCTACTTGCTTGAGAACGTGACCCCGGAGGTGAGCGCTAGTGGCATCGCCTGATCGCGGCACTGGGGTACCCATCCCAGCAGAGCCGCTCCTCGACGGCCTGCGCTCGCCGCGCAGTCTGTCGCTGTTCACCCCTCCGGCTGCCGTTGACGGTGCCGTCTACAAGGCCGGCCGGGCCAACCCGCGCTCGGTCCTGGGCTCCATGATGCAGGCGGCGTTCCATGGCGGTGCGTACAGCGTGCAGGGGCCCCGGCAGCCGCAGTCGCCAGGGATGCTCGGTACGGACGCCGGCACCCTGACGGGTGAGCGAATCGACCCGCTGACGGGTGACCGTGTCGCGGGTGGCGCGACCAACATGGACGACGCGGTCTACATGGGCCGCGACGAGCACATCGAGACGTTCGACCGGGGTAACCCGGACCCGTCGTTCCGCCGCAAGACGATCACCGTGGGGACGGCACTGAACCTGCCCTACAACTGGTCCATCGAGAAGCGCGAAGACGTAGCGAAGAAGATGCGCTCGGCGGGCTTCTCGATCGGCGACCAGGGTGACACGTTCGGCGACATCCTCAAGACCTGGCAGTCGATGGTCGAGCGCGCCTCGCGCACGTACGTCCTGTCTGGTGGCCAGAACGCTGTCACGCCGTGGGACATGCTCTCGCTCTACAAGCGCGAGAACAAGGACGCCGGCATCCTCGATGCGGACGGCAATGTCGTCCAGGTCGAGAAGGTCAAGACGGTCAACGACCTGACCGAGGGTCAGGCGTGGAACATTCTCCGCCAGACCATGCAGGAGACCTTCGGTCGTGACCCGTCCGACGACGAGATCAGCGAGTTCCTGTCGGCTGCCAACGCAGACGCCGCGGCGAACCCGACCATGAGCACCCGGACGACGACGATCAACGAGGCCGGGCAGACCTCGGTAGCCGAGGACGTGACCAAGGGCGGGTATACCGCCGAGGACGCGCAGAAGGCTGCGTACGACGACATGAAAGACGACACGGAGTACGCCGAGTACCAGTCGGCCACCACCTACTTCAACGCTCTGGTGAGCGCCCTGGGTGAGGCGGCGGGAGCCTCCTGATGGCCTGGGACCAACAGCAGCTCGCTAACGCCCAGACGATCATCAGGGTCGGTCTCGGGTTGGGCATGAGCCGGCGGGACATCCGCATCGGGCTCATGGTCGCCCTCCAGGAGTCAGGGCTCCGCAACCTCGACTACGGCGACCGGGACTCACTGGGCATCTTCCAGCAGCGCCCGTCGCAGGGCTGGGGCACGCCGGACCAGGTGACGAACGCGGAGTACGCAGCGCAGAAGTTCTTCAACGCCCTCAAGGGTGTGAAGAACCGGGACGAGATGAGCTTGACGCTCGCCGGCCAGGCGGTCCAACGCTCGGCCTACCCGTACGCGTATGCGGACGACGCCGACGACGCAGCTCAGCTCCTCAAGCAGCTCGGCTTCTCGGGCGGCGGTGGACGGGATGACTTCCGTCAGCCGAAGGGCCAGAACATCATGGACCAGCTCGGTCCTGAGTTCAAGGCCATCACCCAGCCCACTGTCCCGGTGCCGATGTCGCAGCAGCTCGCCCCCACGGCGGACACCATCCTGGGTGCCGGGCCCGTCCTGGCGCCGATGGACTTCTCCGAGATCATGGCGCCCCAGTACGACACCGAGGACGCCTTCAAGCAGGTAGCCCGAGGGGGCCGCGGTGGCGGAGGCGCCACCGGTGACGCGGGCAAGATGCTCAAGTTCGCCAAGCGGTTCATCGGCACCCCGTACGTCTGGGGAGGCACCACACCGAGCGGCTTCGACTGCTCGGGGTTCACCCAGTACGTGTTCAAGAA
>Ga0247821_10001441_pt1 | contig 13313 bp, 11 predicted proteins | sample 13C_Glycerol_Day_FD_192481 | JGI IMG/M metagenome (GOLD analysis project Ga0247821, IMG submission 192481) | Soil microbial communities from agricultural site in Penn Yan, New York, United States - 13C_Glycerol_Day14 | ecosystem: Environmental > Terrestrial > Soil > Agricultural land | place... | reverse complement strand
GCCTGCAGCAGCTGGGCGGTCCCGACGGCGGCATGGCCCGCCTGCTTGCCTCCGTCGGGACCGCCCAGCTGCTGCAGGCATCCTCCCTCGCCGCGGCCGCCGGGGCTCCGGCGCCGGCGGTGCCCGACCCGGCCGCACCCCCGCTCTCCGGCACGTGCCCCGGCGCCGCGGTGTCGCCGTCGTCCTCCCCTGACGCGTCGACGGCGTCGTCCTCCCCTGCGGATGCGGCTTCCGATGCCCCTCCGGCGGGAGCTGACGATGGCGCCGCCACCCTGCCCGGAGCGCTGGCGGCGGCCGTACGGACCGAACTGGAGGCCGTCTACGGCTACCAGGTTGCCCTGACCCGGCTGGACGGCGAAGCGGCCGCGCGGGCGTCGGAGCAGCTCGCCCGGCATGAGGCCCTCGCCGCCGGGGCGGAAGCGCTGGGCAGGGTGCATTGCGCCCCGGTGCCGCCGCGCGAAGCCGGGTACACCATGGAGCAGGACTTCCTGGCGTCTCCCGCCGCCGGGCTGGGACGGTTGGAGGCCTCCGCGCTGCCGGTCTACGGCGACCTGGTGGCATTGAGTGAGGGCCAGACCCGCCAGTGGGCGATCGCCGGCCTGGTCGGTGCCGCACGCCGGTCCGCCCTCTGGGGTGCGGAGACAGGGGTTCTTCCTGGCCTGGCCGCAGACCCGGCGGGCTTCCCCGAGCTGCCAACACCGGGCCCGTAGCTGTTCGGTTGCCGGGTGGTGGGGACTGCCGGCCGCGCGGGGCAACTTTGAGGTCCGAAGGCCACGGATCCTGCTCTACATGCGGCGTGTCCGTGTCAAAGTGCCCCCGCTGTGCCGATAGAGGTCTGGGGTACAGGAACTGCGGTATGGATGCAGCGGGAGCGGGGCGGTGGGCGGGCCGGTGAGCGGGGCCGTCGCGCGCAGGAAATGCTTACTTAGGCTCGTCATACTGGCCGGCTGTGGTCGCCGGTGCTTTGCTGTAGGCATGGACAGTCAAGCCGCCCCCATCCAGCATGACAACGAGCCCCACCGCAATGACATCGCGCACCGCCTCAACTGGCTGCGCGCGGGTGTGCTGGGCGCCAACGACGGCATCGTCTCCGTCGCCGCGATTGTGGTCGGCGTCGCCGGCGTCACCACGGAGTCCGGCCCCATCCTCGTTGCGGGTACCGCCGGCGTGGTCGGCGGCGCCATCTCGATGGCCCTTGGCGAATATGTGTCGGTGAGCAGCCAGAAGGACAGCCAGCAGGCCCTGATCGAGAAGGAACGCCGGGAACTGGAGGAACAGCCCGAGGAGGAGCTCGAGGAACTCGCCGCGATCTACCAGGGCAAGGGCCTCAGCGCTGACACCGCCCGGACCGTGGCCAGGGAACTGACCGCGCACGACGCCCTCGGCGCCCACCTGTCCGCGGAGCTGCATATCGACGAGACGGACATTGTCAGCCCGTGGCACGCCGCGTTCGCCTCCGCCGCGGCTTTCCTGGCCGGTGCGATCCTCCCCATGCTTGCCATCCTGCTCCCGCCGGAGGACATCCGCGTTCCGCTGACGTTTGTCGCTGTGCTGGTCGCGCTGGCCCTGACCGGGGCCATCGGAGCGTGGATCGGCGGCGGCTCGAAGACGAAGGCCGCCGTGCGGGTGGTGATCGGCGGCGCCGCGGCGCTCGTCGCGACCTTCGTGATCGGCAGCTGGCTCGGGGCCAGCGGCATCACCGTCTGACAATCCTGTTCCGCCGGCAGGATCCGGGGCAGCAACTACGCTGGATCCGATGAGTCAGCCAGCAGACATCCCGATCCCGCCCGACCTCAGCCGCCGCTACGGCGGCACCTCAACAGGCCGCGACTGGCTCGCCGCGCTCCCCCGGCTGGTTCGGCACTGCCTGGACCAGTGGCGGCTCGAGCTGGACCTCGCCCCCGGCGCCCTGCCGTGGAACGGCCACGGAGCCATCGTGGTCCCGGTGCGGCTTCGTGCCAACACCGGGGCCGGCTCCGAAGCCAGCGCAGCAACCGCAGCGGCGCCCCGGGCCGCCGTCCTGAAGATCGCCTTTCCGCACGATGAAGCCCTCGTGGAACCGCAGGCCTTGGCCCTCTGGAACGGTTACGGGGCGGTCCGGCTGATGGGCCACGACGCCGGGGCCGGAGCACTGCTGCTGGAACGTCTGGACGCCGCCCGCTCCCTCCAGGACGTGCCCCTGGACGAGGCGGTTCCGGTGTGGGGCGAACTGGTTCGCCGTCTGGGCCTGGTTCCGGACGGACGCCCCGAATGGCGGGATATCGACCACGTGGCGGCCCGGGCCGAGCAGTGGAGTGACGAGTTGCCGGAGAGCTGGGAACGGCTCGGCCGGCCTTTCCCGCGCTGGCTGCTGGAAGCCGCGCTGGAGGTCTGCCAGACCCGCGGGGCCGTAGGGCGCCGCTCCGGGCGTGATGTGCTGGTCCATGCCGACCTGCATTACCTGAACATCCTGGCCCGGCTCCGCGGTGGAGAACCGGAGGGCGACGGCCGTGAACCGGCCGATGGCTGGGCCGCGATCGATCCGCAGCCCATGATCGGCGAGGCGGAATTCGCGGTGGCGCCGGTGCTGTGGAACCGGATCGGTGAGCTGTCCCGGGCGGATCCGGAACGGGGCCTGCGGGAGCGCTGCCGCGACTTCAGCATGGCCGCGGGGCTCGACTCCGAGGTGGCCCGGCAATGGAGCCTGGCCCGCGAGGTCGAGAACGCGCTCTGGTACGCCTCGAAGCCCCGGCACGGGGGCGACCTCGCCCGTTCGCTCTGGGTGGCCAGCACGCTCGCCGGCCGCACGCTCCCGGACCTGCCCGCGCCCCACGAGCTGCCGGCGCCGGGGGAAGCCGCCGGGTAGCTGCCGAGCACGCGGACCGGCGCCACCGCATCCGGCACAGCCTAGTCCGGGCGGCCGTGGACCGCCGCCACGGCGTCCCGGACAGCCGCGACGGCGACTGCCACATCGGCGTCGTCCGTGCTCCAATTGCTGACGGAGATCCTGAGGATGTCGCGGTCCTGCCAGCGCGAGCCGGACATCCAGACCCGGCCGTCCGCGATGATCCGCGCCGTCACCGCCCGGGTCGTGGCGTCGTCGCCGAAGGCCAGCGAGACCTGGGTGTAGTCGACGTCGTTGAGCACCTCGACGCCGTCCAGCTCGGACAGCTGCTCCGCCAGTTGCCGGGCGTGCAGCACCAGTCCGCGCACCTGCGCGACGACGCCGTCCCGGCCCAGCGATTTCAGTGCGGCCCACACCGGCACCCCGCGGGCCCGGCGGGACAGTTCCGGCACCGATTCGAAGGGGTCCGCCGCGCCGTCCGCGTCCTGGATCAGGTAGCTGGTATGCAGGCCCATGGCCGCGCGCAGCGCCTGGGCGTCCCGGACCACTACGATCCCGGAGTCGTAGGGCACATTAAGGGTCTTGTGCGCGTCCGTGCCCCAGGAATCGGCGCCCCGCAGCCCGGCGGTCAGCGCGGTGAGCTCCGGGACGGCGGCGGCCCAGAGCCCGAAGGCCCCGTCCACGTGGACCCAGGCGCCGCGCGCTTTTGCGACGGCGATCGCCTCCACGAACGGATCAAAGGCTCCGGAGTGCAGGTTCCCGGCCTGCAGGCTGACCAGCAGCGGGGCAGGGCCGGATCCGGCGGCTGCCGCCTGGTCAACGGCGCTGGCCAGGGCCCGGTCCAGCTCCCACGGGTTGATGCGGCCCTGCCGGTCCACGGGGACCACCGTGGGCCGCCCGAGCCCCAGATACCGCAGGGCAAGGTCGACCGAGTCGTGCCGTTCCTGGCCCACGAAGCAGTGGATCCGTGGGGCGCCGAAGAGGCCGTCGCCGTCGAGGTCCCAGCCGGCGTCGGCCATGAGGCGCCAGCGGGCGGCGGTCAGCCCGGTGAAGTTGGCCATCGTGGCGCCGGTGGCGAAACCGACGACGGACTCTTCGGGAAGCCCCAGAAGCTCCAGCAGCCAGGTGCCGGCGGCCTCTTCGATGGCCGCCGTCGCCGGAGTTGCGAAGCGCGATACGGCGTTCTGGTCCCAGGCGCTGACCAGCCAGTCCGCGGCCAGCGCCGCCGGCAGGGTGCCGCCGATGACCCAGCCGAAGAACCGTCCGGAGGGCATCGCCATCAGCCCGGGCTCGGCTTTCGTGGCGAGGTAGTCCACCACCTCGGCGGCCGGAGTCCCTTCCCCCGGGAACGGACCGCCGAAGTCGGCCGCGAGATCTGCCGCGGTCACGCGCGGGCCCACGTGCCGTGTTTTCTGGCTCTCGAGCCACAGGCGTGCGTGCCGGGCCGCAGCCTCCAGGGCGTCGCCGTAGCGTTCAACAGGAGCTGACATAGCTGCATGCTACGCCCGTGGCCAGACGACGGGCAGGGGCTTTAGGCGAAGCTTTCCTGCAAGATATCCGCGCCGAGCTTGATGATCAGCGCCCCCACGACGGCGAGGAACACGATGCGGATGAACTTGTTCCCCTGCTTGACGGCGGTCCGGGCGCCGAGGTAGCCGCCGGCCATGTTCGCCAGGCCCAGGACCAGCCCGAGACCCCACAGCACGGCGCCATGCGGCACAAAGAACAGTAGGGCGCCGGCGTTGGTGGCCATGTTCACGATCTTCGCCTTGGCGCTGGCCTCGAGGAAGGCGTACCCCATCGCAGAGACGAGCGCGATGATCAGGAAAGACCCGGTGCCGGGGCCGATCAGTCCGTCATAGAAGCCGATCACGCCGCCGATCAGGCATGCCAGGACGTAGTGCCGGTGGCCGTTGTGCCGCAGCCTGGTCAGCTCGCCCACGTTCGGGCGGAAGGCCGTGAACAGCGCGACGGCGACGAGCGCCACCACGATAATGGGTTTGAAAACGCTCGCCGGGAGGTTCGCGGCGAGCACCGCCCCGCCGAAGCTGCCGGCCATGGCTATCACCGCCATAGGCAGCGCGGTCCGCAGGTCCGGCCGCACCTTGCCGTAGTACGTGACGGCGCTGGTGGTGGTGCCGAAGATCGACCCCATCTTGTTCGTCGCCAGCGCCTGCACCGGGCTGATGCCCGGCACCAGCAGCATCGCCGGGAGTTGTATCAGTCCCCCGCCGCCGACGACGGCATCGACCCAGCCCGCGGCGAAGCCGGCGACCACGATCAGGATGAGGGTGCTGAGCTCGATCGATTCGAGTCCGGATACCACGCCTACGGTCTGCGGGTCAGCTGTTGCGGACGGCGTCGACCACGTAGTCGACGGCCTTCTCAACGGCGATGTTCTCGGCGTTGCCGCTGCGGCGGTCCTTGATCTCGACAACGCCGTCCACCAGGCCGCGGCCGACGGCGAGGATGGTCGGGACCCCGACGAGTTCGGCGTCGCCGAACTTCACGCCCGGGGACACCTTGGGGCGGTCGTCGTAGATCACGTCGAGGCCGGCGGACTCCAGTTCGAAGGCCAGCTTCTCCGCGGCGGCGAAGATCTCCTCGCCGCGGCCTACGGCCACCACGTGGACGTCGGCGGGGGCGACGGCGCGCGGCCAGATGAGGCCCTTGTCGTCGTGGTTGGACTCGGCCAGGGCTGCGACGGCGCGGGTGACGCCGACGCCGTAGGAACCCATGGTCACCACGACCTGCTTGCCGTTCTGGTCCAGGACCTTCAGATCCAGGGCTGCGGCGTATTTGCGGCCGAGCTGGAAGATGTGGCCCATTTCGATGCCGCGGGCGGTTTCCAGCGGACCGGAGCCGTCGGGGGCCTCGTCGCCGGCGCGCACGTCGGTGCACTCGATGACGCCGTCCCAGCCGAAGTCGCGTCCGGCGACGAGGCCGAAGACGTGCTTGCCTGCCTCGTTGGCGCCGGTGACCCAGGCCGAGCCGCTGACAACGCGGGGATCCACGAGGTAGAGCAGCTTTGCGGCGCCCTCGGTGCCCAGCAGCGGCGCGTCCAGGGACATGCCGGGGCCGAGGTAGCCCTTGACGATGAGGGGCTGTTTCTTGAGGTCGTCGTCGTTGGCGGCCTCGAGCGTGATCTCGCCGGCGATCGGCAGGAAGGACCCGATGTTCGCTTCGACGCGCTTGAGGTCGACGCCGCGGTCACCGGGGAGGCCGATGACGACGAGCTGGCGTTCGCCGGTCGGCAGGGTGACGGCGAGGACGACGTTCTTGAGCGTGTCGGCGGCGGTCCAGGCGCCGCCGTCGGCCTCGGTGCGGGGCGCCAGGACGTTGGCGGCGTCCACGAGGGTCTCGATGGTGGGGGTGTCCGGGGTGTCCCGGACCTCGGCGGCCGGGGCGTTGCTGAAGTCGATGTCCGCGGGGACCACGGTGGTGACGGCCTCGACGTTGGCTGCGTACCCGCCGGCGGAGCGCACGAAGGTGTCCTCGCCGATCTCGGTGGGGTGCAGGAATTCCTCGCTCTTGGACCCGCCCATGGCACCCGCGGTGGCGGACACCGGAACAACCTCGAGGCCCAGGCGCTCGAAGATCTTCAGGTAGGCGCCGCGGTGCGCCTCGTAGCTGGCGTCCAGGCCGGCGTCGTCGACGTCGAAGGAGTAGGAGTCCTTCATGATGAATTCGCGGCCGCGCAGCAGGCCCGCCCGGGGACGTGCCTCGTCGCGGTACTTGTTCTGGATCTGGTAGATGCTCAGCGGCAGGTCCTTGTACGAGGAGTACAGGTCCTTGACCAGCAGGGTGAACATTTCCTCGTGTGTGGGGGCCAGGAGGTAGTCGTTGCCCTTGCGGTCCTTGAGCCGGAAGATGCCCTCGCCGTATTCGGTCCAGCGGTTCGTTGCCTCGTAGGGCTCCTTGGGCAGCAGCGCCGGGAAGTGCACTTCCTGGGCGCCGATGGCTGACATTTCCTCGCGGATGACCGTCTCCACCTTGCGGAGCACACTCAGTCCCAGCGGAAGCCAGGTGTAGATGCCCGGGGCGGCCCGGCGGATGTACCCGGCACGGACCAGGAGCCGGTGGCTGGCCACCTCGGCGTCGGCGGGATCTTCACGCAGCGTGCGCAGGAACAGCTTGGAGAGTCGAAGGACCACTGGGTATCTATCCGTTTCTGGGAAGGTGCGGGGCAAAGCAGCAAAGCTAGGTACTAATCTACCGCCAGCCCGGACGCAGAAGAGCCACGCCATAACTCACGGAAGCCCCTGGCCGTTCCCCGGCTGGTCATCCTGTCATGGCGTGGCTCTGCGGCCCCCAGTTCCGCTGACTCTCCGGCTGTGGGCCCCCTGGTGTTGCCCTCAAGGGCGTCTGCATCCCGGCAACTGCTCCCGCGGAAACACGTGCCCATGCGACACGGCTAGCTCGAACCTATGTGACACAGGGCACGAAAACAAGAGTCCGCATCCAGATATTTTTGTGGTGCCAGTGTTAATGCTGGGTCAGAAGAGCACGGTGGCGAACGTGCCGACCTGGCGGAAGCCGACCCGCTCATAGGTGGCACGGGCGCGGGTGTTGAAATTGTTCACGTAAAGGCTGGTGACCGGGGCAAGGGTTTGGGCCAGGACGACGGCGGCGGCCATGTACCCGGCGCTGAGGCCCTGGCCGCGGAACTCCGGGTTCATCCAGACCCCCTGGACCTGCGTCACCTCCGGGGTGACCGCACCAAGCTCGGCCTTGAAGACCACCTCGCGCGCGGGGTTCAAGTGGACCATGGAATGGCCCTCGCGGATGAGGCCCTTGACCCGGCGGCTGTAGTACTCCCGGCCGCCCAGGTACGGCGAGTACCCCACTTCCTCCTCGAACATCGCCGCGCATGCGGGGAGGATCTTGTCGAAGTCCGCCAGCTGGCCAAAGCCCAACTGCGGGTTGGGGGCCACCTCGGGAGGCCCGGCGATCGTCATCAGCGGCTGGTCGTCGCGGATCTCATGGGCCGTCTGACCCAGCTGTTCCAGCCCGGAATACAGAGCCAGGACCGTGTCGGACGGGCCGAAGATCGAGGCGTACCGGCGCCCGGAGCGGTGGGCGGCCGCCGCGACCGCACCGGCCAGCCCGGGGTCCAGCTGCACCGGGACCAGGTTCGCACCGGCCCAACAGGCCCCGAGGAGGGTGCCGCCGTCGAATACGCCGAGGATGCTGGCGCCGCCGGTGGTGGGTGCCGCCGAACCGGCGGTGGCCAGATGGGACAGGATGAAGACATTGGCGACGTCGTCCTGCCGCGCCAGGTCCACAAGCTGGGATGTGTCCGAACCCCCCAGGGTCCGGACTGCGACGCCGGGAGCGGCGCCGTCCTTACGAGACGCTAACCACGGGGCTACCCTTGACAGCATCTTCGCCATCGGCCTCCCCCATCTCTTCAGCGATACGCATGGCCTCTTCGATCAGTGTCTCAACAATCTGGTTCTCGGGCACAGTCTTGATGACCTCGCCCTTCACAAAGATCTGTCCCTTGCCGTTGCCCGAGGCGACGCCGAGGTCGGCCTCGCGGGCTTCGCCCGGTCCGTTCACGACGCAGCCCATCACGGCAACGCGCAGCGGGATCTCCATGCCTTCCAGCCCTGCCGTGACCTGCTCGGCCAGTGTGTACACGTCCACCTGGGCGCGGCCGCAGGACGGGCAGGAGACGATCTCGAGTTTGCGCGGGCGCAGGTTGAGCGACTGCAGGATCTGGTTGCCGACCTTGATTTCCTCCACCGGCGGTGCGGAGAGGGAAACGCGGATGGTGTCACCGATGCCGCGGGACAGCAGGGCGCCGAAGGCCGTGGCCGACTTGATGGTGCCCTGGAAGGCCGGGCCCGCCTCGGTGACGCCGAGGTGCAGCGGCCAGTCGCCCTGTTCGGCGAGCATCTCGTAGGCGGCGACCATGATGACCGGGTCATTGTGCTTGACCGAGATCTTGAAGTCGTTGAAGCCGTGTTCTTCGAACAGGGACGCTTCCCAGACCGCGGACTCCACGAGGGCCTCCGGGGTGGCCTTGCCGTACTTCTTCAGGATTCCGGGCTCCAGCGACCCGGCGTTGATGCCGATCCGGATCGAGGTGCCGTGGTCCTTGGCGGCGCGGGCGATTTCCTTGACCTGGTCATCGAACTTGCGGATGTTGCCGGGGTTCACCCGGACCGCCGCACAGCCGGCCTCGATCGCGGCAAAGACGTACTTGGGCTGGAAGTGGATGTCCGCGATCACGGGGATCTGGGACTTGCGGGCGATGATCGGCAGGGCCTCGGCGTCGTCCGCGGACGGGCAGGCGACCCGCACAATGTCACAGCCGGAGGCGGTGAGTTCGGCGATCTGCTGCAGCGTGGCGTTGATGTCCGTGGTGGGCGTCGTGGTCATCGACTGCACGCTGATCGGAGAGTCCGAGCCGACGCCGACCGAACCCACCTTGATCTGGCGGGTCTTGCGGCGGGGTGCGAGGACGGGGGGCGGTGCTGACGGCATTCCCAGGCTGACCGAGGTCACATGGACTCCTTGTATCGAAGTAGGTCTGGCGGGGACGGCTAGGCTGCGTGGCCGGCGAGGAGGCCGGTCACGGGAGCCCAGACCATCGTGCGGGTACCGGAGATGGCACCGGCGGCGGCGAAGGGATCCTGCTTGAGGACCTCGTTCAGGGCCTGCTCGTCGGCGGCCTTGAAGATCAACAGGGCACCGGCGCCGTCACCGTAGGGGCCGCTGGCGAGCAGCGTGCCGTCCTGGGCAAGGCCCGCGGTCCATTCGCGGTGCGCCGGGCGGGTGGCGTCGCGGGCTTCGGAGGATTCGGCGTCGTATACGTACTCAACAGCAAAAACAGTCATACGGATACACTATCGCCCCGTCGGCCAGGTACCCATCCGGGCGTCCGGCTTCGCGGCCGGGCGGCCTGCGTCAGCCGAGGAAGAGCACCTTGGCCAGGGCCGCGACCCCGGCCGCCCACAGCAGGGAGGTCAGGGTGCCGATGATGAACCGCTCCGCGGCGACGGGCGTCTCCTTCAGCTCGGCGAAGCGGCCCAGGCCCTTGATCGCGACGACGTAGGCGATGGCGACCGGTTCGCCGGCGAGGATGGCGAGGCAGACCGCCAGGCGCTCCAGCACCCCGATGATTGCGCCACCGCGCAGGATCCTGACGCTGCTGACCGACAGGGCCGCGGCGCCAGACGCCGGGGCGGCCCCGCCGGGGGCGGCGGCCGTGGACGCGGCACCCATGCCGGTAACCGGGTCAACGGTGACGTCGGCCGCGGGGTCGTTCGCGGGGTCGGGGGCTCCGGCACCTGCGTCCTGCCGGTCGTCGATGGTCCGGGCGAGCCGGAACACCAGGGCGGTCACCGGCCACCCGACGAAGCCGGCGGTGAGCAGGGTCAGGGTGATCCAGAGCGCGTTCACCGGTCTCCTTCCGTGCTGTCCCGGGGGCTGCTGTCCGGGCGCTGGGGCGCGCCCGCGTCCGGGGCCCGGTCCGCGGGTTGCCCGCGGGCGTCGTCGTTGCCGGCGATGACTCCGTGGGCGAAGGCCAGCAGCATTTCCGCCGCGGGCCTCGCGGCCCATTCTTCCTGCCAGCCGGAGCGCAGCAGGGCACGGCTCACCGACTGTTCCGTGATTCCCAGTTCCTGGGCCGCGATTTTCTGTGTGCCGTGCGTGCCGGCGTGGCCGTGCTGCACCGAGCGCAGCACATCCACGACCTTCCACTGGGCGGCCGTCCTGTCCTGGATCAGCCGTCCGATCAGCCGCAGCACCGCCTCGGCGTTGGCGCAGGCACGGGCGCCGGCGGATCCCGCGGGCGAGGGGGCAGCCTCTCCCCTGCGCAGGCCCCCGGAGACGACGGCAATGGGCACGTGCGCGGCGCCGGACTTGGCCTTCTCGACGGCCGCGCGGGCGGCCACGAAAGCCGGCCCGGATCCTTCCCGCGGGCTGGCGGGCAGCGGCAGGTCTACCGCCCCCACGCCGATTCCCACGTACCAGCGTCCGCTGCGCAGGGCGTGCAGCGCGATCTCAACGACTTCGTCCGGGCGTTCCACGACCCCCTGGACTTCGTCGCCGACGGATCGCTCGAAGCGCCCGGCAGTGGAGAGCCCGGCGAGCTCGGCCAGGAGTGCCGGGACGCGGTCGACGTCGGCGCTGCTGCCGCGCTGGTCGATGGTCATTACGTACATAGCCCCACCCTAAGGGGCTGATGTTTCATAATCAATCAATTTCAACTGATTACTAAAAATAAGCCGAAATAAGCTGATAATTGAGAATCAGTGTTATCCGGTTTGCCCGGGCTGGCCAGCAGGCGGCAGGCGGCAGGCGTCAGCCGAAGAGGTTGACCGGCTTGACGATGTCCGCGTAGATCAGCAGGGCGCCCATGCCCATCAGCAGCACCGCCACCACGTAGGTGACCGGGAGCAGCTTGGCGATATCGAACGCGCCGGGGTCCGGCCGGCCGAAGAGCTTGGCGATCCTGCGGCGGGCCCCTTCGTACAGCGCGCCGGCCACGTGGCCGCCGTCGAGCGGCAGCAGCGGAATGAGGTTGAAGACGGCCAGGGCGAAGTTGAGTCCGGCCAGCAGCCCCACCAGGGTGGCCACGCGGGACTGCATCGGGACCTGCTCCATCGCGGCGACCTCGCCGGCCACCCGCCCCACCCCGACGACACTGATGGGTCCGTTGGGGTCGCGGGGCTCCTCGCTGAACGCGGCCTGCGCCACGCCGGCGACGCGGGCCGGCAGGTTCAGGACGACGCCGGTGACCTGCTTGATGTTCTCGCCCGCCATCGGCAGGACGGTCGACGCCGGCTGCGGGACGAGGGCGGTCTGCGCGCCGATGCCCAGGAAGCCGACATCCTGGTACTGGAGGGTGCCGTCGGGGTTTTTGGCCTGGCGGCCGTCGTCGCCGACCACGGGACGCGCGGAGAGGACCGGTGTCACGGTGGTGGTGACCGGGACGCCGTCGCGCTCCACCGTAATGCTGACCTGCCGGTCCGCGGACGCACGGATCCAGCCGGTGAGTTCATCCCAGCTGGTCACGGCCTTGCCGTCGAAGGAGGTGATGACGTCGTTGGGCAACAGGCCCGCGGCGGCGGCGGGCGTGAGCTTGCAGTCGGCGGAGTCCGGGTCCACGGTTTCGCCGGCCTTGACCTGGCATTTGGAGACGTCGGCGACGGTGGTGGTCTGGGTGGCGATGCCGAAGCCCATCAGCAGCACGGCCGTCAGCCCGAGTCCGATGAGCATGTTCATGGCCGGGCCGCCGAGCATGACCACGATCTTCTGCCAGACCGGCAGCTTGTAGAACACCCGGTTTTCGTCCTCAGGGCCGACTTCCTCGTGCGCCAGCGAGCGGGCGTCCGAGGCGAGGGACTGGAACATGCCGGTGCTGGAGGTGCGCACGGTGCCGTCGTCCTTGTTCGGCGGGTACATGCCGATCATGGACACAAAGCCGCCCAGCGGGATGGCCTTGAAACCGTATTCGGTCTCGCCCTTCCTGCGGGACCAGAGCGTGGGGCCGAAGCCGATCATGTACTTGGTGACCCGGACCTTGAACAGCTTGGCCGGCAGCAGGTGGCCCACCTCGTGCAGGGCAATGGACACGGCGATGCCGATCGCCACAAAGACGACACCGAGGATAAAGAGGAGGACGGGACTCATGCTTCGATCTGCTGCTTCCTAGACGCTTCTGACGGCTAAACGTTCGTGGGTGCGGGCGCGTGCCCATCTTTCAGCATCCAGCACGGACTCCACCGTCAGCCCGGAGGACCCTGTGTGTTCGCTGAGTACTGCTTCGATGGTATCGACGATGTCGGTGAAGCGGATCCGGCCGGCATGAAAGGCCATCACGGCCTCCTCGTTCGCGGCGTTGAAGACAGCAGGGTAGGTGCTCCCCTGTTTGGCGGCATCCTTCGCCAGTCCGACGGCGGGGAACGCTTCGGTGTTCAGCGGCTCGAAGGTCCAGCTGGTGGCCTGGGTCCAGTCGCACGGCCGGGCCGAGCCGGGGACGCGGTCCGGCCAGCCCAGGCCGAGGGCGATCGGCAGGCGCATGTCCGGCGGGGAGGCCTGGGCGATCGTGGAGCCGTCGATGAACTGGACCATCGAGTGGACCACGGACTGCGGATGGACGACGACGTCGATCCGGTCCAGCGGGATGTCGAAGAGCAGGTGCGCCTCGATCACTTCCAGACCCTTGTTGACCAGGCTGGCGGAGTTGGTGGTGACCATCAGCCCCATGTCCCAGGTGGGGTGGGCCAGGGCGTCCTGCGGAGAGACATCGTGCAGCTCCTCGCGGGTCTTGCCGCGGAAGGGGCCGCCGGACGCCGTGAGGATCAGCCGGTCCACCTCGGCCGCGGTGCCGGAGCGCAGGCACTGGGCGATGGCCGAGTGTTCGGAGTCGACAGGGACGATCTGGCCTTCGCGGGCCGCGGCTTTGACCAGCGCGCCGCCGACAATCAGGGATTCCTTGTTGGCCAGGGCCAGCGTGGCCGCGGGGATCATCATC
>Ga0247821_10001440_pt1 | contig 13320 bp, 14 predicted proteins | sample 13C_Glycerol_Day_FD_192481 | JGI IMG/M metagenome (GOLD analysis project Ga0247821, IMG submission 192481) | Soil microbial communities from agricultural site in Penn Yan, New York, United States - 13C_Glycerol_Day14 | ecosystem: Environmental > Terrestrial > Soil > Agricultural land | place... | reverse complement strand
GGTCATCGTCCGTCCGTACAGCCAGGACGGGCGCGCCTCCTACCCGGAGCAGGTACTGAGCCTGAAAGAGTTCGAAGAGGCGTACGAGAGGAAGAGCACGGATGGCTGACACCGGAGCACCCAGGTACCCGATCATCCACGTCGTCCATCCGGACGGAGACGTCAGCTCAGGGGAACCCGGCATCGTCTGGGTACACGACGAGCTGACTGGTGAGACATCGATCCAGGACGCCGAGCCCTATTTCTACGGGCCGCGGAAGCAGTAGAGACAGCAAGAGGCCCGGCCCCAAGTGAGTTGGGGCCGGGCCTCTCCGATCAGTGTAAGGGAGAGGGAGCATGGGAGAGAAGAGGCGGCGTTGTCCCGGGTGCCCGGGGACGTACGCGGTGAATGCGAACGGCAGCCTGCGCAAGCACATGAACGAACGGCGCGAGACCTGCACACAGCGAACCTCTGTGTCGGAGGCGGCCCCTACGGTGGACGGGACGACGACACCGGGAGAGTGCTCCGAGCCCGGGTGCACCTGCGAGGGCCACGGAGGTCCGGAGCACGAGTTGTTGGCAATCATGCCGCTGGAAGGGGACGACGTGGCGGAGAAGGGCCCGTGGTTCGGGGCGATGTACGGCGGCCGGTGCTCGGTGAACGAGTGCGCGATCTACGAGGGCGACCGCATCCGCGCCGACGGCCAGGGCGGGTACGAGTGCGAGGACTGCGGGAACTTCGACGACACGATGGACCGGCACGTGCGCGCCTCACTCGGCATCGAACCCAAGGTCGATGCCATCGTGGACAAGTTGACGTCCGACTGGCAGGCCAAGGCGAGCGCAGCGGCGCGTGCGTTCCTGGACGCCACACCTCTCGTCAACCCGAATGACCCGGTAGAGATCGGGCAGCGGGATCTCGCGGCGCAGGAGTTCCTGGACTCTTCGCCGGACGCTAAGCCGCAGGTCAGCGGGGGTATGACGGCCGAGCAGTTCCTGGGCAAGGTGCAGGGTACCGACCCCATCAAGGCCCGTCTGATGACGGCCGAGGAGTTCATGGATCCGGCCGCCACCGAGGACGTGCAGCCGGTCATGTCCGTCTCCGGCCAGCCCAAGAGGGTGCGCCGGGACCACATGAAGCGCTACGCGGTTGTCCTCCCGGGCGAGACCGAGCTGGAGACGTACAAGTCCTCGGGTAAGCCGGTCGGCCGGACCCGGGCGACGACGTTCAACAAGGCCGCGACGGACAAAAAGAACATCAACGACTGGGACAAGCGCAACGTCGTCATCGGCGCGTCCCGGCGCCGGGACCTGCTGCTCAAGGCGCAGGGGCTGACCCACGAGGACGACCGTGACCGGCTGAACGCCATCGTGGTGGAGCTGGAGGAGGAGGCCGGGGCCAAGGTCGGATCGGACCTCGGGACGTACCTGCACGAGTTCACGGAGTACATGGACGCGGGTCTGAAGACGTGGCAGGACGCGCCCCAGGAGTTCCAGGGCTCCTTGATGCTGTACGCCAACGCGCTCCGGAGGGCTGGGCTGGAGCCGATCCGGGCGTTCATCGAGCGGACCACGATCATCCGCGAGTTCGGCTGGGTGTGCGGAACGTTCGACCGGATCTTCTACCACCGGCCGTCCGGCCAGTACATCATCGGTGACCTCAAGACCGCCAAGACGATGGACTACGGCCGGAACGAGGTCGAGTGCCAGCTCTGGACATACGCGCACGGCGTGAATCAGAACGGCATCTACGACTGGAACACGGACACGTGGCTGCTCCCGGGCACCTACGGGGACTCTGTGGAAACCGGCCCGTGGCAGGTGCCCAAGGTCTCTGAGACGGTCGGCGTGGTCATCCACATGCCCGTCCAGGGGCCTCTGGAGGGCACTGTAGAGCTCCTGTGGGCTGACCTGGAGAACGGCCGTGAGCACGCGGAGCTGTGTCACAGGAACCGGTCCCAGCCCAAGGGGAAGATGAAGCCTTGGGGTGATGGTCCGGCGCCCCTGAAGCCCGCGTGGCAGCCCCCGTCCTGGGAGGAGCAGTTCCGGTCCGTGCGCACGCTTCAAGAGGCTTCCAACCTGTACGCGACCGCGCGCCGGGACGTGGAGCGGATGGAGCTGCAGCGTCTTGTGCAGCTCGCGCAGCAGGCCCTGAGGGAGCTTGGTGTCAGGGGTTGACACTCAGGGCTGAGCCGGTAGAGTGAGACTCACCAGAAACCGCAAGCGGTAACTGGGGCCCTCGGCGGAGGATAAACGTGGCGAGTGGTCATTGCGACAGGGGCCCGGGCGTAGTGGTCCGGGTACGCGGGTTCGATTCCCGCACACTCACAAGGATCGGGCGAAAGGTCGGGGTCGCTCCCCAGGCACAGACTCTAGCTCGGTCCGGTAAGCACTCGGCGGAGGATAAACGTGGCGCGTGTGACGTAGGGAAGGGGCGAAAGCCTCGCTATACCGGGGTGCAAGTCCCCGGGCACGCACGAGAGCAGCATGAACGAGTAAGCGTCACGACAGCGGACCAACCCTTTCTGGGGACATTCCGAGCACGACGCCGAAAGTCGATGGCTCTCGGCAGCGGCCCGTAAACCCGGGTGCAACCCGTACCGGGGGCGTGAGTGAGCTCTGGCCCCCGGTATGGGATCAAGGGAATCAGCGAGCAAAGGACAAAGGCAATGACGCAGGACCCGTTCAGCGCCCAGGCTGCCGAGAGCTTCCTCGGCGACGGCGCAGTCTCCCAGAAGTTCCCCGCCCCTGGATTCAAGTGGGGCGGCACCCTCCTCTCCTGGGAGATGGCGCAGCAGACCGACCTCGACACCGGGGACCTCAAGTTCTGGTCCGACGGCAAGCCGCGGATGCAGCTCGTGGCCACCATGCAGGGTGCGGCCACCGGTAAGACCTGGGAATGGATCTCCCAGCGCTGGGTTGAAAAGGCCCTTCCGGATGACGACGGCGAGCGTCGCCTGTTCATCAAGGGAGGTCTCCAGAAAGCCATCTCGAAGGCCATGAAGACGGCCAAGGGGAAGCTGGAGGTCGGCGCGTACATCGAGATCACGCGCGGCGAGGACCTGGAGCCGTCGAAGCGCGGCTACAGCGGTGCGCACACCTACACCGCCGTCTGGACCCCGGCCTCCAAGAACCCCAACGCCCCGGCCGCCTCGTTCCTGGACGAGCCGGAGGACGACAACCCGTTCGCCGTAAAGGACGCGCCGTTCTAACCCCAGACTCCCTCGCTCGCGCGGCCCCCCTGCGCTTGTGAGGTGATGAAGAGAAGCCCCCGGGAGTGTGGCCCCCGGGGGCTTCTCAGTGTTACGACCCGCTATTGAATGTCCGATTTATCATCTCATGGTGGGCTGTGGATAACTACTCAAAGTTATATTCTGTCAGGGGTTGACACGACCCCCTCCTAGGTTGTTTACTTAAGTCATCGCCAAGGGGAACACGACAGGGAGAACGAAATGCAGATCACCACCGCCACCCGGACCGTCGAGATCTACGCCAACAACGAGGCCCTGGTCACCTACCGGAACGTCAAGGACGGCGCCGCCTACGGCCCGGTCCGCACCGCCAAGGCCGACGCCAAGGCTGGCTCGGTTGGCCGCGAGGTCTTCGACGCGGCCCGCGCGGCCGTCGAGGTCACCGAGGTCGAGGTCACCGAGGTCGAGGTCACCGAGGTCGCCGCCCCGGCCGGTCGCCAGTACAGCATCACGGTCGAGTACACCGACGAGGAGACCGGTGAGACCCAGACGATCACAGACTGGTACGGGACGGCCAGGACGGCCAGGATGGTGGTGGAGTCCACCAGGGGGCGCCCCCGGGCGCGGGTGGTGGCCACGTCGGGCGGAGTCTGAGACAGGGGCCCTGAGGGGCCCCTCCGCTTGCCCAGGACTTGTTTACTTACGGTACCTAACGTGTCGCCGATGAGGTGATAAATCGGGCACCCAGGTACCCATCGCGACGGGGTCTCTCTGCGTGTTCGGACCCCTAATAAATGTCCGATTTATCATCTCATGGTGGGCTGTGGATAACTACAGAAAGTAGTTGGCTGTCAGAGGTTGACACGACCCCCGGAAGGTTGTTTACTTAAGTCATCAGCCGGAGGGAAGGAAACGAAATGAACATCGCACTCATCGACTACACGAAGATCAGCCCGAAGGGGCGGGCCGCAGGCAAGAGGGTCACGGTCTACGCGGTGAACACCGAGGACCTGGACCTGGCCCTCGAAAAGGCCCGTCGGACCCACACCCGGAGGCAGGCCACCGGGGGGCTGGCACCGGCCAAGCGGCCGGGAGGATGGGCCAGGGAGTACGCCAATGAGATCGACTACCGGATCCTCTGAGACCAGGGCCCCCTCGGGGGCCCTTTCTCATGCCCAGGACTTGTTTACTTACGGTACCTAACGAGTCGTCGATGAGATGATAAATCGGACATCGATGTAGCCGCTACGCTACGTAGTTTTCCACAACCAACTATGAGCGCATAAAACGGACATCGATGGGGTCCTCGGTTACTGACCGAGACCGGCCGAGTCAGGCGTCCCGGTAAGCTTCGCGACCAGCCCCAGGACCAGGGCCAGAACGGCGGCAGAGCCCGCCACGGTGAACGCCCGGACCCACCCGAAGGTGAGCACGTCGAACGGCGTTGCAGCGGCCATCATGCCGCCCAGAGTGGTCAGGAAGACTGTCAGCACCCTCTGTGCCAGATCCTTCGCGTACTCGCTCATGACGTCCCTCTCAGCTTTCGGTCATCCTCAGGATCGTGATCGTGCGTTCGCCGATCACGTAGCCCGACGTGTTCGGTGTCGTGTCCGCACGGAACTCGACAGAGAACGCGTCGGTCGTCCCGTTCATGAAGCACCCGACCGACAGGGACATGACCCTGACATTACGGTCGTTCGCATCGACGGGCACGTTGTGGGAGCAGCCCGCCAGGCGGGTGGCGGGAACCAGGCTGGTCGGATTCGTGAAGTCCCCGCGCCGGATCTGCAAGCCCATGAAGCCGACCGTGGCACCCGCGATGGTGAACGTCGGCACGTACAGGGTCACCAGGGCGAAGTAGAACCCGGGGTCGTCAGGGAAGATCAGCCGCTGGCCGACGTCCGGCGACGTCATGATGACGTTCGCCGTGTTGAAGTCCTCGACGTTCCACGGGATGCGGTCCTCGTACGGCGTGGCAGGCCCGTTCACGTTCGCGCGCGCGGTCGACTCCGACGTGAACGGGGTCGTCCCCCGGAAGCGGGCTACGGGCCGTCCCACAAGGTTGGTCTGAAGCGTGCAGACGTCCTCGTCGATGGCCTCCGCCAGCGCCTGCATGTCGCCGGGGATGTCGGTCGGATCGCCGGGCAGCGGGTACGGGTAGAACCGGTTCGGTGTCGTCGCGGGCATCAGTCGGCCACCTTCGTCACGGAGAAGCTGCGGGCGCTGACGTTCAGCGCTGCCCCCGACTCCTGGAGCACCTGCACGCGGATGAAATCGCCGATCACGGTGTTCTGGTACAGCATGACCAGAGACATCTCCACGTCCTGGGTCTGCGATCCGCGCAGCGAATGGTGCGCCTTGTCGGGAGACAGGTTCGGCGCGAACAGAGCCCGTCGCCCGTTCACCGTGGCGTTGCCGTTGGCAGTGAAATTCACCTCTGCCGTCACGAGCCAGATGCCTGTCTGCGTCAGCGTCAGCCGGTCGTTGTTCACGCCCAGGTTCGCGATGGCCGCGTTGTCGTACTCCTCCGTCGCCCAGGTGAGGATCGTCGGCGTGTTCGCGGGCACGTTCTGGTTAGCGGTCGCGGACACGCGCGCGGACGGGCGGTTGAGCGCGGCCGTCTGCCGGGCCACGAGCGTTGCCACGTCCGTGTCAACGTCCTGGGCGAAGTCTTGCAACTGCGCGGGGAAGTTCGCGGGGTCGGAGTACAGCGGGTAGGTGTAGCCCCTCGGGGTGTTCGCTGGCATGTCAGACCTTCCTCGCCGTTACCTGGTCCCAGACGAGAGCCTGTCCGGCCGCCAGGGTGGAGCGCAGGGCCACGCGCAGGAAGAACGTGGCTGCGGGCACGGTGACCGTGCCGAACAGGGTCTGAAACGGGGGGTATTGGGGGACGTTGAGCCGGTCTGCCGCATTGGTGGACGGCGCCGACACGGTGGGGAACAGGTCCGTCGCGTTGGCGAACCACATGACGTCGATGCGGGCCCGGGCCGTCTGCGGCAGGCCACCGTAGTCGCCTCCGACGAACGCTGCCACAGACCACTGGTCGCCCGTGTTGACGGGGATCGGCGCCGAGTACAGGTAGTGGTCGGAGGCCTGGGCGGAGTAGACGCGGGCGACAAAGTCCCCGTCCGGCGCGCCGTTGATGTCAGAGACGATCGCCGTGGACGACCCGGAGATATCCGCAACCTGCCACTGGGTGGGCTGTGCGCCCGGCAGAGAGTCCTCGAAGGACGGGTTGACCACGGAGTTCGACCCTGCGCCGACGAGGCGTCCTACGGCCACCCAGGATGCGTCCTGGCGGACGAGGTGGACGACGGTTCCGGCCGCGGGCGGCGACACGGCGGTCGCGGTGAACGGCAGGTTGAAGCCCACTTCCATCGTGGTCCCCCCGACGTCGACGAACATCGTGTTCGGGGTGGCGAGGACGACGGTGCCGATCCGGGACTCGGTGTACAGGCCTGCGCTGATGTCGGGAAGGCCCATGCCCGCGATCGGGCTAGACATTCGCGATCACCTGGAGGATCCAGAACCTGGACGTGTACGAACAGACGGTGGCCGGGTTTCCGGTGTGGAGCGTGCGCGTGTACAGCAGGTCGCCTGCCCGGAAGAACCCTCCGTCGGACCAGCAGATGTCCTCGGAGGCAGGTGTCGTGAACGCGAACGCCGGGCCCTGGCGAGAGGAGAACTCTTCATCGTTCAGGATGGGCTCGATGCGCAGGTTGGTATTGACCGGGGCCAGGCCCGTCATGCGCACCGCCCCGCCGATCATGTAGAACCCGTCCTGTTGGATGCGGAACCCGTCGAAGTCCGGATCGTGCAGTCCTGCGTTGTCGAACTCCACGACTGCATAGAACTGGTTGACGAGCTGGCCTGCGATGTTCACGCCGCCTGTGATGCAGGCCGCGGGCGGGGCCGTCAGCGTGTCGGTCAGCAGGTCGTCGTAGGCCTGCACGGCCGCGTCCGTGGCGTCGGCCAGCGCCTTGAACTGAACGATGTCGGAGGCATCTTTGGTGAGCGGGGGTTGACATTCCGGGAAGGGGAGTCCAAGGCACTCAGTTGTGTCCACGCGCGTCCCTCTCAGCCTGTCGTGCCTTACTTGGACGGCGTTCACGATCACGGCGGCGGCAGCACTCTCGGCACCGCCGCTTTCCATCCTTAATCGTGATCACGTTGTAGCCCTCCATTGCGTGCCCGTACTGGCAGTATCCCGTACGAACGGTGACTGCCGAAGGGGCCATCCCGCGCCCCGTGTTCTCGCCCGGCGTGACTGCTTCCAAGTGCAGTGGGTTGACGCACGCTCGGTTCCGACAGAGGTGGTCGATCCAGAGCCCCTCGGGGATCGGCCCGTAAGCGATCGTGTAGTACCAGCGGTGTGCGTACCACGCTTTCTTGTTTCGGCTCAGCTGTCCGTAGCCGTTCGGTCGGATGTACCCCGGGAAGACGATGCAATCCATACCCTTAGTCTACTTGGGTATGGATCAGTCCAACGTCGCCTGGGCGCGTACGTACGCGCGCGTGGACATCCCCATCGTCGCACCCTCGAACAGCGGGTACGTGATCGAGTCGATGAGCTGCACGCTGGACACGCCCCGGGAGGTCAGGCGCACCGTGTCGCCCGGCTCCATGCTGTAGTCCGGGACCGTGGTCGCAGACCACCGGGACGCGAGTGCAGTCGACGCGTTCAACTGCTGCCGGGCCGCGATGGTGGCCTGGCCGAGCGTGAGCGGAGTCTGAACCTTGATGATCTGTGAGACCTTCCCGAACGGCCCGTCGAACCGTGTGGGCGACGTCGGGGACGTGTCCCGGGCCGTCACCCGGAACGGAGTCCCGCCGTCGAAGCGCTCCACCACCAGCGTGACCGAGTTCGCGGCCCCGTCACGGGTGATGGACGGGGTGCCGGACACCAGCAGACCGAGCTCGCCGTCCTCGAAGCTTTGCACCACGGTGCCGACGTCGTACGGGTACGCGCGCACAACCGGGGTGCCGTCTCCGAGGTAGTACCAGCGGCCCCCGAGGGACTGTGCCAGGTCGTCCAGGGCCTTGCCCCGGTCTTCGTCCCACGTGAGCTTGGGGGTCGGCTGGTCGGTCACGTCCGTGGTGCCGAGGACGGTGCCGGGGATGACCTCGGCGATGAGCCGCTGGATCTGGGAGAGGATCGTCACCGTCTCGGAGTTGCGGGGCTCTTCGAACCGGAACGCGATGACGTCGGCCGCCAGATCGTCCACCCGGGCCGTGACTGATCCGTTGTCGTTGCGGGTGAGGTCCCCGACGCGGCCGGTGATGATGTCGAAGAGCTCGGTCGTGCCGTCGCCGAACCTGATCCCGGCCTTGATGTTGACCACCGTCTGATACGGCGTGAGCGGGGCCAGGGGGTCGTCGCCGGGCCACCACTCGGGCCCGAGCGTGAACGAGCCTGTACGGGTCACACGGTGGGTCAGGTTGGCTGTGACGGAGCCTCCGAACACCGGCACCCTGCGCGCCAGGACGTCCCCGCCGATGCCCGCGTACAGCGTCGCCTCGAACGCCACCTGATGGGGGCGGTGGATGGCTGCCTTGTACGCGGTGGAGGCTGGCAGCATCAGCTCACCGCTGCCCAGAGCGCGTTGCCCGACAGCGTGCGGGACGCCATGGTCACAGACACGGGCATCGTCGTCTGACCAGCCGGGCCGGTGGCGAACCTCGCGTCGGTTGCTGTCAGGTTGGCGTTGGGGATCGTCGCCACGAGCGCAGACCCGCGCGCGAACGAGGGCGACGTGCCTGCGTTCGTCAGGATCGCGACGTAGAAGTAGCCCGCCGTCACGGCCACCGGCGCGGTAAGCGCCATCGACTTGAACCCCGTGGTGCCCCAGTTGGCTGTCTGGTCGGCTGTCACTCCGAGGCGGTTGCCTGCCGGGTCGTACAGCGCGCCGAAGTTCTGCCCGGCAACCAGGGCTGCGCCGACGGTGCCGATGTGGACGCACACGTTGGTGATCGTCACGGGCTGGCGGATCCACAGCTTGGACCAGGAGATCGTCCCGGACGTGATGGTGGACGCCACCATGTTGGTTGCGTGATCGAACTGCCACGAGATCATGCCCTGGTCCAGAGCACTGGGCTCAGAGGCCCGGTCCAGGTTCTGGATCGCCGTGTTGAGCGGCGTGCCCCAGAGGAGCGAGCCGATCGGGATCGGGGTGAAGGGTGTGTAAGCCATGGTCTATCCTCCGTCGCCGTAGGGGCCGTCACCGTAGAGACCCTCGCCGTACCCGTCCACGGCGGGCGCCTGCGTAGCCTCACCGGACGCCACCTGGCCCCACGTGAATCCGGATGCGGTGAGGTCAGCGTAGGTGGGGAACGTCTCCGCGATGATGCACCAGTTGGCCTCCGCCGTTCCCTGGCCCGGGCCGAGCGGGGTGTCCACGATTGTCCACGGGGCATCCCAGATGCGGTACGGGCGCCGCTGGTCCCGCGAGATGTACGTCTCGGAGAGGTCACCGGGCTGCACCACGATGTCCGGCAGGCCGTACTCAGCCGGTGTCTGGATCTGGATCGGACCGCCGCCGGTGAACAGAGTCTCGACCGCTTCGAGCGCGGCCAGGGACTTGGAGAAGATCTTCAGTTCGCCGTCCATGCGCTTCCGGCGGCCCCAGATGTCCGCAGGGACAGCTGACTGGTAGATGTCGAACAGGTTGGCGTCCGCCCGGCGCACCTTGGAGTCCCCGAATCCGGCCCACACGAGCTCGGGCCCGCGCGGGGTGCAGATGCGCGCGAGTGCCTGGTCGGCGTGCTCGCAGAAGAACAGCTCCAGGTTGGCCCACGGGCGCAGCGGATCCTTGATCAGCACCGTCCCCGTGGACACCTCGATGTAGGGCCCTTGGATGATGACGACGTCGCGCGGCATGCCCGTCCATCGGTACCAGACGAGCGTGTCCAGGGGCGCGGAGGTGTCGTAGAAGATCCCGACCTCAGCGAGTAGATCAATCTCGCCGATGAGGGTCCACGGTCCTGTCGCGGACGGCCCGCGCTCGATGGTGGCCGTGGTCTGGACGAAGGGTGCGGCGGTGAAATCCGCGGTGAGATAAACGATGCCGTCGGCCATCAGCGACGCACTCCCTGGAACGCGAGTCGGTCTCGGGCGATGTTGTTCTGTGCCAGACGCGCATCGAAGTGCCCGTTGAGCTGTTCGTTCCCGATGAAGACCTGGACGGTGGGCTGCTGACGGCCGAGCTGCGGCAGGCGGAGCGACTGGCCGTTGGGCAGGGCGAACGAGGGCACGAGACCTGCGATGCCCTGGAGGTCGGAGCGCAGGGCGGGCACACGGTCGTTGAGACCGAGCAAGAACCCGTCCATGGTGTCCTGGCCCATGTCCTGCATCACCTTGGACGGGGAGTTGATGTCGAGGAAGTCCCCGACCGCACCCTTGACGGTGGACGCGATCTCAGAGGCCTTGCTGCGCAACTCTCCGATCTTGTCGCCGATGCCGTTGATGAGGCCCTGTACGAGATCCCGGCCAGCCGAAACGAGGACGTTGCCCAGGTCGCCAATGCCGTCCTTGACCTTGCCCGGCAGCTCCCGGGCGCGCTGCACCGAACGGTCCACCCAATCCTGGAAGGCCCGGACACCCTCGTCTGCAAGCTGCTTCAGCTTCTCGACAACGACGCGCTGCATGTTGCCGACGACTTCATTGATCTTCGCGGCCACGTTCGAGACGAGATTCTTCGCCCCTTCCCAGGCTGCGGAAAAGTCACCCTTCAGCAGGTCCACGAGGATTTTGATGATCGGGATGACCAGGCCGCTGATCTGTGCGGCCAGGATTTTCAGGCCGACCTCGATCAGTTTCAAGATCAGAGCCAGGAGCGGCTCGATGACGGGGGCCAGCTCATCGATGAGCTGGATCGTCAGGTTCGCCAGCTCGACAATCAGCGGGGTGATCGCCACGAGGAGCTCACCCATGACCTCGCCGATCCGGGCGAGGCTCGGAGCGAGCGCCACCAGGATTTCGGTCAGGACGGGGAAGATCCGCGTCGCCAGCTCAAGGAAGGGCGGGATGAGCTGAGGCAGAACTTCCGTAGCAAGCTGGGTCAAAATGGGCAGGAGCTGCGCGGCGATGTTGGTCACAAGCTGTTCGACGAACGGAACCATGGCGTTGATGGCCTGGCCCAAAGCTTCGAACAAAGGAACGAGTGACGGCAGGATGGCGGCGATCAGGTTCGCGGCGAGGTCAATGAAGGGGGTCACCAGGATGACGAGCTGACCGAACGCGTGCGCGAGCGCGACCAGCACGGGGCCGAGTGCAGCGACGACCTTGGACAGTCCGTCCCCGAGCGCGCGCACGAGGATCTGCACCGGCGGGCCGAGCGCTTCGAAAACCGGGCCGAGCGCCACCAGGGCTTGGGTCAGCAGGGGCAGCACGGTCGCCAGCACGACGTTGCCCGTCTGGACCAGCGCTTTCAGCGCCTGCTGGAATCCATCCGACGCAGTCACATCCTGGAAGGCCTGCGTCACCTTCTCCAGGGACGCGAACAGGCCTTCGCCCTGCGCGCTCACTGTCCCGAGGATGTTGCCCAGCCCGCCGAAGATGTTGCCCGCAATCCGGCCGAGCTGCTTGATCGCTTCGATTGCTGTATTGATCGCCTCTTCCAGCGCGCCGGACTCGAAAGCCTTCGACAGCTTGTCAGCGATACCCGTAGCCGCCTTGGCCGCTCCGGCCGTGATCCGCTCGAACGCAGGTGCTGCAGCCGCTGCAAGCTGGCCGAGTGCGGTAACTGCCTGGCCGGGGATCTTACGGAGGTTGGCCAGGCCCTCCGTGGCGCCCAGCAACCCGCGCTGAAGTGTCCCGTTGGAACCCAGTTCGATGGCCGCGGCTGCTGCTCCGAGCGCCATCTGATTGAGGGTCGTGGACGTGGACCGCAGGGCCGTGGAGAACTGGGGGACGACATCCGTGGAGAGGCTGATCAGCGCGTCGTCGAAACCGTTGAAAAAGTCTTCCTGGACGTCCTGCTGCAGCTCCTTGAAGCCCCCGCGCATGGACCGCAGCTCGGTCACGAAGGAACGCGCGGCCGGAGAGAGTTTCTCCATGGCCTTAGCCAGCTCTTCAGGCTTGGCCTCAGGGTCGAAGGCAGTCGCAATCGCTTCCTTCACCCCGACCATGGCCAGCTTCACCGCGCCGGAGGCAAGCTGCACGGCAAGCAGCCCGGTGACAGCCACGGCAGCAGCCGGTGCGATGTTCGACACAGCCGCGCCCACACCCGCGATGAGCGGCAGCGCGCTCGCGAGACCTGCCGACAGACCGGCGAATCCGCCGATCAGCTTTGTGACCGAAGGGACCGCGGCGCTGAGGAGCCGGGAAAGCCTTGACGCCGCACCGGCGCCGCGCCCGTCCCGGTCGATGACCACCTCGATTTCCACGTCGGGTGCGGAAGCTTCGAGCTCGGCTACGAGGGTCTCGATCTCTGCATCGAGCGCGGCGATGTCGGCATCGACCTGAGCGTCGATTTCAATCTGGCGTGCGTTCTGCTCCGCCGTCTGGATGACTTCGTTCAGGTCATCCTGGATGTCGGTCAGCGACTCAAGCTGATCAAGGGTGGCTTCGACCAGGATGGTGTCGCCTGCAGCCTCGGCCGCCGTGATGACTTCGTTCAGCCCGTCGATGACGTTGCTCAGCGATTCCTCGCGGTCGATGAGCGCCTGAACGTCGACGGAGTCCGCACTGCGCTCAGCGGCGGTGATGATCTCGCGCAGGTCCCGTTCGAGTTCGGGGAGAGTGTCGGCTGTCGAGATGACAAGGTCAACTTCGGCGGTAGATGCCACTACTCACCCCTTCAGACTGGCCAGGAAAGCTGCGGGATCACTACTGCCTCCATCGTCCCATGCATCCTCGTATCCAGGGGGAGGGATGGACAGGGTGAAATCGAACTTAACGCGCCCCTTCTCGTCCTGACCCTTGACACAGAGCGCGTACACAGCCGCGCACCACTCTCCTACCGTGCGCGCCCACGGGTCCACCCCTGCGAGCACCATGCGCCCCAGAACTTCGCTCCCCGTCGACGTGTTGACGAGACGTCCCGCCTCCCACCAGTTCCGGCCCGCTGCTTCACCGAGGATCCGCAGCGACTCCCGTTCGAGATCCGCACGCGCATACGGGTTCTCCATGAGGAGTTCAGCCATCTCGTCC
>Ga0247821_10001438_pt1 | contig 13326 bp, 9 predicted proteins | sample 13C_Glycerol_Day_FD_192481 | JGI IMG/M metagenome (GOLD analysis project Ga0247821, IMG submission 192481) | Soil microbial communities from agricultural site in Penn Yan, New York, United States - 13C_Glycerol_Day14 | ecosystem: Environmental > Terrestrial > Soil > Agricultural land | place... | reverse complement strand
CAGGGTGTAGTAGCGCTCGGCGTCGAGCTTCACGGCCAGGCTCTTGCCGTCCGCGCTGGCGGTGTAGCTGCCGGCCGGCAGAAAGGCGAAATCGCTGCTGCTTTTGGCGCCCAGGTCGTTGATGCGCACAGGGCCGAGGTTGGCGTCGAAACTGCTGCTTGCGGCGTTGAAGCCGCGCACGAAGGCCGAGCCGTTCGGTGCCGCCGGACCGTAGAGCGCCGCTTCGTCAGCCATCGCCCACGGGGCGGACAGGCCAAGCAGCAGGCTGCCCAGGCGCAGGGTGTAGGACATCGAGGAAAAAAGGGACATACAGGTTCTCCTAAGGTTGCAGGATGGGCTCAGGGCCGGTGGCGGTTTGCAGCGCCGCGCGACTGGCCGCTTTCTCGTCGTTGCGCAGCCGGGCGAGCCAGGCCGCGTCGAGCTTGGACAGGTCGCTGGGTAGCATCAGATAGCGCTCGGGAAACTCCCAGATCACCAGGCGCAGCCCGGCGAGCTCTTTATCCCCCTGCTGCAGCAGGTTCAGCATGGGCACCAGCGGCCCCCTACCCTCCTCGGCGTAATTGAGCAGATCGCTGCCCAGGGCCTGTTTCAGGGCACCGGCGAAGTTCCAGTTCGCGTTGGCGCTGTAGCTGGTCCCGACCAGGGCGATCGCCGGCTGGGCGTCGACGAACAGCGCATCCTCGGCGCTCTCCTCCTGCCCCTCGGCGGCCCGGGTCAGGCGCAAGCGCAGCTGCTCGGCCGGTAGCTGCCGGTCGGCGAAGTAAGGCTCCAGGGGCAGGAAACTCAGCAGGTCACCTTTGTGCTCCCGGCTGTCGACAGCCTCGGTGACGAAGGTCTGGTCGCCATGCTGCCAGATACCCTGGCGCGCCAGATGCTCCGCCAGACTCCTGGCCGCAACCTCTGCGCCGAACGGAGTCCAGTGGGTATCGGTGCGCAGGAACACCGGTTCCTGCGCCTTCGCCTCCCGCAGGGCAGGCAACAGATCCGGCCCGTTCACCCCGGTTTGGCGCATCATCTCGTGGGCCTTTGGGTACAGGCGCTGCTGGGCCAGCGCGGGGCGATCGTCGTTCAGATGCTCCGGATAGAGCCGGGCCTTGGCTGGCAGGAGCGCCAGCACCAGCGTCACCCCACGACGCTCGAGTTCCAGCCGTACCGCGTTCACCAACCGCCAGTTGTCCTGCAACTGATCGGGTTGGGTCGCCGGCTTGAACTCCTCGTCCGAGAAGAGCCAGCCGTCCTGGCCAATGATCACGCCCTGGCGGCCTTCGCCGAACAGCGTGTAGCTCGCCAGCGCCCAGAGGTTGGTGCCCAGTTGCTTGACCGGGAATTCGGCGTCGTAGTGCTTCTCGAAGGCCTGCGTCAGTTTGCCGTCCAGCACGCTGGTTTCGCTGGCGGCGGAAAAGCCGAATACCGCGCGCAGCGACCACAGGCACAGCGCCAGCAACAAACTGCAGAAAAGCAGGCTGTAGAGCAGGTTCAGGGTTCTGTTCATCGTCGGTTCCCCTCAGAACTGGAAATACAGGAAGGGCGAGAAGCTTTGCGCCGAAAGCTTCAACACCGAAACGGTGAACAGCAGCAGCACGGCAGTGTGGAAGGCCACGGCGCCGATCCGCAGACGCGCCACGGCGGCGCTGCCGTTGGCGTTGATGGCGATGCCGTCGTGGTCCTCACGGATGCTGGCTTTGGGCGCGCCGGCCAGCGGCTGGGCGTGGAACTGGCGGATGCCGAAGATGGCCAGCACGACATAGGCCAGCACCAGGGTGGCGATCTGCAGGCTGGTCAGCTGGGCGCGCAAGAGCTCGGAGAGCTGCCAGTCGGCAAAGCTGAACATGGCCGCGTACATGCGCCAGGCCACGTCGAGGTTCTCGGCGCGGAAGATCACCCAGCCGATCACCACCAGCAGGAAGGTGAAGGCCCACTTCAGCGGGTAGAGCACCCGTGGCGCGGCGTCCACGCCCAGGGCGCGCTCAATGCCCAGCCAGGCGCCGTGCCAGGCGCCCCAGAGGATGTAGGTGAAGTTGGCGCCGTGCCACAGGCCGCCCAACAGCATGGTCAGGAACAGGTTGCGGTAGGTCTGGAAGGTGGTGCCGCGGTTGCCGCCCAGGCTGATGTAAAGGTAGTCGCGCAACCAGGTGGAGAGGCTGATGTGCCAGCGTCGCCAGAACTCGGTAATCGACTGGCTGATGTACGGCTGGTTGAAGTTCTCGATGAAGCGAAAGCCCATCATCAGGCCGAGGCCGATGGCCATGTCGCTGTAGCCGGAGAAGTCAAAGTACAGCTGCGCGGTGTAGGCCAGCGCGCCAAGCCAGGCATCGCCCATGCTGGGGTCGGAAAGCGCAAAGCAGTGGTCGGCAATGGGCGCGATGCTGTCAGCAATGAAGACCTTCTTGATGAAGCCTTGCATGAAGCGCGTACAGCCTTCGGCGAACTTGTCCACCGTGTGGGTACGGTGGTTGAACTGGTCCACCAGGTCGCGAAAACGCAGCACCGGGCCGGCAATCAGATGCGGGAAGATCGCCACAAAGGCTGCGAAGTCCACCAGGTTACGGGTGGCCGGGGTGTCGCCGCGGTAGACGTCGATGATGTAGCTGATGGACTCGAAAATGTAGAACGAGATCCCGATCGGCAGCAGGATGTGCGTGAGCACGAAGGGCTCCATGCCGAACGAGGTGATGATGGCATTGAGGCTGTCGACGCCGAAATTGGCGTACTTGAAATAGCCGAGGACGCAGAGGTCCACCGCCACGCCGACGAGCAGCCATTTCTGCGCCGTTTTCGTGCGCACCCCGGCCGCGCCGATGCGCAGGCCGATCCAGTAGTTGAACACGGTCACCACCGCGAACAGCGCCAGAAAGTCGATGCGCCACCAGGCATAGAAGATGTAGCTAGCGACCAGCAACAGCAGGTTTCGATAGCGCGTCCCGACCAGGTAGTACAAGCCGAGGAAAATCGGCAGGAACAGGAACAGGAACACGTTGGAAGAAAAGACCACGCCCTCAATCTCCGTTTGAATGATCATCGTTGCCCTGAGGAGCCCATGCGCCGGGCACAACCCGGCGCAAGGCGCCCTCGGGTCAATTGGCCTTGGCTTGCATCACGTTTTCAGGTTTGTCCGCCCTGCGGCAGATCTTCGCTTCGACCTGCAGGCCCTGGGGCATGTCTGCCGGCATGTCGATTTCAAGGGAGAGCAGCGTCTGCCCTGCCCACTCGGCGTCCTCACGCAAGCGAAAAACAAAGCGGCCGTTGGGCTCGACTTCCCGTGCCCGGCTGATCAGCAGGTTTTCCCTGGAGCCGGTCATGTACCAGATGGTGCTGCGCAACTCATTGATCACGGGTTTGCTGAACTGGATCTCGACGACGGAGTCCTCACTGCGGATCGGCTTGACCCCGGTGTTGACCAACACCTCGTTCTTGCCTGGCCGCAGGGCCATCTTCTGGCCCAGGGTCGCCGCTACGTTCCGGCAACCGTTATCCAGCAGGGGCATGACCTGGCGGTAGAACGTCGCCATGGCCAGGTCGTAATAGCTGTTGACCTCCCAGATCAGCACCTTCGGCGGCTTGTCCTGGAAGTCCTGGCTGCCGAGGTACTGCAGCATGGCACTGTGGAAGCCACCGCCTGTCACCGAGCGGTTGTCGACGTCGACGCGGGCGTACTGCTTTAGGAAACCGTCGAAGTTGTACTGCGCGGAACTGAAACTGGTACCAACCAGCACCACATCGGGCGCTTCGGTATCGCCAAACAGCTCGGCGCTCTCTTCCTTGGGCTCGGTCACTGCGCGAGTGAAATACTCGTTGGCGTAACCATTGCCACAGATTTTGCCGAATGCCTGGTTAAGGGAGCCGACCTTGTACAGGCTACCTTCCGTGCGCGTGGCAAACTCCTTGCGCGCAATCCCCTTGAAGACGTCCGACTTACTCAATTCAGCGGCCAGCAATTGCGCGGCCAGCTCGGCACCTTGCGGTGTCCAGTGGTTGTCGCGCTTGAAGAAGAACTTGCTGCGCACCTCGGCCGGATGGGCCAGCAGCGCGGAGAGGTCCGGCACACGTATGCCCAGGCGGCGCAGATGCTCGATGGTCGCCAGGTAATTCTTGCGCGACAGTTCGGCATTGAAGCTGCTGCGGTCCTGGGGGCGGAGCATTTCAGTGACGAGCAGGCCACGGGGTGGCAGGTAGACCATCACCAGCTCCACGCCCCTGGCTTTGAGCGCATCACGCAGATCCTCTAGCAGCTTGAAACCCTCGGGCGTGGTCCCGATGTTGGTCATGAAGTCGATCTTGCTGCGAAACAGCCAGTCCTCCTGCCCCTGCACCAGTTGGCGGAAATCGCCCAGATCACCGGGGTAGCTGCTGTCCTGCAGCGCCTGCGGGCAGATCTGGCAGCAGCGCTCGATCGCGTATTGCGGCGCCTCGGCGGCCAGGCTCAGGGAACTGGCGAAAAGCGTCGCAATCGCTGCGGACATCCGCCAGGCCTGGGCGAAGCGGCTCATTGAACACCCTTTCATTGTTTGTCACTCACTTGAAGTTGAGCCAACTTGTCGAGCGGCAGCACCTGCACGGCCCGCTTCTGTCGTACCAGCAGGTCGATGATTCGGCTCTGCTCCCTGGCCAGTGCACCGAATATGCCGATGCCGCTGGGCTGGCTCGGCATCAGCATTTCCACCCCGTAGAGCTTCACGCTCTGCGGTGACACCACGGAGAGGGCGCCCGACTCGTTACCGATCAGGCGACCGCCAACCACGGTCAGGGAGAGGTTCATGTCGAAGGGGTCGAGCGTCAGGTCGCGGGGCGTGTCGGTGAGGTCCTTGACGTGCCCGTAGATGCCGAGCAGGCCGTTGGCCACCGCGAGGTTTTCATAGAGCCCGACATTGGCGCTGTTGCGCACGCGTATGCCGTGCCGCGAGTTGTTGAACGCCCGGTTGCCCCACAGCAGGTTATCGCCACTCTCATAGATGGTGATGCCATCGGAGCCGTTGCGATAAACCTCGTTGTTGGCCACCACGTTGTTGACGCTGCTACGGTCGACCACGATCCCGGAGAGGGTGTTCTCATAGGAGCGGTTGTTGAAGATCCAGCTGTCGTTCACCTCGCGGGAGACGATGATGCCGTGCTTCTCGCGGGTGCCATAGGCGGTGTTCTCGGCGATGATCAAGCGCCGCGAGCGGTCGTGCGGGTCGATACCGTAGACCAGGTTGTTGCGATAGGTATTGCCCTTGAGTACCACGTCATAGGCTTCGTAGCAGTAGAAGCCGTACCACATGTCGTCGAACATCGAGTCAATCAGCCAGCCGCTGGGATGTTCGCGCTGCATGATCGGGTGCATCGCCGGGCTGTACTGGGAGATGGATACGCCATAGGACTTGCTCGCGGTGTAGCCAAGACTCGATACCACCGAGTTGACGATGTAGGTCTCGGTACCGCCCCAGGCGTTGAGGAAGGGGCGGAACTTGCCCTTCTTCTTGAACCAGTCCTGCTGGTTCTCCTCCTCGCTCCAGGCGGTAAGGCGGGTATCCATGATGAACAGCTTGCCGTCGTTGATCAGGAACGCGCCGCGCTCGCTGGAGAGGCGCAAGTCACGGGTTTGCGCGCCGACGTGCAGGGTCGCGCCCCGGCTGACGACGATCGGCAGACGAGCGATATAGATACCCGGCTCGGTCTCTTCAAAATATTTCTTCGGCAGGCTGCGGGCCAGATCCGCCGGCGTGACGTAGCCGCCCTCGATGAAAATCGCCTGGGGCATTTCACCCTGGCGTTTCACCCACTCCCGCAGGCGCTCGTCACCACCGGTGAACTCCACCAACTGGTCCACGCCGATCATGCGCTTGAGCACCACGTTGCCAGTGGGCTTGCTCACGATCCGGGCCTTGGCCGCCTCGGCCGTATAGGGCGACAGATCGGGCAGCTGCGGCGGCGCGATCAGCAGCGGCTCGGCTGGAATGCTCGACACCTGGTAAGCGGGTGCGGCGTCCCCGGCCGGCGCCACGGTCGCCCACGCGAGGCTACCCGCGAGGAGCAGGCCGGCGGTCCAGCGCTGCCTGTTTCTTGTGTGTGAATACATAGCGTCCAACTCCATGGTCAGCTCGGCAGGCGGCACTCAGTAACGCCAGACAAAATCAACGACTGCGCGGTGCATGCTCGAATCCGTGCCTTTGCCGAAGGCATCGCCCGGAAAGAACAGCCCGCCACGAAAGCGCACCAGCGCGGAGGATGCCCTGAGCCACTCCAGCCCGGCCGGAATCTGCCCGCGGTTCAGGTAGCGCGTCACCACCAGGTCGACTTCCTGGCCGATATCCTTCTCGCCGGGCACCAGCTGGGCCTTCAGGCCGCTGCTGCTGTCGGCCTGGTCATCCACCCGCCAGAAGCGGTGGTAGACCAGGCTGGCGTCGTAGTCCTCGCCCAACTGCCAGCCGGTGAACACGCTGGCCGCCTGCAAGTTGTTCAGCTCGCCGCGATAGGCTTCGCCGAAGCGGTTGATGCCACTCCCGGTGCCGGTGAATTTGGCGCGGTTGCTCTCCAGCCCGGTCTGCCTGAACTGTTCGGAGTCGTCGCCGTCGTTGCCGCCGCTGGTACGCGCATAGGTGGCGCCGACGCGCCAGTTCTGGTCGATGTTCCAGCGCAGACCAAGGTCGACCGCCCAGGCGTCGAGGTCCTGGCTGAGCTGGCCGTCGGCCTGGCGCTGGCCGGCTACGGTGCTGGTGCGCAGGGTGTCGATATTGCCGGTCAGCCAGGTGGCGGCGACCCAGTAGCTGAGTGGCAGGTTGCTGCGCTCGTTGTAGAAATCCCCATTGAGTTCGGCCCCTAGCCAGGTGAGTTCGCCTGTCGTGGTCTTGCTCAACTGATCCACTGCAGCCCCCTGCCCGGGCAGGTTGCCGCGATCGTCGCTGTGATGGAGCTTCAGCCCGGCCCAGTGACCCGGCTGCCACTGCCAGGACAGGTCGGCAAGCAGGTGCAGGCGATCCTCGTCCTCGGGCGCCAGCTCATCCAGGTCAGTGCGGTAGTCACTGAAACGTTCGGCAATGCCGATGTGGGCACTGAGCAGGGTTGTCTCGAAGTTCCAGCGCAAGGCTTCGATATTGCTGTCCCACCACAGGCCGTCAGCACTGCGGATCTTCTGCCGACCGAGGCGCAGGGACTCCCCCGGGTAAGCGGTCAGGCCGCCATAGTCGACCCAGAACTCGTGCAGGGCGAGGAACTTGTCCTCCCGATCACGGGCGTCGTTGGGGTCGAAGGTGTCGGATTCGCTGGTATCCGACTCGATGGTGTCGCTGGCAAGGAACGCCTCGCCGAGCGCGAAGGCGCTCCAGTCGCCCTGCCGCGTGTAGATCCAGGGCCGCACGCTGAGGCCGGCGCCATTGAAGTCGCCACCGTCGCGGGTACCCAGATCGAGGTCCTCTATCGACTGCGCGGTGAACTTGAGATTGGCGCCATAAGACAAGCCGGGCTGCGGTTGCGCCCCAAGGGCGGCGGAGCTGGCCAGCAATCCGGCCATGCAGGCCAGCGTGGTGGCGGGACGGTATTTCAAAGTCATAGCACTTCCTGCGCTTGATCAGCTTGATTCCTGGCGGTGACCTGCTGGCCACCACGCGCCTCGATTTCACGGGCCAGCAGGCTCTCGACCTGCTGGTAGTCCTGCGCCTGCAGCCTCGGCGCCAGGCGCTCCATCAGGACCTGCCCCTGGGCCATGCCCTGGCGCGAGGCGAGCTTGGCAAAGGTGTAGCTGTAGACGGGGTTGATCCGCACGCCCTTGCCCTCGCCAAACAGCTGGGCCAGCGCGATGTTGGCGCTCGGGTCGCCCGCACGGGCGGCAATCAGCAGATGCTCCAGTGCCTTTTCCGGCTCGATGTCGCCCAGCGCGCCATCGCGGTACAGCCGGCCCAAGAGCAGGTGCGCCTTGGTGTGGCTGGACGCGGCCTGCAGCAGGTACTGCTCTGCCGCCCGCGGATCGGCCGGCACGGCCTGACCCTTGAGGTACACTTGCCCGAGCATCAGCGCGGCGCGGCTGGAACCGGCGTCCATGCCCTTGTTCAGGTACCCGGTGAGCACGCTCGCATCCCCCAGGTCGGGGAAGCGCAAGACCAGCTCGGCCAAACCGCACCAGGCATCCGGGTAGGCCGGCGCAATACGTGTGTAGAGCGCCTGGGCAGCCTGCGGATCAGCTTCGCCAAGGCTGCTGTCGGCCAGTACCTTGGCAACGCCCTGCACACGCTCAGGCGACACCAGGCCGGCCTGATAGGCGGAATCGAGCCGCGCCAGCAACTGCTGTTGGCTGCTTTTGTCGCCACGTCGCTGGTAGACCTCGGCCAGTTCGACATAGCACTCACTGGCCTGGTCCAGCCAGCCGGCACAAATGGCTTCGATCTCGTCCAGCTTCTGTTCGTAGTTGCCACGCACACGGTACAGGAGCACCTTGCCGAGCCGGGCTTCACCGATGCCTTGCGCCTGCCATTGCTCCAGCTCGCGCTCCAGCTCGCCGCTGGCAAGCTTTTGCGGATCCTGCAGTTGTACCTGCACCAGCGGCAGCAGTGCGCTGTTGTCGCCGGCCGCCAGGCTCTGGCGCAACAGCTGCTCGGCCTCGAGACGCTCGGCAGGCGTCGCCTGAGGCTTGTTCGCCAGCCATTTACCCAGCCGCGCCGGCGCCGCCGCAGAGCGATCGAGGGCCTGGCGATAGAGCGTCTCGCCCTGCATCCGCTGCTCCACCGAAGGGCTGCGTACCAGCAGATCGGCGAGGCCGATCTGGGCATCGACATAACCCTGGCTGGCGAGGATGCGGTAGTTCTGTTCCGCGGTCGCGAGGTCACCACTGCCCCTGGCCTGCTTGGCCAGCTGCAGATCGGGCAACGCCACGCAACCGGCCAGCAGGCCGAGGCTGAGCGAGCTCAGCAGCCCGCATGCTAGTCCGGTCCTGTTCATTTTTCAGACGCCAGGCTGTTGTTGACGAAGACGCCGTTCAGCGGGCGAATGCGCACTTCCACCGGGCGCTTGGCCAGATGGCTGGCAAGCGGCTCGTTCGGCTGGATCTGCACACGGATGTCCGAGGCCAGGCCGCCGTCCTGCAGGGCCATGCTGACGATCCGGCCGCCGCGCTCGGTGGCTTCGCCGCCCACCAGGAAGGTCACCGGGGTGCCCGGTTGCAGCTGGCTGAACGCGCGGTAAGGGAAACGGGCTTCGACGGTGGCGACGCTGTCCACCGGCGCCAGCAGGAACACCGGGGTGCCCTTGGGCGCCACTTGGCCATCACCCACCAGCTGGCTGACCACTTTGCAGTCGCAGGGGCTGGTCAGGGTGCCCTGGAAGGTCTTGTTGAACAGGCGCTCCAGGTTGTCCGGGGTCATTTCCGACTCCGGCAGCGCGCCCTTCAGGGCATCCAGCATGTTCGCGGTGAAGGTGGCCACCGGCGCGCCTTTGCTGACAGTGCTGCCGACGGTGACCAGGCTTTGCACGGTGCCTTCGCGCGGCATCGCGACCTGCGAGCCGGGCACACTGACCTGGGCCGAGTCGGCGTGGGTGACGAAGTAGATGTCGTAGAACTGGTACAGCACATAGGCGAAGGCGCTCAGGCCGGCGACGAGGATCACCAGGGTTAAGCCCATGGCACGCAGGCGGCCGACCAGGCTGAGTTTTTCATTCCCTTTGCCGCCCCGGGCCTTGGTGAAGTTCTCGCGCTGGAGAATGCTGATCAAACCACCGACGTTGACCAGCTCGCCGCTGACGAAGGAGCTGATCAGGTAGCGCAGCGCCGACACCTCGCGCGGACGCAGGTTGTGGAATTCGCAGCCGACGCGCTTGCCGCCGATGATCGAGCGCACCTGGAATTCGACATCCATGGCGAAACCGATGCCCTCCACTTCAAACATCAGCTTGCCGCGATAGAGCTTGCCCTCGATCACCGACTGGCCGCCCTGCTCGAAGCTGAAACCGCCCGCGGAGAGGTCCAACAGCTGGACTTCCTGGACGCCCCCCTGCTGGCCCTGGAACCGGACCTTCGCCGGCAGCTTCAGGCGCGCATACTGACGCTGCGCCTCGGACTCGTGCACCACATTGGCGTTGCCCACCGGGCTGATCACTGCACTCATAACGTTTCCCTTTCGAATTAGTAAGTTGAACCTGGTTTCAAGGCTTCTTGGGCAATTTCGCCGCTCACACCACAAACATCAGCAAGGCCAGAAAGACGCTGCCCGCCGAGAAGGTCATGGCGCGTGAAGACCAGGTGTTGAACCAGCGCGAGAAACTGGCCAGGTCGCGATTAAGCTTGGTGTTCTGGCGAGTCCAGGACTGGCGGTCGAGGCGGAAGAACACGTACACCTTCACCAGCGCGCCCATGATCTGGTTGTAATAGAGGATCAGCGGATAGGCCGGCCCCACCTTGTGCCCGGATGCCAGCAGCAACAGCGTCAGCGCCAGGCGGGTAATGCCGATCCACAGCAGGTACAGCATCAGGAAGCCGAAGCCGTACTTGAGGCTGGCGATGATCGCCACGGTGGGCCCCAGCAGGCTGGTCCACATGGATACGCGCTGGTCGGCCAGCACCAGGCAGGTGAACCAGCCCAGGCAATTGGGGCCAAGGCCCAGGGCGCGGGAGTTCTGCCGCAGGTTGTTGCCGTACCAGCGGAACATCAGCTTGCGGCTGGCCTTGATGAAGCTCTTTTCCGGCGGGTGCTCAACGGTGTTGATGGCCGCGTCCGGCACGTAGAACGTGTCGTAGCCCAGGCGCATCAGGCTGTACCAACTGGACTTGTCGTCGCCGGTGAGGAAGCGGAAGCGTCCGAGGCGCCAGTGTTCCAGGTGGTCGCTCTCGACATCGGCGATGAAGCCGGGGTTGGTCACCACGCTGGCGCGGAACACCGACATCCGCCCGGTCATGGTCAGCACACGCTTGGAGAGCGCCATGGAGCACATGTTGAGATGGCGCTGGGCGAAACGCAGCTTGTGCCACTCGCTCATGATGTAGCTGCCCCGCACCTCGCAGAACTCGTTGGTGGTCAGGCCACCGACAGAGGGGAAGAGCTTGAACCAGGGCACGGTCTTCTTCACCACGCCCTGCTCCAGTACGGTATCGCCATCGATCACCGCCACCACCGCATCATCGTCGGGCAAGTGCCGGGAAATGGCGCGGAAGCCATGGGCCAGACCATCGCGCTTGCCGGTACCGGCAATGCGCACAAAGTCCAGCCTGACCCGCTCCGGTGGGTTCATCTGTCGCCACAGGCTCTCGATCAGCAGCTCGTCCGAACGCTCGACGATGGAACACACCACGGTGGTCGGGTAACCGCTGGCAATGGCCTCGCGCAGCACCGATTGGTAGACCTGGGCGGTAGTCAGCGCCTCGATGCGGAAGCTGGTGACCAGCAAAAACACATGGGACGGGGCCGCTGCCGCACCGAGCTGCCGCACTTTGCGCCGATACCAGGGGAACACCAGATAGAGGAAGATCATCCCCCGCACGAAATGCACGGCGCCCATGGAATAGCGCCAGATGCCAATGACACCCAGCAATAGAATGAAATCGGTGGACTCCGGGTCGAAGGTGCTGCGCGGCAGCAGCAATGCCATCCCCATGAGCGTGATTACCAGCAGTAACCACCCTGCGGCGGTGCGCAGGCGACTCTGAAAAACATCCATGTCTCGGACCTGTATGACTTATCAACAACACGGCAACAGGGGCGCCGCGCCTGTTGCCAGGGCGCCCCGCGAGCATCACTCCACCGGTTCTACCAGCAGATACCTTCGAGTCCGGCACCGCTGGACTGGCGCATGAACCCCACCAGGTCGAAGACCTGCTTGTCGGCGGGAACCCGGTCTACCAGGGGCGTGAAGGCTTCATCGCTGTTGCCCAGGACGATTACGTCGGCATTGGCGACCACTGCGTCGAAATCGGAGCGCAGCAACGAAGACACATGGGGAATCTTCGACTCGATGTAGTCGCGGTTGGCACCGTGGACACGGGCGTACTCGACGTTGCGGTCGTAGATGCTGAGGTCGAAGCCCTTGCCGATGAGCATCTCGGCCAGCTCCACCAGCGGGCTTTCACGCAGGTCATCGGTGCCGGCCTTGAAGGACAGCCCCATCAGCGCGACCTTGCGCTTGTCGTAACTGGCGATGATGTCGAAGGCCTTGCGCACCTGGGCGGCGTTGCTGCGCATCAGCGAGTCGATCAGCGGCGACTCGACGTCCAGCTGGCCGGCGCGGTAGCTCAGCGCGCGCACATCCTTGGGCAGGCAGGAGCCGCCGAAGGCGAAGCCCGGGCGCATGTAGTACTTGGACAGGTTGAGCTTGTGATCCTGACAGATCACCTCCATCACCTCGCGGCCGTCGACACCGACCGCCTTGGCGATGTTGCCGATCTCGTTGGCGAAGGTGACCTTGGCCGCGTGCCAGACGTTGCAGGTGTACTTGATCATCTCCGCGACTTCGATGGTCTTGCGGATGATCGGCGCATCGAGCTCGCGGTAGATCTCTTCCAGCAAGTCGCCGGAGGTGCTGTCCAGCTCGCCGATCACCGTCATCGCCGGATAGTCGTAGTCATTGATCGCGGTGCTCTCGCGCAGGAACTCGGGGTTCACCGCCACGCCGAAGTCCACGCCGGCCTTGAGCCCGGAATACTGCTCCAGGGTCGGAATCACCACCTTGCGCAGGGTGCCCGGCAGCACCGTGCTGCGTACCACTACCGTGTGACGGGTGGTCTTGAGCGGTAGCACCTCGCCGATCTGCCGGCACACCTCTTCGATGTAGGTCACATCGAGGTCGCCGTTGCGCTTGCTCGGCGTCGGCGGTGCGAGGAAGGAAATATCGGTTTCGAGGACGGCCTCGCGGGCATCCAGAGTGCCGCGCAGCCTGCCGCTGGCGACCCCTTGCTGCAGCAGCTCGCCCAGACCCGGCTCGACAATGGGCGACTTGCCACTATTGATCAGATCAATCTTCAGCGCCTGAACATCGACCCCGATGATCTGATGCCCTCTTGCCGACAAACATCCGGCACATACCGCGCCGACGTAACCCAGACCAAATATGCTGATTCGCATGCGACGAACGCTCCTTGCAACTTAAGGCCATGGAATGTCCCTATAACATTCCCGTATCCATTTACAGGCAACTTCAATCCACTACCTGTAATACAGCAGGGCTGCGCTACTTGCGCCGCCCTTGTAACTCAACTTGAACAACTTCAACTTTTTTGTGAGCACCCACGCAGGCGCCAACTACCGCTATAAGTAATAACGGTGTCAACAAGCACAAGACGTACGACAGAAAGAGTGAGTGCAGCAATACCAACGCTGCGACACCCGCCTTCAAGGCTTATGGGCCGAGACATGTGGCGGACGATTAGACAGC
>Ga0247821_10001435_pt1 | contig 13337 bp, 10 predicted proteins | sample 13C_Glycerol_Day_FD_192481 | JGI IMG/M metagenome (GOLD analysis project Ga0247821, IMG submission 192481) | Soil microbial communities from agricultural site in Penn Yan, New York, United States - 13C_Glycerol_Day14 | ecosystem: Environmental > Terrestrial > Soil > Agricultural land | place... | reverse complement strand
CGGATAGATCGCTTTGCTTTCCGTGCGCCGGTGCACACACAGCTCACCGGCCGAGTTGAACAACAGGATGTAGGTACCGCGACCGATCAGGCCCTTCTCGCGCAGCTCGACGCGGGGCAAGGCACCCAGCGGCTGGTCGTGTTCGTCTACCCAGGCGATCAGTTCGGCGTCAGAGGCAGCGCGATGCGCCGCCTCTTGCTTGGAGATGGCCATCGATCAGCCCTGGGACAGCAGCTGGCGCAGGTCGATCACTGCAGCGTTGGCGCGAGAAATGTAGTTGGCCATGACCAGCGAGTGGTTGGCCCACATGCCAAAGCCGCTGCCATTGAGCACCATCGGGCTCCACAGCGGCTCCTGGGATGCTTCCAGTTCACGAATGATCTGGCGCACGCTCACGGTGGCGTTCTTCTTGGCCAGTACATCGGCGAAGTCGACTTCGATGGCGCGCAGCAGATGCGACAGGGCCCAGGCCTGGCCGCGGGCTTCATAGAAGACGTTGTCGATCTGCAGCCATGGGGTTTCGACCACTTCCTCGTCCAGCTGCGGCGCCTGGCCTGCAACCACGACTTCGGTCTTCAGGGTGCTGTTGAGCTTGACCCGGCCAACACTGGCCGACAGACGCTGCGACAGCGAACCCAGGCGGGTGGCGACATCGCCGAGCCAGTTGTTGAGGTTGTCGGCACGGGTGTAGAACAGCGCGCCCGGCTGGTCGGGTGCGGCCAGACGGTTCTGGTAGCGGGTCAGGGAGTTGATGCCTTCCTGGAACTCGGACTCGCTCGACGGCAGGATCCAGCTCTTGTTGTCGAAGTTGAAGCGCGGCTCGGCCTTGGCCAGGTCCGCGTCTTCAGCAGACTGCGACTGCGAGCGGGCGAAGTCCTTGCGCAGGGCGCGGCTCAGGTCGCGTACCTGAACCAGCACGCCGTACTCCCAGCTGGGCATGTTGTCCATCCACAGGCCCGGCGGGAAGCGGTCGTTGGAGATGTAGCCGCCCGGCTTGTGCAGCAGGGTGCCGGCAACGGTCTTGAGGGTTTCGACCGTGGTGTAGCCCACCACCATCTGCTTGCCGGTCTGTTCGGCGGCGATCTGGGCGTTTTGCTGGACGGGGAACAGGTCGGGCTCTGCACTCCAGTACCAGCCCAGGCCCGCGCACACCAGCAGGTAAATGCCGATCAGCGAACCCAGGGCGCGGCTGAAAAACAACCCGCCAAAGTAACTGCGGGTAGCGGCACCGCGGGGTTCGACCCGCTCGCGCGCCTCGGCTTTGCCTGTACGGTTTTTCCAGTCCAGCATGGCGTTGTCCTTTATGTCACGTCGGTTCAAGGGGTTCGACCGCAACCCCCGGGCTTCGTGCCAGCGCTGTGCGAGCTTTGTGCTGCGCACCGCCTGCCGGGGTGGGCAAGTATCGCAGCACTATAAATCAAGCGCGCCGGTTCGCATAAGCGACTAGCGGGTCGGCAACTGAATAAACAGACTTGTACAGTAAATTGATACAAGGCACTCGATTGTCCAGTAAGTGGTGCTAGCATAGAGCCATCACTCGAACTGCCTCACCCTCTTATAAGTAGTCAGGACATGACCGAGCCAGAAGACCCCAGCCGTGAGCGCCTCAAGCAACACTTTGCCCAACGGGTCATTCATCAGGCTCGGCAAATACTCGAGATCTGGCAACGCCTGCAGCGCAGCGAGTGGTCCACGAGTGACCTCGGTGAACTGTGCGAGGCCAACCTGCGCCTGCAGCGCTACGCCGAGCGTTTCGAGCAACCGGAGCACAGCCTGCTGGCTGAGGCCATCGGCCAGACCCTGACAGCCGTCGAAGCCAACAGCGCGCGCCTGAGCAGCCCGCTGATCAGTGAACTCAACCGCCTGATGCAGCGCCTGTCACGCACAGGCCTGCGCCAGGGCGACCAGCTTGAGCAGGTGCCCCTGCCGCCGCTGCGCAAACCGGTCTACATCATGCTCCAGGATCACGATCGGGCCGAGCGCCTGGCCCAGCAACTGGAGTTCTTCGGCCTGGGTGTACAAGCCTTGTACAGCGCCGATGCCTTTCGCGCCTCGATGAGCGAGCGGTTACCGTCGGCCATCGTCATGGATGTCGACTTCACCGGCACGGGCATCGGCCTGCAACTGGCGGCCCAGGCCCAGCAAGGCCTGGAGCAGCGGGTCCCGTTGTTGTTCTTCAGCCTCGATGAAACCGACACGCCAACACGCCTGGCCGCGGTGCGCGCCGGTGGCCAGGAATTCCTCACCGGCACCCTGGAAGCCTCCAGCCTGCTGGAAAAGGTCGAACTGCTGACCAGCGTCACCCAGTACGAACCGTTCAAAGTGCTGATCATCGACGACTCCCGGGCCCAGGCCATGCACACCGAGCGCCTGCTCAACAGTGCCGGCATCGTCACCCGGACCCTCACCGACCCGATCCGCACCATGGCCGAGCTTGCGGACTTCCAGCCCGACCTGATCATCCTCGACATGTACATGCCTGACTGCACCGGCACAGAGCTTGCCAAGGTCATCCGCCACAATGATCGCTATGTCAGTGTGCCGATCATTTACCTGTCGGCCGAAGACGACCTGGACAAACAGCTCGATGCCATGAGCGAAGGCGGCGATGACTTCCTGACCAAGCCGATCCGCTCGCGCCACCTGATTACCACCGTGCGCAACCGCGCCGCCCGCGCCCGCAATCTCAAGGCGCGGATGGTGCGCGACAGCCTGACCGGCCTGTACAACCACACCCACATCCTGCAACTGCTCGAAGACTGCAGCTTTCGCGCACGGCGCGAAGAACAGCCGCTGAGCTTTGCCATGCTCGACATCGACCACTTCAAGAAAGTCAACGACAGCCACGGCCACCCCATGGGCGACCGGGTGATCAAGAGCCTGGCCCTGTTCCTCAAACAGCGCCTGCGCAAGACCGACTTCATCGGCCGCTACGGTGGCGAAGAGTTCGCCATCGTCATGCCCAACACTGACCTTGCCGCCGCACAAAAAGTGCTGGATGAAATCCGACGCCGCTTCGCTGAAATCCACTACCCGGCCCAGCCCCGGGACTTGTCGTGCACCTTCAGTGCCGGCGTTGTGCAACTCAAGGACGGGCTCGACGCCTTGAGCATGGCCACCGCCGCCGACATGGCGCTGTACCGGGCCAAGGGCGCCGGACGCAACTGCGTGCTGCGGGCGGACTGATCAAGGCAAAGTGCCACTTTTTTAACCGGACGGTCTACTTCGTCATAACCCGGTCATAAAAACGCAATAACTTCAGGCGCTTACCGTTCGGCCGTTGGTAGACCCTGCACATGCGCCTGAAGCTGCTCACCAATTTCAATACCGTGTTACTGGTAACCGTCTGCATCGCCCTGGGCGCCACCCTGTGGTGGTCGCAGCGCGCGCTGGAACGCCCCTATCAAATGATGGAGCGTTACCTGTCGCTGTCGCAGCAATTCCAGAACCAGGCGGCACGCAACATCGGCGACTACCTCAGCAGCGGCGATGCCCTGCGCCATGCCACGGCGGTGCAGGCGACGGCGGCTTTGCAGGAAGCACTCAAGCAACTGCCCGATGAACTGGCCACGCCCCTGCGCCCCAGCCTGGACAACCTGCAACGCTTTGCCGGCGATGAACTGCTGGCCGCCGGCAAGTTGGCCGGCGACCCGCAGGCACTGTTGCTGCAGGCCGAGCGTGAACTGGGCGCAAGCCTGGACCAACTGGCCAGCTACGCCCAGGCCAGCAGCAACCCGGAGGCCGGGCGCTATAGCCTCACACTGTTCACGGCGGCGCTGCACCTGTCGCGGCTTTCCCTGGCCCGCGACAAGCTGGTCAGCAGCGGACGCAGCGCGCTGGCCGATGAGGTGGAGCGCGAACTGCAACTGATCGTCGACCAGGCCAAGGCGCTCGATGCCCTGCCCTTGCTCGGCGTGACGGCTGCCCGGGAATCCAATGCCGATGACTTTGCTGCCCTCATGGGCCTGGAGACCCAAGGCAGCCAAGACGTCGAAGACACGGGGATCGCCCTCAAGCGCGAGCTCAACAGCCTGCTCAATCGCTACCCCGCCGAGTTGCAGCGCACCCGCGAGCAGATCCAGCGTCGCAGCGAACTGGCCGACAGCACCCACCAACAGATCGACGCCGTGCAGCAAGCCATTGCCGCGCTGGAACCGGCGGTGCGCAGCCAGCACGCGACCATCCAGGGTGAGGTGCGGATCATCCAGGGCCTGATGATCGGCCTGATCCTGCTGATCGCCCTGCTCATCGACACCTTGCAGCGCCGCCTCGCCCGGGTACTGACCAACCTGGCACCGGCCCTGTCGCGCTGGGCCGAGGGCGATTTCGCCGAGGCCATCTCGCTGGGCAAGAGCAACCGTGAAATGCACGACATCCAGGATTCGCTCAATCGTCTGCGCTGTTATCTGGTGGAGCTGGTGGGGACCATTCGCAACAATGCCGAGCAGGTGGCTGGCAGTAGCCGTGCCCTGGCCGGCATGAGCAGCGCCCTGCACGACGGTGCCGAACGCCAGGCGGGCGACACCGCTCAGATCCGCGATGCCCTGGGAGAACTGGAAGCCACCATCCTGCAAGTGGCCGGCGATGCCAGCCAGGCTGCCGACGCCAGTCACGATGCCGGCCGCGCCGTGGAACAGGGGCAGGCGGTGATAGGCCAGAGCCTGACCGGCCTGCGCGCCCTGGTCGATGAAGTTCAGGGCAATGCCCAGATGATCGAGCAACTGGCCGAAGAGTCGGCCACCATCGGCGGCGTCCTCACGGTAATCCGCTCGATTGCCGAACAGACCAACCTGCTGGCCCTCAATGCCGCGATCGAAGCCGCCCGCGCAGGCGAGATGGGCCGCGGCTTCGCCGTGGTCGCCGAAGAGGTGCGTTCCCTGGCCCAGCGCACCACCGGTGCCACCGGCGAGATCCAGACCCTGATCGGGCGCCTGCAGCAGGCCGCGCGCGACTCGGTGGAAGGCATGCGCGCCCAGCTTGAACATGCCGAAGCCACCGCCAACAAGGCCCAGGCCGCCGATGGGGCGCTGGATGAGATCGTCGCGGCGATCCAGACCATCTCCGCCACCGCCGTGCGCATTGCCGACGTGACGGCCCAGCAAAGCGGGGCAGTGAGTGAGATTCGCGATCACAGCGAGCGGATTCATGACCTGGGGGAGGACAACCTTCAACGCATTGGCGAAGGCCGCGAGCAGGGGGAGCAATTGCTCAGGCTGGGAGGCGAACTGAACACGGCGGTACGGGCGTTTCGGCTGTGAACAACACCCCCCGGTAGGAACGGGCTTGCCCCGCGATGGGATGTGACGGTTGGATGGCTATCGCGGGGCAAGCCCGCTCCTACCGGCATAAAGTCCGCTATCATGCAGCCACATCTGTACTGCGAGACCGCCATGCGCCGCCTGCTTTGCCTTCTTTTCCTGCTTCTGGCCTTGCCCGCCGTCGGCGCCGGCCTGCTCGACAACCGCCCAAGCGCCACCCTGGGAGCGCCGTCACTGAACAACAGTGCCGACTTCCTCCCCGTACACGAAGCCTTCAAGCTGAGCCTGGTGCAAAGCGACGCCCAGACCCTCAAGCTGCGCTTCGTCGCCACCGACGGCTATTACCTGTACCGCCACCGCTTCCAGTTCCGCGCCGAACCTGCCGACATCGCCCTGGGCGCCGCGCTGATTCCGCCGGGCGAAGCCAAGCATGATGAGTTCTTCGGCGACGTCGAGGTCTATCACGGCATCCTGGATATCGACATCCCGCGCCCGGCCAACGACACCCGCGCCTTTACTCTGGTCGTGGGTTATCAAGGCTGCGCCGACAAAGGCCTGTGCTACCCGCCGGAAACCGTGCGTCTGAGCATCGACGGCAGTGGCGCGGCGCCCGATGCCGATACCGCTGCAGCCCCCCAGGGGTGGACCTGGAAACAACTGCTGCTGTTCTTCCTCGCGGGTGTCGGCCTGACCTTTACCCCTTGCGTGCTGCCGATGCTGCCGATCCTTTCCGGTGTGGTGCTGCGTGGTCAGGTCGGGGGCCTGCGCGGGTTCGCCCTGTCGCTGGCCTATGTCCTGCCGATGGCCGCGTGTTTCGCCCTGCTGGGTGCGTTGATGGGCTTGTTCGGCGCCGGCATGAACCTGCAGGCGCGACTGCAGTCGGCCTGGGTACTGGTGCCGTTCTCATTGTTCTTCGTGGTCTTCGCCCTGGCCATGTTCGGCCTGTTCGAGCTGAAACTGCCCCACGCCATCAGCCACCGCCTGGAGCGGCTGGTCGGCCAGACCAAAGGCGGCTCGCTGATTGGCGCGGCGATCCTCGGGGTGTTCTCCAGCCTCCTGGTCTCGCCTTGCGTGTCTGCACCGCTGGCCGGTGCGCTGCTGTATATCAGCGCCAGCGGTGATGCTGTTGGCGGTGCCTTGAAGCTGTTTGCCCTGGGCCTGGGCATGGGCGCCCCACTGCTGCTGTTCGCCACCGGCGGCGCGGCCTGGCTGCCAAAAAGCGGGCCCTGGCTGGTCACGGTCAAGAATGCCATTGGTGTGTTGTTGCTGGGCTTGGCCATCGGCCTGCTCAGCCGGGTACTGCCCGGACAGGTCACCTTGCTGTTGGTCGGATTGTTGAGTGCGGGCGTGGCGCTGTTCCTCGGCACTCTGGAGTTCACGACGAAAACCACGCTGCAGCGTCTGGCGCAACTGCTGGGCTTGGCCCTGCTGGTCTATGCCCTGGCCTGCTGGTACGGCGCACTGAGCGGCCAGAGCGATCCGCTGCGCCCCTTGCCGCCACCCACTTCAGGCGCCCAGCCCCTGAGCGCTGCACAAAGCGACTGGCAAACCATCACCACCCCCGCCGCCCTTGATAGCGCCCTGGCCCAGGCCAAGGAAGCCGGGCAGCCCGTGGTGCTGGACTGGTACGCCGACTGGTGCATCAGCTGCAAGGTCATCGAACACGAAGTGCTGGCTGCACCGGCGGTCAAAAACCAGCTCACCGGCTACAAGCTGCTGCGCTTCGACATCACCCAAAGCAATGCAGAGCAGAGAGCCCTGCTCGATCGCTATCAGCTTTTTGGTCCACCTGCGCTATTGTTCTTTGCCGCGAACGGCAGCGAAAAAACCAGCGCTCGTGTGGTTGGCGAGACAAACGCCGTCGAATTTGCCGAACATCTGACGCGCATTCGCGCCGATCTGGGTCTATAACTTCTTCTGCCCGCCAAAAAGCCATTACTGATGACCAAAATTAATAAATTAGTCACATATTTGGCGTGAATCTCGGTCATCGTGCTGGCTATTGTCGGCAACTGGACACTGCCCGCCGGTTTACGGCATAGTCGCCGCGCAACGTTTGTGCCTAACGATAAAAGGAACCACAGATGGCAACGCTACTGGTGCTGCACGGCCCCAACCTGAACCTGCTCGGTACCCGCGAACCGGGCGTCTATGGCGCCGTCACCCTGGCCCAGATCAACCAGGACCTGGAGCAGCGCGCCCGCGCCGCCGGCCATCACCTGCAGTACCTGCAAAGCAATGCCGAGTACGAATTGATCGACCGCATCCACGCCGCGCGCAGCGAAGGCGTCGATTTTATCCTGATCAATCCGGCTGCTTTCACACACACATCCGTCGCATTACGTGACGCATTGCTGGCAGTGAGCATCCCATTCATCGAAGTGCACCTGTCGAACGTGCACAAGCGTGAGCCGTTTCGCCATCACTCCTACTTTTCCGATGTCGCCGTAGGGGTGATTTGCGGCCTGGGTGCCACTGGCTACCGCCTGGCCCTGGAGTCTGCCCTGGAACACCTGGCTGCCAACGCCAAACCCTGATACCGAGCACCTGGCCTGAAGGCCTGGGCTCACAAGAAACGTTAGAAAACACGTTTTTATATTTACGCCCCTGACCGAACCTTGGGAGTTGATGATTAATGGATATCCGTAAAGTCAAGAAACTGATCGAACTGCTGGAAGAATCTGGCATCGACGAGCTGGAGATCAAGGAAGGCGAGGAATCCGTACGGATCAGCCGTCACAGCAAGACCCCAGCCCAGCAGTACTACGCTCCGGCTCCAGTCGCCGCTCCTGTAGCAGCCCCGGCCCCTGCCGCCGCTGCAGCCGCTCCTGCTGCCGAAGCCGCCGCACCGAAACTGAACGGCACCGTTGCCCGCTCGCCAATGGTCGGCACCTTCTACCGCAAGGCCTCGCCATCCTCGCCAGCCTTCGTTGAAGTCGGCCAGACCGTGAAGAAAGGCGACACCCTGTGCATCGTCGAAGCCATGAAGATGATGAACCACATCGAAGCTGAAGCCAGCGGTGTGATCGAATCCATCCTGGTAGAAGACGGCCAGCCGGTTGAGTTCGACCAGCCGCTGTTCACCATCGTTTGAACCGCGGAGAACCAACGATGTCTGCGAAGCTGGAAAAAGTCCTGATCGCCAACCGCGGGGAAATTGCCCTGCGGATCCTGCGTGCCTGCAAAGAGCTGGGCATCAAGACCGTCGCCGTGCACTCCACGGCAGACCGCGAACTGATGCACCTGGGCCTGGCAGACGAGTCGGTCTGCATTGGTCCTGCTTCGTCCAAGGATTCCTACCTGCACATCCCGGCGATCATCGCCGCTGCCGAAGTGACCGGCGCTACCGCCATTCACCCAGGCTACGGCTTCCTCGCTGAAAACGCCGACTTCGCCGAACAGGTGGAGAACTCCGGTTTTGCCTTCATCGGCCCGAAAGCCGACACCATTCGCCTGATGGGCGACAAGGTTTCGGCCAAGGACGCGATGATCAAGACCGGCGTACCGACCGTACCGGGTTCTGACGGCCCGCTGCCGGAAGACGAAGAAACCGCACTGGCGATCGCTCGCGAAGTCGGCTACCCGGTGATCATCAAGGCCGCCGGTGGCGGTGGTGGTCGCGGCATGCGCGTGGTGCACAAGGAAGAAGACCTGATCGCTTCGGCCAAGCTGACCCGTACCGAAGCCGGTGCTGCGTTCGGCAACCCGATGGTCTACCTCGAGAAGTTCCTGACCAACCCACGTCACGTGGAAGTCCAGGTACTGTCCGACGGTCAGGGCAACGCCGTGCACCTGGGTGACCGCGACTGCTCGCTGCAGCGCCGCCACCAGAAGGTACTGGAAGAAGCGCCGGCCCCTGGCATCGATGAAAAAGCCCGCCAGGAAGTCTTCAAGCGTTGCGTCGATGCCTGCATCGAGATCAACTACCGTGGCGCTGGCACCTTCGAGTTCCTCTACGAAAACGGTCGCTTCTACTTCATCGAAATGAACACCCGTGTTCAGGTGGAGCACCCGGTTTCGGAGATGGTCACCGGTATCGACATCGTCAAGGAGATGCTCAGCATCGCCGCTGGCAACAAGCTGTCGTTCACCCAGGATGACGTCGTGATCCGCGGTCACTCGCTGGAGTGCCGGATCAACGCCGAAGACCCGAAGAAGTTCATTCCGAGCCCAGGCACGGTCAAGCACTTCCACGCCCCAGGCGGCAACGGCGTTCGCGTCGACTCGCACCTGTACAGCGGTTACGCGGTTCCACCGAACTACGACTCGCTGATCGGCAAGCTGATCACCTACGGCAAAGACCGTGACGAAGCCATGGCGCGCATGCGCAATGCCCTGGACGAAATCGTCGTCGACGGCATCAAGACCAACATCCCGCTGCACCGCGACCTGGTGCGTGATGAAGGTTTCTGCAAAGGTGGCGTCAACATTCACTATCTGGAACACAAACTGGCCAACCAGGAGTGATTCCACAGTGATGTGAAAAGACCCCGGCCAATGACCGGGGTCTTTTTTTATGCCTGTAGCAGCGGGCTTGCCCCGCAAAACCTGCTCGCGAAGCATTCCCACAAAACCCTCGCACTCAAGTAAACTGGCGGGCTTCTCGCAGCCCTGGGCTGCCCCTGTAGATTTTCCCAAAGGTGCCCGCCATGCCTTGGCTGCAAGTACGTCTGGCCATCAGCCCGGATCAAGCCGAAACCTATGAAGATGCCCTGCTCGAAGTAGGCGCGGTTTCGGTCACCTTCATGGACGCCGAAGACCAACCGATTTTCGAGCCGGACCTCAACACCACCCCGCTGTGGTCGCACACGCACCTGCTGGCGTTGTTCGAGGCCGATACCGATGCCGCGGCCGTGTTCGCCCACCTGCAACTGCTGACCGGCGCCGAGCTGCCGGAGCACCAGGCCGAGGTCATCGAAGACCAGGACTGGGAGCGCAGCTGGATGGACAACTTCCAGCCAATGCGTTTCGGCCAGCGCCTGTGGATCGTACCGAGCTGGCACGCAGCGCCCGAGCCTGAGGCGGTCAACCTGCTGCTCGACCCGGGCCTGGCCTTCGGCACCGGCACCCACCCCACCACCGCCCTGTGCCTGGAATGGCTGGACGGCCAGGACCTGAACGGCGCCCAGGTGCTCGATTTCGGTTGCGGCTCGGGCATCCTGGCTATCGCTGCCCTGCTGCTCGGCGCCCGCGAAGCGGTCGGTACCGACATCGACGTGCAAGCCCTGGAAGCCTCCCGCGACAACGCCGGACGCAACGGCATCGCCGACGAGCGCTTTGCCCTGTATCTGCCCGAGCATATGCCGGCGATGCAGGCCGATGTGCTGGTGGCCAACATTCTGGCCGGCCCGCTGGTGGCCCTCGCCCCGCAACTGTCCACCCTGGTTCGCCCGGGCGGCTTGCTGGCACTGTCGGGCATCCTCGCCGAACAGGGCGAAGAAGTGGCCGCAGCCTATGCCAAGGACTTTGATCTGGACCCGATCACCGTCCGTGACGGCTGGGTACGCATCAGTGGTCGCCGCCGTTAAGTGGGCCTAGAATAACCTTCTGCACAACCCGGACCGCCGCATGACCGACAGTTTCGTCACCCAGTGCCCGCATTGCCAGACCAGCTTTCGCGTCAACCACAATCAGTTGAGCGTGGCCCGCGGCGTGGTGCGATGCGGCGCTTGCCTGCAGGTATTCAACGCCGCCAAGCAGCTGCTGGAGCAGAGTGCGGCGCAAAAGCCGGTGAGCGAGCCTGCGGTCGTGCCCCCCCCGGCCCCGGTACAACCGGCACCTGTCAGCCAGCGCGAGTGGAGCGCGGCCGAGCTTGATCTCGACCAGCTCGACCTGGATCAGGAGTTGGCGCGGCTCGAACAGCGCGAAATCCAGCCAACCACCGAGTTCAAGGCCGGTACCGCCCGCGAGGACAGCCTCAGCGCTCACCGCGACGAACCGGAAACCGACGACCAGCATTGGCCCGACAGCCTGTTCAGCACCCCGGCAAACGAGCGCGAAGCCTCCAGCGAAGTCCTCGATGAGCCCTTGCCGCCGCTGATCGAGCAGGAGCCGCTGGACCTTGCCCCTGCCCCCGGCGAACGAACCGAGCCTTCGCTGTCACTGGAGGCGCTGGATGACGACCTGGATGAGCCCGCTCAACCCATTCGTCCGCTCGCCGCCGAGCTCGATGAACCGCCGGTCGAGCACTTGTCGGCCAAAGCGCCGGAAGACCACTTTGACACCCCGGAAGTTGACGACGAGCGCCGCGAGCCCGGCCTGGGCCCGACCTCCAGCCGCCCTGCGCGCAAGGAACCGCTGCTCGATCTGGTCGACGACCCGCTGCAGCTGGACTGGCAGAAACCCAAGGCCCACTGGGGCAAGCGCCTGCTGTGGATCTTCCTGGTGCTGCTGGCCGCTGCCGCCCTGGCCGGCCAGTACATCTGGTTCCACTTCGACGAGCTCGCCCGCCAGGACCAGTACCGCCCGTGGTTCCAGCAGCTGTGCCCGCACGTGGGCTGCAAGGTGCCGTCCCGGGTCGACATCGACCGGATCAAAAGCAGCAACCTGGTGGTACGCAGCCATCCGGACTTCAACGGCGCCCTGATTGTCGATGCAATCATCTACAACCGGGCACCGTTCACCCAGCCGTTCCCGCTGCTGGAACTGCGCTTTGCCGACCTCAACGGCCAACTGATCGCCAGCCGTCGCTTCAAACCCGCCGAATACCTGAGCGGTGAACTGGCCGGCAAGGGTGAAATGCCCAGCCAGGTGCCGATTCACATCGCCCTGGACATCCTCGACCCGGGGCCCAAGGCCGTTAACTACAGCCTCAGCTTCCGCTCCCCCGAATAGTCCCGCACGCCCCTGCCCGCCCCACCAAACTGGCGGGCATAACGCCGCAGCTGTTCAGATTTTATCCAAATCCATCTTTATCCGGTCACCGAGAGCGGGTATCATGCCCACCCTTTTTCAAACTCTAATGATCCGGCCCCACAACAGGGAACTCCTATGTCGGCGGTACGCATCGGCCCATACACACTGCAGAACAACCTGATCCTCGCGCCAATGGCCGGGGTCACGGACCAGCCATTCCGTCAGCTCTGCCGACGAATGGGTGCAGGCCTGGTGGTGTCGGAGATGGTCAGCAGCGACATGAGCCTGTGGAACAGCCGCAAGTCGCGCCTGCGCATGATTCACGAAGGTGATCCCGAGCCACGCTCGGTACAGATCGCCGGTGGGGACGCGCAGATGCTTGCAGCGGCGGCACGGGCCAACGTCGAGGCCGGCGCGCAGATCATCGACATCAACATGGGCTGCCCGGCAAAAAAAGTCTGCAACAAGGCTGCAGGCTCTGCTTTATTGAAAGATGAAGCCTTGGTCAGCGAGATCCTCCACGCGGTGGTTGCCGCCGTGGACGTACCGGTCACGCTGAAGATCCGCACGGGTTGGGACAGGGCGAACAAGAATGGCCTGACGGTAGCAAAGATTGCCGAACAGGCTGGCATCCAGGCGCTGGCGGTCCATGGACGAACCCGTGCCGACCTGTACACCGGTGACGCCGAGTACGACACCATCGCTGCGATCAAGCAGGCGGTGTCGATCCCGGTATTTGCCAACGGCGACATCACCTCGCCAGAAAAGGCCCGCGCCGTGCTGGATGCGACCGGAGCCGACGGCTTGTTGATCGGCCGGGCTGCCCAGGGGCGGCCGTGGATCTTTCGCGAGATCGAGCATTACCTGCGCACCGGCGAACAATTGCCGGTGCCACAGCTGGACGAAGTGGAACGCATTCTGCTTGAGCACCTGGCCGCCCTGCACGCCTTCTATGGCGATGTGATGGGTGTACGCATTGCCCGCAAGCATGTTGGCTGGTACTTGGCAACGCTTCCGGGCGCCAGGGAGTTTCGCGCCCAGTTCAATCGTTTGGAAGATACGCAAGCGCAGTGCGCCAACGTTCGTGGTTTTTTCCGCGAACGTGAACAGAGCCTTGAGACAGAGGACGGACAAGGGGTGGCCGCATGACGATGATGACCGAGACTTTAGTGAGTGGAACAACGCCCGTGAGCGACAACGTCAACTTGAAACAGCACCTGAATA
>Ga0247821_10001433_pt1 | contig 13337 bp, 11 predicted proteins | sample 13C_Glycerol_Day_FD_192481 | JGI IMG/M metagenome (GOLD analysis project Ga0247821, IMG submission 192481) | Soil microbial communities from agricultural site in Penn Yan, New York, United States - 13C_Glycerol_Day14 | ecosystem: Environmental > Terrestrial > Soil > Agricultural land | place... | reverse complement strand
GCCCGTGACCTGCGACAGGTCGATGTTGGCCTCGGGAAAGATCGTCGCGAGCGAGATGACGATCGCGCTGCCGATGGCGGTGGCGCGCTGGAGCTGGAAGCGGTCGATCGCGTCCACCACGTCCTGGCGGCTCAGCGTGGGCGGCTGCACGAGCTGCGCGGTGCCGGCGAAGGCGACGATGCCCACGCGCACGTCGCGCGGCAGGTCGGCGACGAAGGCCTTGGCCGCGTTCTGCGACGCGACGAGCCGGTTCGGCTGCACGTCGGCGGCGCGCATGCTGCCCGACACGTCCATCGCCAGGATGAGCGTCTGCTGCTGCGTGGGCAGCGTGACCACGGCCATCGGGCGCGCGGTGGCGAGCACCAGCACGGCCAGCGCCGACAGCATCAGCAGCGGCGGCACGCGCCGCCGCCACTTGCTGCCCTTGCCGATCGCATCCTTCACGAGCGCGAGGCTGGCGTAGCGCAGCGCCGACTTCTTGCGCTTGTGCATGAGCCAGACATACAGAGCCACCAGCACCGGCAGCAGGGCGCCGGCCCAGAGGAATTCAGGCCACAGGAATGTCATGGTCGGGCCCCTCCGCGCAGGGAAGAAGGGTTCATTGCAGTTCCAGGTGCGCAGGCAGCGCCGGGCCGCCGCCGGAAAGGCGGCTGCGGCGCTTGCGCAGGTCGGAGAAGCGCATCAGCGCTTCCACGAGGTTGTCGTCCGTGGCGAGCTCGAGCGTGTCCACGCCGGCGCGCACGAACGCCTCGCGCAAGGCCGCCTCGCGCTTGATCGCCCCTTCGGCAAAGCGGCGCCGGAAGCCGCGGTCGTGCGTGTCCACGAAGATCTGCTCGCCCGTCTCGGCGTCCAGGATAGGCACCAGGCCGAGGTCGGGCAGCTCCATCTCGAGCGGGTCGTACAGGCGCACGGCGAGCACGTCGTGGCGCAGCGCCAGCCGCGCCAGCGGCGCCTCCCAGCCGGGGCTGGTGATGAAGTCGGACACCACGAACACGGCCGATCGCCGCGGCACCGCGTTCAGCGCACCCAGCAGCAGCTCCGACAGCTGCGTGCCCTTCGACGGCTTGACAGCCGGGCGCTGCAGCATGCGGTGCACGAGCTCCAGCACGTGGCGACGCCCGCCGCGCGCGGGGATCATCGTGTCCACGCCGGTGCCGTACATGAGCGCGCCGACCCGGTTGCCGTGGCGCGTGAGCAGCCGCGCCAGCACGGCGACGAACTCGGCGCTCATGGAGCGCTTGCTCGTCTCGCCCGAGCCGAAGTCCACCGAGCCCGACAGGTCCAGCAGGAACCAGGCGTTGATGTCGCGGTCCTCGTGGAACTCGCGCACGTAGGGCGTCGTGAGGCGCGCGGTGACGTTCCAGTCGATGTGGCGCACGTCGTCGTGATGCTGGTATTCGCGCAGGTCGGCCAGGTCGAGCCCGACGCCCCGGAAGAGCGTGCGGTAGTCGCCCTGCAGCAGGCCGTCCAGGCGCCGGATGACGGTCCACTCCAGGCGCTTGAGCACCTGCTCGGCCGACGGGTGCGTCGCCCGCTCAGGCGTGCGCTGCGGTGGCGAAGTCTTTGGCATGGGCTTCGAGCGGCCGCGCAGGGGCCGGGATCTTCGCGAGGATGCGCTGGATCAGTGCGTCGGCGCTGATGCCGTCGGCCAGCGCCTCGTACGACAGCACCAGGCGGTGGCGCATCACGTCGGCCACCAGGTCGGTCACGTCCTCGGGCAGCGCGTAGGTGCGCCCGCGCAGGAAGGCGAGGGCGCGCGCGCCCTCGATGAGGTGGATCGTGGCGCGCGGGCTGGCGCCGAAGGTGATGTAGCGTGCCAGGTCTGCCAGCCCGTAGCGCGCCGGCTCGCGCGTGGCGGCGACGAGCTTCACCGCGTACTGGATCAGCGACGGATCCACGTACAGCGAGCGGCACTCGCGCTGCAGCGCCGCGAGCTGGTCGGTGCTGGCCACGGGCATGACGTCGATGCGCGGGCCGGTGACGCGCTCGACGATGACGAACTCCTCCTCGTCGGACGGGTAGCCCACCAGCACCTTCATCATGAAGCGGTCGACCTGCGCCTCCGGCAGCGGGTAGGTGCCCTCGGTCTCGATCGGGTTCTGCGTCGCCATCACGAGAAACGGCTCGGGCACGAAGTGGGTGTTGCCGGCGATCGTGACCTGCCGCTCCTGCATCACCTCGAGCAGCGCGCTCTGCACCTTCGCCGGCGCGCGGTTGATCTCGTCGGCCAGCAGCAGGTTGGTGAACACGGGGCCGAGCGACGTCGTGAACTCGCCGCTCTTCTGGTTGTAGATGCGCGTGCCGACGAGGTCGGCCGGCACCAGGTCGGGCGTGAACTGGATGCGCTTGAACTGGCCGCGCAGCGTCTGCGCGAGCGTCTTCACCGTGAGCGTCTTGGCCAGCCCCGGCACGCCCTCGACCAGCAGGTGGCCCTGCGCGAGCATCGCCACCAGCACGCGCTCGAGGAAGCGGTCTTGTCCGACGACGACGCGCTTCACTTCGTAGAGCACGCGCTCCATCAGCGCGCCGACGTCGCCGTTGCCGTTCCCGTTGTTTCCGTTGAGCATGAAAGGGGTCTCCGATCAGAAGGGGGGAAGGCCGACCGCGGCGGCGGCGTTCTCGATCGGCACCGCGAAGCCGATGCCGATGAAGGTGCGGTGCTCGGTGGGGTTCAGGATCGCCGTGACGATGCCGACGACCTCGCCGTCCATCGTGACGAGCGGCCCGCCGGAGTTGCCGGGGTTGGCCGCGGCGTCGAACTGGATCAGGTTGGACAGCATGCGCTGGCCCTCGGGCGAGCGGAACTCGCGCTTCAGGCCCGACACGACGCCGGCCGACACCGAGGGGCCGATGCCGAACGGGAATCCGACCACCGCCACCTGGTCGCCCGGGGCGAGGTCCGCGGTGGAGCGCAGCACCGCGGCGGTGAGGTCGTCGGGCACGCGTTTGGGGCGCAGCACCGCGAGGTCGTTTTCGGGCTGCACGTTGACGAGGTCGGCGTCGGCCTCCATGCCGTCGGAGAAGGTGAGCTTGATGCGATCGGCGCCGAGCACCACGTGCAGGTTGGTGAGGATGAGGCCGGGCCCCTTGTCGACGATCACCACGCCGGTGCCGGTGCTTCGGTCGGGGCCTTCGCGCTTGGCGTCGTCCTTGCCGGCGTCCTTGCCGGCGTCCTTGCCGGCGTCCTTGCCACCGGCCTTTCCACCGGCCTTGCCGCCGGCCTTGGGATCGGGCGGCGTCTTGTCGTCGCCGCTTTCCTCTTCCTTGCCGTAGCCCTGCACGCGCACGATCGACGGCGCCACGGTGGCCGCCGCCTTGGCGACGACCGACGGCAGCGGCTTGTTCTCCAGCGTGTGGCGCACGGCGCTGTCGATGTCCTGCTGGGTGAGCACGCGCGAGCCGGGACGCAGCTGCTGCAGGCCGACCATCACCGCGAGAGCAGCGACGAGCAGCCAAAGGAAAAGCTCGCGTCGCGCGGCCAGGCGGCGGCGCAGCGGCGGTTTGGCGGGCGGGGGGGGTTCCTCGACCGGCGCCTCGAGCGCAGCATGCGGCAGGGCCCGGGTGGAACGGCTGTACAGCGGTGCTCGTTTCATGGCGCCCCCTCGGAGGAGATGATGCTACGGTAGCACGCGGCGTGCCGGGTTGCATCGCCCGGTCGGGCATCATCCCGCCATGCCGTGCTGGATTGACACCCACTGCCATCTGGACGCCGGGGAGTTCGATGCCGACCGCGGTGCGGTGATCGCCCGCGCGCGTGCCGCCGGGGTCCGGGCGATGGTGATCCCGGCCGTCGAGCCGGCCAATTTCGACGCCGTCCGCGAGCTGGCGCGCAGCCAGGGTTTTCACTACGCGCTCGGCATCCACCCGCTGTTCGTCGACCGCGTGCAGGAGGCCGACCTGGACCGGCTGCGCGAGGCGCTGCAGGCGCACCGCGACGACCCGGCGCTGGTGGCGGTCGGCGAGATCGGCCTGGACCATGTCGTTGCGAAGCCGGAGCGCGCGCGCCAGGAGCACTTCTACGCGGCCCAGCTCGCGCTGGCGCAGGAGTCGGGCCTGCCCGTGCTGCTGCACGTGCGCAAGTCGGCCGACACGCTGCTCAAGCACCTGCGCCGGCGGCGCGGGGCCGGCGGCATCGCGCACGCGTTCAATGGCAGCGAGCAGCAGGCGCAGGCGTTCGTCGACCTGGGGTTCAAGCTCGGCTTCGGCGGCACGGTCACCTTCGATCGCTCGCTGCAGATCCGCCGGCTGGCGCGCACCTTGCCGGACGACGCGATCGTGCTGGAGACGGACGCGCCCGACATCCCGCCGCAGTGGGTCTACCGGACCGCGGCCGAACGTGCCGCGGGTGCGACGATGCGCAACGAGCCGGGGGAGCTGCCGCGGATCGCTTCGGCACTGGCCGAGTTGCGCGGCTGGACCTTGGAAGAGACGGCGCGCATCACGTCGCAGAACGCGCTTGCGGCGCTGCCCCGGTTGACATGAACCCCCCCGAAGCGCCTTCGGCGCCTCCCCCAGGGGGCGCCACCAGCGGACCGGCAGAGCCGGATCCGCGGTGGCCGCTTGGTGGCTGCGGTTCATGCGTCGCACGTGCCTCTTCGGCGCCATGGTGGACATGAAAGGCGCCGAGGGGGAAAAGCCCGCATGCAGCGTCTCGTCGGCCTGGCTCCCGTCATCGCGCCGCACACGCGGCTCGTTGTCCTCGGCAGCTTCCCCGGCGTAGCCTCGCTCGCCGAGCAGCAGTACTACGCGCATCCACGCAACCAGTTTTGGCCGATCCTCTCGCACATGTGGAACATCGACCTGCGCGCCCTGCCGTACCCCGAGCGGCTGGCGGAGGTGCGCGCGCGCGGCCTCGGCATCTGGGATGTCTACGCGCACTGCCGGCGCGAGGGCAGCCTGGACAGCGCGATCGAGGCGGCGCAGCTCAACGACCTCGCCCGGCTTCGCATGCTCGCGCCCGGGCTTCGTGCGATCGCACACAACGGCGGGGAATCCGCGCGCGCGATGCGCGTCACGCGCACATTGGGCGTGCCGGTGCACCGGCTGCCGTCCACCAGCCCGGCCAATGCGAGCTGGTCGTTCGAGCGCAAGCTGGCCGCGTGGCGCGAAGTTTTCAAGGAAGCGGAGTTGCTGTGAAGATGGAACCGTTGCTGCCCCAACCGACCCTTTCCGAGCACGACGGCGTGCGCTACCTCCACCTCGGCACGCCGTGGGTGCAGGGCGCGATGCGGCTGGCGACGCCGAACGCGCTCGAAGTGGAGTACGTGCAGCGCATGATGGCGTGGATGCTGTGGCGCGACGGCGCGTCGGTCACCGACGGCCATGCGGTGCAGCTCGGCCTGGGCGCGGCCAGCCTCACCCGCTTCTGCCGCCAGGTGCTCAAGATGCGCACCACGGCCGTCGAGCTGAATCCCTGGGTCGCCATCGGCGCGCGCATGTGGTTTCGCCTGCCCGAGAACGACGAGCGCCTGACGGTGCACATCGGCGATGCCGGCCGGTGGGTCGCAGATTCGGCTCACCTGCAGACCGTGGATGTGCTCCAGGTGGACCTGTACGACCACGAGGCCGCCGCCCCGGTGCTCGACGACATGGACTTCTACGCGCACTGCCGCGGCGTGCTCGCGCACGGCGGCCTGATGTGCGTGAACCTGTTCGGGCGCAACGCCAGCTTCGCGGCCAGCACCGCGCGCATCGCGCAGGTCTTCGGCACCGACCAGGTGTGGAGCCTGCGTCCCACGCGCGAGGGCAACACCGTCGTCGTCGCCGCCCGGGGCGTGCAGGTGCCGTCGCGCGAGGAGCTGGTGGCGCGCGCGGCCTCCATCGAATCGCGGTTCGGCCTGCCGGCCAGAAAATGGCTGCGCATGGTGCGCCCGTATGCTCTGCCCGGATGAACGCCCCACCAGCCCTCCCGACGGGCCGCCTCGACTGGCGGCTCCTCCTTCAATGGCTGCTCGAGGATGGCATCGTCGGTGCCGACGAAGCCGAGCGTGTGCGCAAGCGCTTCGGCGGCGCGTCGAGCCTGCACCCGCTGGTGCGCCTGGGCGGCGCCAACCTCGTGCACGCGAAGACCGGCAAGGCGCTGGACACCGAGGCGCTCACCGAATGGCTGGCGAAGCGCATCGGCAAGCCGTACCTGCGCATCGATCCGCTGAAGGTGGACGTGGGCCGTGTCGCCGACGTGATGTCGATCCAGTACGCCGAGGCGCGGCGTGCGCTGCCGGTCCAGGTGGGCGTCGTCGACGTGACCGTGGCCACCTGCGAGCCGTTCGACACCGCCTGGATTGCGCAGATCGAGGGCCACACGCGCAAGACGGTGCGCCTCGTGCTCGCCAGCCCGCTCGAGATCCAGCGCTACACGACCGAGTTCTACACGCTGGCGAAGTCCGTGCGCAACGCCGCCAAGCGCGGCGAGACCTCGGCCATCGCGAGCTTCGAGCAGCTCGTCGAGCTCGGACGCAGCAACAAGCAGCTCGACGCGAACGACCAGGGCGTGGTGCAGGTGGTCGACTGGCTCTGGCAGTACGCCTTCGACCAGCGCGCGAGCGACATCCACCTCGAGCCGCGGCGCGAGATGGGCGCGATCCGCTTCCGCATCGACGGCGTCCTGCACACCGTCTACCAGGTGCCGCTCGGCGTGATGAGCGCGATGACCTCGCGCATCAAGCTGCTCGGCCGCATGGACGTGGTCGAGAAGCGCCGGCCGCTGGACGGGCGCATCAAGACGCTGCGGCCCGACGGCGGAGGCGAGGTGGAGATGCGGCTGTCCACGCTGCCCACCGCCTTCGGCGAGAAGCTGGTGATGCGCATCTTCGATCCCGACACCGCGGTGAAGACCGTGGAGGCGCTCGGCTTCTCGGCGCACGACGCGCAGCGCTGGAGCGATCTCATCGCGCAGCCGCACGGCATCGTGCTCGTCACGGGCCCGACCGGCAGCGGCAAGACCACCACGCTCTACTCCACGCTGCGCAAGCTGGCCACCGACGAGGTGAACGTCTGCACGATCGAAGACCCGATCGAGATGATCGACCCGGCGCTCAACCAGACGCAGGTGCAGCCCGTGCTCGACCTCGGCTTCGCCGAAGGGCTGCGCGCGCTGATGCGGCAGGATCCGGACATCATCATGGTCGGCGAGATCCGCGACCTGGCCACCGCCGAGATGGCGATCCAGGCCGCGCTCACCGGGCACCTCGTGTTCAGCACCTTGCACACCAACGACGCCGCGGCCGCCATCACGCGGCTGTCCGATCTCGGCGTGCCGCCCTACCTGATCGGCGCCACCGTGATCGGGGTGCTCGCGCAGCGTCTCGCGCGCACGCTGTGCACGGCGTGCAAGGCGCCGGACGAATCCCTCACGCGCGAGCGGCTGGACGAGGTCATCGACCCGTGGCGGCTCAAGGGCAGCGTGCGCCCGTACCGCCCGGTCGGCTGCCTCGAGTGCCGCATGACCGGCTTCCGCGGCCGGGCCGGCCTGTACGAGCTGATGGTGATGAACGAGGCCGTGCGCGCCCACGTCCACCCCGCGCTCGACATCCCGGCGCTGCGCCGCCGGGCCCTCGCCGACGGCATGCACCCGCTGCGCATGGCCGGCGTGATGAAGGTCGCCGAAGGCACCACCACGCTGGAAGAAGTGCTGCGCACCACCCCGACATGGGAGGGATGATCACCCACCCCCGTAGCGGCCTCTGGCCGCCTCCCCCTCAAGGGGGCGCCACCAGCGGACCGGCGGAGCCGGATCCGCGGTGTCCGCTTGGTCGCGTGCGATGGACCTGATCGATGGGCTGGCGCTCGGGTGGGCGGGCGCGCTGGCGTGGCCCGTGCTGGCGGCCGCACTCGCCGGCTGCACTGTTGGCACGCTGGTGGGGGTCCTGCCCGGCCTGAGCGTCGCCGCCACGGTGGCGCTGATGCTGCCGCTGGCGAGCCCGCTCGGCGCGGTGCCGGCGCTCGTGATGCTGGCGGCGGTCTACTTCGGCGCGCAGTACGGCGGCTCCACGGCGGCCATCCTGGCTTCCGAGCCGGGCGAAGCCAGCGCCGCGGCGACGGCGCTCGACGGGCACCACCTCGCGCGCCAGGGCCGGGCCGGCCCCGCGCTCGCCATCGCGGCCCTCGCGTCGTTCTTCGCCGGCTGCGCGGGGGCGCTCGTCATCGCCGCGATCGCGCCGCCGATCACCGCGCTCGGCTTCCGCTTCGGCCCCTCGGAATACTTCTCGCTGATGGTGCTCGGCCTCGTCGGCGCGGTGGTGCTCGCGCCCGGCTCCATCGTCAAGGCGGTCGGGATGATCGTGGTCGGGCTGCTGCTGGCCCAGTACGACGCCCACGTGCCGTCGGCCGCGCGGCCCCAGGCGGCCGCGTTGCGCGAGGGCCTGGGCGTGCCGGCGATTGCGATCGGCATGTTCGCGCTCGGCGAGGTGGTGGCGCGCCTGGGCCGAGCCGCGCCGCCTCGGCCGGCCGCCGTCCCGGTGTCGGGGCGCCTGTGGCCGACGGGCGCGGACTTGCGCGAGGCCGCGCCGTCGGTGCTGCGCGGCACGGCGCTCGGCGCGCTCGTCGGCATGCTGCCCGGCGGCGGCGCGCTGCTGTCGTCCGTCGTCTCCTACACGGTGGAGCGCGCGCTGGTGCGCCGGCCCAGCCGCCCGTTCGGGCAGGGCGCGCTGCAGGGCGTGGCCGGCCCGGAAGCCGCGAACAACGCCGGCGCGCAGGCCTCGCTCGTGCCGATGCTCGCGCTCGGCATCCCGACCAACGCGGTCACCGCGCTGCTCATCGGCACGCTCGTGATGCACGGCGTCGCGCCCGGGCCGGCGGTGATGGGCAGCCACCCCGGCCTCTTCTGGACCGTGATCGTGTCGATGTGGGTGGGCAACGCCCTCCTGCTCGTGCTGAACCTGCCGCTCGTGGCGCTGTGGGCCCGCCTGCTCGCCGCGCCCTACCGGCTCGTGTTCCCGGCCGTGGTCGCGCTGGCGGCGCTGTCGCTCACCGTCGCTGCCGCTGCGCCGTACGGCGTCTACGTGGGCGCGGCCTTCGGGGCGCTCGGCTATGTGCTGCACAAGCTGCACTGCGAGCCGGTGCCGCTGCTGCTCGGCTTCGTGCTCGCGCCGGCCATGGAGGCTCACCTGCGGCACGCGCTCTCGCTGGCCGACGGCCAGTGGAGCGTGTTCGCCACGCGCCCGGTGTCCGCCGGGCTGCTGATCGCGGCCGCCGTCATGGTGGGCCTGGGCGTCGTGCCCGCGCTGCGACGGCGCCGCGGCCGCACCCTGCCGGACGGCGCTTCGTCGTTCTGACACCCGCAGCACAATCGCCGGATGGACTTCCACTACACGCATCCCCACGCCAGCGCGCGCCTGCCGGTCTTCGCTCGCAACGTGGTCGCCACCTCGCATCCGCTGGCCGCGCAGGCCGGCCTGGCCATGTTGCAGCGCGGCGGCAACGCGGTCGACGCGGCGATCGCCACCGCCGCGGTCATGTCCATCCTGGAGCCGTGCAGCAACGGCCTCGGCTCGGACGCCTTCTGCATCCTGTGGGACGGCACGCGGCTGCACGGGCTCAACGCCTCGGGCGGCGCCCCCGCCGCCTGGACGCCCGAGTATTTCCGCCGCCGCCACGGCGAGCAGCCCGCGCCGCCGCGCCGCGGGTGGGACAGCGTCACCGTCCCCGGGGCCGTCGGCGCCTGGGCAACGCTCAGCGAGCGCTTCGGCCTCCTCCCGTTCGCCGACCTGCTGCCGCGCGCCATCGAGATCGCCGAGCGCGGCAGCGCGGTGCCGGTCGTCATCCAGGGCAAGTGGCAGCTCGCCTCGCAGGTGCACGACCTCGCCTCGCAGCCCGGCTTCGAGCAGGTGTTCCTGCCGCACGGCCGCGCCCCGCGCGTGGGCGAGCGCATCGCCATGCCGGGCGCCGCACGCGCCCTGCGCGCGATCGCCCGGACGCGCGGCGAGGCCTTCTATCGCGGCGAGATCGCGCAGGCGATCGAGCGGCATGCGCGTGAGCATGGCGGCGCGATGTCGGCCGCCGACCTCGCCGCGTACCGGCCCGAATGGGTCGAGCCGCTCTCGGTGGACTACCGCAACGGCTACCGGCTGCACGAGATCCCGCCGAACGGTCAAGGCATCGCCGCGCTCATCGCGCTGGGCATCGTGCGCCACTTCGATCTCGAGACGCTCGACCCCGACGGCCCCGAGTGCCAGCACCTGCTCGTCGAGGCGATGAAGCTCGCGTTCGCCGACACCTACCGCCACGTCGCCGAGCCGGCGTCGATGCAGGTCAGCGCCGCCGAGCTGCTCGACGACGTCTACCTGGCCGAGCGCGCGCGCCTCGTCGACCCGCGCCGTGCGCAGGCGTTCGAGCCGGGCAACCCGGTGCGCGGCGGCACCATCTACCTCACCGCGGCCGACGAGCGCGGCATGATGGTGAGCTTCATCCAGAGCAACTACATGGGCTTCGGCTCGGGCGTCGTCGTGCCCGAGTACGGCGTGAGCCTGCACAACCGCGGCCACGGCTTCAGCCTCGCGTCCGGCAGCCCGAACGTCGTGGCGCCGGGCAAGCGCCCGTTCCACACCATCATTCCGGCGTTCGTCACGAAGGACGGCGAGCCGGTGATGAGCTACGGCGTGATGGGCGGCAACATGCAGCCGCAGGGCCACCTGCAGACCCTCGTGCGCATGGTCGACCATCGCCAGGATCCGCAGGCCGCGTGCGACGCGCCGCGCTGGCGCTTCAACCAGGGCCTGTCGCTGAACGTCGAATCCCACATGCCGGCGGCCACGAAGCAGGGCCTGATCGAGCGCGGCCACCGCATCGAGCACCTGAACGACAGCTACCAGGACTTCGGCGCCGGCCAGTTCATCTGGCGCCTGGGCAACCCGGCGCAGGAGGGTTACGTTGCCGCCAGCGACCCCCGGCGCGACGGCGCCGCCGCGGGCTGGTGACCACGCGCGCCGGCCACGGGCTCGCGCTCGCCACGCTCGGCGCCATCGCTTTCTCGGGCAAGGCGATCATCGTCAAGCTCGCCTACCGGCACGGCGTGGACGCGGTCACGCTGATCATGCTGCGCATGCTCTTCGCGCTGCCGATGTTCGCCGCCCTGGCCTGGTGGGCAGGGCGCGGCCGGCCGGCTCTCACGCGGCGCGACTGGGGCTCGATCGCGCTCCTGGGCTTCTGCGGCTACTACCTGGCGAGCTTTCTCGATTTCGCCGGCCTCCAGTACGTGAGCGCTAGCCTGGAGCGGCTGATGCTCTACCTCAACCCCACGCTCGTGATGCTCATCGGTGTGGTGTGGCTGAAGCGCCGGCCGAGCGCTCGCCAGCTCGCCGCGCTCGGCGTCAGCTACCTCGGCGTGCTGCTGGTCTTCGGCCAGGAACTGCAGGTGGCCGGCGAACACGTGGCGCTCGGCGCCGCGCTGGTGTTCGCCAGCGCGCTGAGCTATGCGGTCTATCTCGTCGCCGGCGGCGAGGTCGTGAAGCGCATCGGCTCGCTGCGCCTCACCGGCCTGGCCACGACGGTGGCGTGCGTGCTGTGCATCGTGCAGTTCCTGGTGCTGCGCCCGCTCGACGCGGCCACGGGCGTCGCGCCGGCGGTGGTCTGGCTGTCCGTCGTCAACGCCATCGCCTGCACGTTCGCGCCGATCGTGATGATGATGATGGCCGTGGAGCGCATCGGTGCCCCGCTGGCCGCGCAGGTCGGGATGGTCGGGCCGTTGAGCACGATCGCGATGAGCGTGCTCTTCCTCGGCGAGCCGTTCACGCGGTGGGTGGCGGCCGGCACCGCGCTCGTGCTGGCCGGCGTCTGGCTGCTCGCGCGCGCACGCTGAGGCGCGCCTCGCTACCATCGTCGATCCACCGAACCGAGGAGACGTCATGGATCTGGGCATTGCGGGTCGCTGGGCGCTGGTGTGCGCGGCGAGCAAGGGCCTCGGGCGCGGCTGCGCGGCCGCACTCGTGCGCGAGGGCGTGAACGTGGTCATCACCGCGCGCGGCGCCGACGCGCTGAACGTCACCGCGGCCGAGCTGCGCACCCTGGGCGCCGGCGAGGTCAAGGCGATCGTCGGCGACATCGCCACCCCGGAAGGCCGCGCCGCGGCACTGGCCGCAGCGCCGCATATCGACATCCTCGTGAACAACGCCGGCGGCCCGCCGCCCGGCGATTTCCGCGACTGGGACCGGGCCGCCTGGATCGCCGCCATCGAGGCCAACATGCTCACGCCGATCGAACTCATGAAGGCCACGGTCGATGGCATGGCCGAGCGCGGCTTCGGCCGCGTGGTGAACATCACCTCCGGCGCGGTGAAGGCCCCGATCGACAACCTCGGCCTCTCGAACGGCGCGCGCAGCGGCCTCACCGGCTTCGTCGCCGGCCTGGCGCGGCAGAAGCGGCTCGCGGGCGCGAACGTCACCATCAACAACCTGCTGCCCGGCGCGTTCGACACCGACCGCATCCGCAAGACGATGGAAGGCGCGGCGGCGAAGACGGGCCAGAGCATGGCCGAGGTGCTGTCCAAGCGCACGCAGGCCATTCCCTCGCAGCGCCTCGGTGCCGCCGACGAATTCGGCGCCGTGTGCGCGTTCCTGTGCAGCGTGCACGCGAGCTATCTCACGGGGCAGAACATCCTGCTGGACGGCGGGGCGTACCCGGGCACGTTCTGACGCCGCTCCCTCTCCCTCTCCCGTTTGCGGGAGAGGGCTGGGTGAGGCGGCGTCAGCGTCGAGACGGAGGCCCATGACCGCGACGATCCTGCGCCCGCGCTCAGCGCCCCGCAAGGGTCCGCAGCGTGGTCGCCAGGGCAGCGGTCATCGCATCGCCCACTGCGCGCAGCGGGCGGCTGTCGGCGTCGGCCTTGCGCGTGACCAGCGACATCTGGACCGCGGGCGCGCCGCGGCCCAGGCGGACGAAGCGTACCGGGTACGAATGGCAGAAGCCCGCGTCGACCAGGTGCACGAGGGCGATTCCCAGCCCGGCACTCACCATCGCGACGATCGCGGGCACGCTGTCGAGTTCGAGCGCACCGCGGCCCGTGTGGACCTGACGCGTCACGTAGCGCGCGGCCAGCATGCCCGAGATGGTCTGGCGGTCGTAGCGGATCCACTCGTACTGCTTGAACAGCGCGGGCACCGACGTCTCGGTGGCTTCGGGTGGCACGATCAGCCGCATCTCGCTGCGCAGCAGCGGCCGCCAGTTCAGGCGCACCGAGCCGCCGCTCTCGGGCTCGGCGACCACCGCTGCGTCGAGCTCGCCGGACTTCACCGCATCGGTGAGGGCGATGCTGCGCCCGCGTGTCGGCCGCAACTCGAGCCGCGGGTAGCGCGCGCGCAGCTCGGACAGCGTGCCGGGCAGCAGCATCGCCCTCACCGATGCGG